>Ga0307509_10000382_pt1 | contig 74804 bp, 80 predicted proteins | sample 10_EM_MG_FD_202245 | JGI IMG/M metagenome (GOLD analysis project Ga0307509, IMG submission 202245) | Populus trichocarpa ectomycorrhiza microbial communities from riparian zone in the Pacific Northwest, United States - 10_EM | ecosystem: Host-associated > Plants > Roots > Unclassified | place...
AATAGGCAGGAATTTCCATCAGAGCAATTCCCTGCCTTCTGAGCCATCTCCTAAAAGGCAAGTGAGTCTTAGCATTGTCAATGATAAAAAATACCTCTTCTTCTCCAACCTTTTCCCTGATATCCTCCCACATCTCTTGAAAGTCATAATGATCATAGACATCAATAATTGACTTTCCAGTAACTCCACCCCTAGCAGAAGAAGGATCAGGAAAAACTGGTAAAAAAAGACCATGAGTTTGACCATAAAAAAAAACAGTCATCATCTGGCTAATCCCTCTCTCTCCTCTCCTAGCAGTAGGTTCAACACAATCCTTATTCCACTTCTCATTTGGGTATCTAAATACCCATTTTCTTCTCTTTCCTCCACCTCTCTCTACAGATACCTCATCCCCCCACATTGCCTTCCTTCTCCACATCTCCCTTGTCCAATGTCTATAGGCTAATGCCCATTCCAACCTCTTCTGAGCAAGATCTTCATCCAAATGAACTCTCTCTTGTGCCACCTATTTTTTAAGATACTTTTGCACAATTCTTCTCTTGACTGTCTTGGTAGAAACATTGGATGCAACTTTTTTACCAATCTCAAAATAGGTAGTATGGCGATTTTTGAGAGCTTCCTCAACCATGGCTTCATCCTGCAACTTGGTAGTCTTAGGATTTCTTCCTCTACTCTCATTCTCCTGGCCCTTTTGATATCCCTTTGCAATTGTATTTCTGACTGTGGTGGGAGGGATGTTAAGGTAGTGGGAAATTTGCTCAGATCCCATTTGAGGCTCATGTAACCCAAGGATTTTCCCTCTGGTAAACTCAGAGAGGTGCTTGGAGGGAAGAGGTAATTTGGCATGACTGTGAAGAATAGGAGGCATAGTTTATTGAAAAAAATAATCAAGCAGAATGGGTTTGTTTTGGTTAACCTAGAGGAATTTGTTTAGATGGTGTAGAAGGTGCGGGGTGATGAGGCGGGGTCCGTTCCCATCGATCGTTGAACCGCGGTTATTTTTGTTCTCCCACAATACTTAAGTTTAAGCACTTGGCATTCTACTTTGATAACCAACTTTCCTCCTGAGAACTTATTAAGTGAAGCTTTCAGGTTAACCATATTAAGTTTTACGGTTTTGATTCCTCTGAATTATTTACTTTATCTTTATCTTCTACTTTCAATTTTGGTGCGGTTGCAATCTTAGAGTTCACCTCTCCATAGGGTGCCCCCGTTACAGTTTTCAAGGTAGGGTAACTTTGTCCTCTTATGCCTGTAACCTCTTTGGAAGTCCTCATCTCGACACCTAATGTTGTCTTGGAGACTCGTGTAACATTCCTATAGTTCTCTTGACTTTATGTGAACGTATTCCCGAAAGGTTACCCTGCCTAGTAGAGTACCCAAGGTTACTCTATGGTTCCCTTGGCCTTGTCTAAGGTTACTGAGCCTTTTGTATACCAAGTATACCGGACCATACTACCTCTAGTTACCACTTAGTATTCCATTTGGGCTAAGGTAGTAGTCATTTTAGCTACCTATCGTAGGATAGTTACACTTAGTTAGGTACTTTTAGAAAAGTGAATTACAAACTATTCAATTCATATCTTAATCTCAGAACCAGATATTGTATAGTTAAAATAATACATTTTCTATGTTGTTTTCCTCATTTACATCAGTTACTATAACAGGCAAATATGCCTATAAATTGCTACAGAAACATATGACTCTGAGGATATATGGCCCAAATCATTATCCTATTGGTTTATAAAAGTCCTGTGATATATATTTGAACTTTTATAACACCTGTAAAGAGAGTTGTCTTCTTTAAAATGATAATTCTTAAAACCACTGTACTGAGGAGTTCTTTTCTTATTATAACATAAAAACTACATATTCTGATTCTCCATATTTAAAAGTATGTTCTTACAAATTTCTAATGTGGTCACACTATTATTTATGTCAAGAATCAAGAATACATTTGGTTTTCTAGTGGTTGCAATCGTGAGCCACATCTCGGCGAAGAGCTGCATCCCCGTAAATGACTAAAGGCAGAGGGGGGAGTCATAGTGAGTTAGGTACTCAGAGGGGAGTGATAGTGGGTTAGGTACGGAATGGGATCAATACCACGAGGTAGGAGAGATACAGGGTTGGTGTACAGAATGGGCCGAATGCTGAGAAGCACATGAAACATATCAGGTTAGTAGGTACAGATAGGATGGAAATGCACCTGTCACTTTTCAGGTGGAAGATGATGGTATTATTATCCCAGTAGTAGAGCACTGCTATAGGAGCAGAGATACCGCAGGCTGATAGGCAGCCGGGCATGTATGGAGGAACACAGAAGTGTGGACGGGTGAACGTTCTACTAGGGCAAGCACGGATGATTAGGGCATATGCGGAGACATATGGGTATCACATGTAGAGAGCAGAGTTTTCCCTACTAGAGGGAACCGTAGCTAGCAACCTCCATAGACAACGCAACTCAATACAACTCCAACATCTCCTCCGTTCAACACATTCCTAACGAATCGTGCAACTACCTCCATCAGAAGAATCTTGATTCTTTCACCTGAGGTGACTAATGCGGTTCTGGTCATGGGAGATGATAGATGTGACTGCTTCCTAGATAGAGAGGAAAGCCTCGCGTGAAATTATGCGATTGACAGCTTCGTCTTCATGATAGAGCTCGCTCGTACACAAGATAAGACACTCGGGCGGCCGGGATTACCGCTGCCTTACCCAATCGCGGTGAGGGGGCGGATGAAATCAAGGGGTGGAAACCCAAGTACATATTGGAAGGGATCCCGCTCGGGGAGAGCTGAATGGATGGGCTGCGGAAATTGGGCCTTTTTTTGACCTTGGGAGGTTATTCCGCCTGGGGGTGTTTCCTGGGGAGATGCAGCGGACCAAGCGTTGCCGGAGTAGCAATGGCGAAGTGGATTAGACGGCTGCGTAAGGCGGGGCATATTATTACCGGTGCGCTAAGGGGCATACTCAACGCCTTTTATTGTATGATTCACAGCTGCGCAGTACTAGATTTTGCGGGTACCATCGTAACCTGGGTCACTGATACATAACTTACAGTCCCGAAACCTTAAACAACATCGAGTAGTGCAAGTGTCAGGAGGAGCTAGGGAGAGGATGTTGAGGCTACTGACGGGGTGGATTGAGAAGCAGATGCTTTGAATGATCGGTTGGTGAAGTGACTTATCGCTCTGAGTTTTATATCACTTTTTTTTTCGCCATCGAGTTTTCAGTTGGTGGGGAGGCTAGGTGCGATCACGAGCTTAACTCAAAAATTCGCTTCTTGCCTTCGTTTATTCCTCTTTTGCGTTATACTCGCAGATGCCGCACCTTTTGATAATTACATGCACTGTCATCTACCGGTATGCGCTTAAATCACAAATACCCCTGCTCTATCACTACCGCCACTCGGGGAGAGAGAGATTGAATGTCCAGAAGCGCAAACAGCCAACTACCAACTCAACAACACAAAAAAGCGAATCTGGATATAACATACCAAAAAAAACAAAACCGACAACTCAGTTCCTGGTATCAGAGGAGGTCCGAATGCACTCAGTGGGAAGGTTCCACGGCCTTTATTCTGGCGTTTGGTCTGTATAGTGGCGTTAAGTGGTATGTCGGGAGACCGGGTACGCCTATCGTGTACTCACTGTACTTTATGTTTAAGTATACATATTTGTTCCTTTGCCCCCTAATCTTCCCTTTCCTCCTCCTACCGTTGTGATCACATTTAACTCTATTCTGTATATCGTACGTTTCATTCAATCACTCTCTTCCCACTTTCAGCCCAGCTTTTGACACAACTAAGGTTGATTGAGAAAGAAACTAGGGGTGTGAGCTCGACTATTTATACAGGAAATAACCAGCCACCATTTCCCAGGTTCATACGGCCTCAACCGAGGTGCTCCCCCGCAGTCGACCATACCAGATATGGAAGGATGCCCCAACACCACCCATTGCCTTCATTTTCAACATTCCTCAAGTTCATCCTAATCCCCTCCTCAGTGCCAGTACCTACCGGACGCACAAGCTTCTATCGGTAATACCATCCATAAACAGCACCCAAAACCTACCAGAAAAATGCGGGCCAATCGCACAATACCCCCCTCCTCACTAGAGCCCTTAGTCGACTCTCCCCCATTCTCAATATGACACTCCCGTAGCACACGATACAGCAGGACATAACGGCGGTGTACTGGCACGGCGAAAGCATAACGCCGAGAGGTTACCGTATATAGCACAGCACAAACAAACAAAAAAGTAGGGCCCGATGGCGGATCATCTCCAACGGCCTTTGGTCTAACTGGTGGTAATAAAACCCAATAGCTGTTCGAATCCGATTCGCACAGGGGGAGAATTGACTGGTAGCTATGGGTATAGGGGTATTGGTATGAGACATCCAGGTACAGTGAGCCGATAATATATAGCTCAGCACAATATTTGTTGTTAAATCTAGCTACTCTCTCAACATAGCCCAGTGGCCGCATCCCAGGCGCCCTCCTTGCCACAGCTGCGGGAAACGCACGGCTTCTCAGGGGATACTATGATAACACCACAACCTAGCTCCCCTCGCACTTCCCCTACTTCTGCCAACTACTAAGCCCATATTCAAAGTCTGAGGACCACTCATAGATCTGTCCTCCTCAAATCTTCCCCCGAGAGCTCAGCAGAAAACAGCGCATCATAGATCACACCTCTCTGGTATAAACTCAGGTAGCCACAGCTTTTATTGTAACAAAAATTCCCAGAGCATCTGGTGGGTTTGAGAGGGTGGTGTATGACCACAAATCTTCAGGTTCTGCCCTCAAGTGAATTGAATGATCCCGCTTGAGTGCTGTATGGCTAGGAGATAGGTTGCCAGGGAGGCAAAGTGGGAGGAAGCAGAAGTTAGGAAGGGGTTTGGCACAACGGAAAGCACTTTCGGGTGTAGACGAATATTATATATATGCCAGAAAAATTATCATACCACAATCACAATGTTGAGAGTTGATTAATTTTTCGGGCTAGCTTCGGGAACGCCTACGCTAGGCCCCATACTCTCTAAAGGAAGGTTCTGTGTGTAGTTCATCTATCTGTCCGTATATGCATCTACCACTAGCGAGGGAAAATGAAGAGACAAGCACTGGTACTGTACATAAAGAAAAAGAGAAAAGGAGACTTTATAACTGGAGATCTATTCAACTGGGGAACGGCGGCCAAGACAAACGGAGCAAGTTAACAAATGAAATGGTGTAATAGTTGCTGCATATTAGTCCCCACGAACAGAAACTTGTGGGCCTTCACTCATCAAAGTTAGCAAATGGGGGGAGATTGCGGAGGGGCATAGGTTTACACACAAGTAGGATTTCCATCTAGACGATCGGAGTGGACATCTTTCTCCCACCAGGGACTAGCTTGACAACCCCTTCATGTCCCCCGACAGCAGCAGATACGAGTGGTATTCACTCCTTTTTATCCCGACGATTGCGGTCGATATCTTTCCGGCCAAGTAATAGCTTCACAACCCCTTCATGTCCCTCGACAGCAGCACATCAGAGTGGTGTTCGATCCTTCTCATCCCGGGGATTAGGGTCGACATCTTCCCGTTCTAGAAGCAGCTTGACCACTCCTTCGTGTCCTTTCACAGCAGCAGCCCGGAGTGGTGTTTGATCATACTTATCAGAGCGATTGGGATCGACATCTTTCCGGCCAAGTAATAGCTTCACAATCCCTTCATGCCCCTCGACAGCAGCACATCCGAGTGGTGTTCGGTCCTTCTCATCCCGACGATTGGGGTCGACATCCTCCCGTTCTAGAAGCAGCTTGACCACTCCTTCGTGTCCCTTCACAGAGGCAGACCGGAGTGGTGTTCGATTATCCCCATCTGGACGATCGGGATCGACATCCTCCCGGCCAAAAAGCAGCTTGACCACCCCTTCATGTCCGCCGAAAGCAGCCCACCCTAGCGGTGTTCGACCACACCTATCAGGGCGATTGGGATCGACATCTTTCCGGCCAAGTAATAGCTTCACAACCCCCTCATGCCCCTCGACAGCAGCACATCCGAGCGGTGTTCGATCATCCTCATCCTGGAGATTAGGGTCGACATCTTCCCGCTCCAGGAGCAGCTTAACTACTCCCCCGTACCCCCCCACAGCAGCAGCCCGGAGTGGTGTTTGATCATACTTATCCGGGCGATTGGGATCGACATCTTTCCGGCCAAGTAATAGCTTCACAATCCCTTCATGCCCCTCGACAGCAGCACATCCGAGTGGTGTTCGGTCCTTCTCATCCCGACGATTGGAGTCGACATCTTCCCGTTCTAGAAGCAGCTTGACCACTCCTTCGTGTCCCTTCACAGAGGCAGACCGGAGTGGTGTTCGATTATCCCCATCTGGACGATCGGGATCGACACCCTCCCGGCTAAGAAGCAGCTTGACTACCCCTTCATGTCCCCGGGAAGCAGCCCACCCTAGCGGTGTTCTCCCATAATTACCGGGGCGATTGGGGTCAACATCTTCCCTACCAAGCAGCAGCTTCATAACCCCTTCATGTCCATTATTAGCGGCCCACGAGAGTGGCGTATTATCTCGATTATCTGGTCTGTCGGGGTCGATATCTTTCCGGCCAAGTAGTAGCTTCACAACACCTTCATGCCCATTCCTCGCCGCCCATGCGAGTGGCGTACAATCTACGCAATCTTGTTGGTTAATCTCGCAACATTTCGCATTCATCAATGCGGCCACAAGTTCGTGGATCCCGAAGAAAGACGCGCAATGCAGTCCAGAGAAGCGCGGGGAAGAACCGATGTCTGCTATATTTTGGGTGCCCGGTACTTGCTTCAAAAGTGACATGGCAGATACATGGTTTTCGTACTGACTCAAGAGCCCCAGCGCAAGGGTCCTTGCGTGGTCTGAGAGTTCCTTATTGACATGTATTCCCCAATATCTCGAAGAATACTTGAGGAATGGCATGCTTTGGCGGTCCGGGAGAGGGTGGGATGAGAAGTTCTTGACCTGCCGCGAGCTCAAATAGGTCAAGCAAGCTTCTGCAATCGCCGAGTGAGGTTTGAAAAAGAGGTCTGGATGACTGCAAAGATACTCTCGGACGGTAAAGTGGATTAACCGCACAGTCGAGGCTCCCTTATCGACTGTGATCAATCCTTGACAACAGCTTAGCAAGGTAGCTATCGAAGGAATATTTTCGGGGTCAAGATCAACTGTTCCTATTTCCACTGCTAGCGCATGGCATAACTCATCCACCTGTAATGGCCGTTCCGCGTGGCAAATCCATGTGAGAGTGGCTATCGCAAGTTTCGTCTTTTCCCCACCCTGGGCCCTTATCCGCTCTAGTGTCGCACCATATGCGTCCCCTAATCCTGCACCATCTCTCACCGACTTGAGCCTGTTCCTTCGGCGAGCGATACTAGTTTCTTGCAAGATTGCCTCCATATGAAGAGAAGCTAGTAGGAATCTATATTCGAGTATGTCAGCCCCTTGGCCTGTGGCAGCTTTGCGTAGTTTTGCATAGCTTTGCTTTTGAATTCGTTTCTACATACGTTTCGGAGCTTAATTGGGAAAGGCTCTCTATAATACTTGCCTCTAATGCGCTGCTCATTATCTCGGGAGTGGTGTCATGCCTGAGTTTCTCACGCAGGTAGTTAACGATACCATCTCCCGTAGGCTCTATCAATATAAAAGCTGCTGTCCCATCCAATCTCCTCTCCACCTCACTCCGGACATAGGATCTTCCAGTAATAAATATCCGAGTATTCGGTGAAGCCTGCAGAATATGTCCTAGTGATTCGAGAACCACCATTCGGTGCTCTGGCGCACATTCGTCAAGTGCATCAACACATATAAACGTGCGCTTTGCAGCTGTGATGGCTTGGAACATCCCCAAAATTCCTGAAACTTGCAGTCCTCTGCCACCAATCGCCTTTTTCTCATTCCGAAAACCCCGGACTACTGCTTCAGGAATTTCTTCTAATCCGGTAACGAGTTGTCTCAGCAGGGAGCCCAGCATATTTACTGGTGATTGCTCACTCCGGGCAGCGAAGTCGAAGTAAAAACATGTAACAATAGTATCCCCCTCCACGGTCTCGTCGCATAACTTGTCTATAACTAGGGAGCTGTCATCCCAACCCATCAGTAACACCATTCCTTGACTTCCGGCAATGATCCACTCTCTTACATGATATGGCTCTTTCCCACTCCCGGGTTTCCGTGGCAGAATAATATCGCCTTACTAGACCCATCCCGACTGCTATTATGCCAGCTTCTGAAATCACTGGTTTCCATCAGCCAGGCTCCTATAGTGTCCACCCGCTGGGCTCCGATATCTCTATGCCGTACCCATGGCTCTAATGGGGATAGCCAAGCTAATATCTTAGACGAATCGTAGGGGACAGCGTAGTTAATGGTATTTCCGATGTTGAATGAGTTATGGTTATTGCTGAAAGCTTGCGACATCTTTCGATTTCTACCGCTTTGAATGCTACTGCAAGGAAGCTGTTGATTCACTTGGGGTCTCTCGAAATTGAGGAAAAGAGGGGTCGATGGTACTATAAAGCCTTGCGTCTGACAAACAGTCCAATCACTGTCAAAAGCTCAGTGGAGAATCACGTGTGCGTGCAGGAGCCTCGCCTTGAATCACACCACAATACGGTACCCATGCCTCCTGTCTGACATACCGTATCCCAAGCAGTAGAAACTCGAGAAATCGATCCCGCAGTAGTACTTAAAACTCTTTTCAACTTCTGCCCGCGAGGGGTATTATTCGGAAAATTTCGTGCCACTCTAGCATTCCATATCCGAAGCTGCTCTTCGAACGTGCGCCAGGTCGTCTGGTATGAGGCAATTAAGAGACGAGTGCACTTTTTGGTACCGACCTTAGTGATGTGCAGTCACCGAGTAGTTGGGAACAAGAAACATTTGTAGAGTGTGCTTTTGAACCTGTAGCCTTCAGCACAGAGGTTTTGCGAGCACATCTCGGCAGTGGCAGTAGCAGAGATGAGATGAATGTCGATGCTGTAAGGCGTCTCATAACTCCCGGAAGCGCCCGGGAGAAACAGCCCGAGTTTTTCGCAGCACCAACAACCCCGGCGACAGCAACAACCTTTCCTACTGCAGCATCAATATCAGTAACAGAACCGCCTCTTTCCTCCTTCTACAGTGAGAAACTCTAGAAACGCCACAATTGAAGTTACCCCCGAACCTTTGACCCCCAGCACCTCCAAAACTTTCAGCAACGCAACATCAATCGCCGCATCCCTCATTGATCGTCTCCAACGTCCATTTCCCTACCAACCTACCCCACCACCGGCACCAGACACCGCCGGCGCACTCCCTGGTGAATGTAATGCTCCCTCGCCGTTTAGTGCGAGACTCCGCTGCGAGAACCCACAGCCACCGCAACACTCCTACCCCTCTCCTCTCCTCCCTGCCCTATTCCTAGCCCTACTCGAAGACTGCCTGGAAAAGGCTTTGCCTGCGCAAAACGGCAGCAGGAGCTGCCACCTCTGCATGGCCCTAGCCTGCGTCTAGGGTATCGTCCTAACGGAGAATAAGTCGCCTGTGACGATCACAAAGGACCCGAGCTACCTAGGTAGCGAGGAAAGCCTCGCGTGAAATTACGCGATGGAGAGCTTCGTCTTCATGATAGAGCCCGCTCGTACCCAAGATAAGACCCTCGGGTGGCCGGGGATTACCGCTGCCTTACTCATCCGCGGTGAGGAGACGGATGAAATGAAGGGGTGGAAACCCAAGTACATACTGGAAGGGATCCCGCTCGGGGAGAGCTGAATGGATGGGCTGCGGAAATTGGGCCTTTTGTTTGGCCTCGGGGGGGCTACTCCTGCTGGGGGGAGATCCAGCGGACCAAGCGTTGCCGGAGTGGCAACGAAGTGGATTAGATAGCTGCGTAAGGTGCGGCATATTATTAGCAGTGCGCTAAGGTGTATACTCGACGCCTTTCCAAAGTCTACGGAAGCGATCCTTATTGCATAATTCATAGCTGCACAGCACTAGATTTTGCGAGTACCATCGTAACTTGGGTCACTGATGCATAACTTACAATCCCGAAACCTTAAATAACGTCGACCAGTGCAAGTATTAGGAGGCGCTAGGGAGAGGAGGTTGAGGCTGCTAACGGGCTAGATTGGGAAGCAGATGCTCTAAATGGCCGGCTGGTGAAGTGACTTATCGCTCTGAGTTTTATATCACTTTTTTTTTCTCTATTGAGCTCTTAGTTGGTGGGGAGCCTAGGTCCGATCACGAGCTTAACTCAAAAATTCGCTTCGTGTATTCCTCTTTTGCGTTATACTCGCAGATGCCGCACTTTTTGATACACTGTCATCTACCGGTATGCGCTTAAATCATAAGTACCGGTACCCCAGCTCTATCACTACCACCACTCAGGGTGAGATTGAATGTCCAGAAGCGCCAACAGCCAACTACCAACTCAACAACACAAAAAAGTGAATCTAGATATAACATACCAAAAAAAACAACAACTCAGTTCCCGGTAGCCGAGGAGGTCCAAATGCACTCAGCGGAAAGGTTCCAGAGCCTTTATTCTGGCGCTTGGTCTGTATAGTGGTGTTAGGTGGCATGTCGGGAGACAGGGTACTGTACACACATCCTGTACCTTAAGTATAATCTTTCCTTTGATTGAGAAAGAGGCTGGGGTGTGTTCCCGACTATTTATACAGGAAAGAACCAGCCACCATTTTTCAAGTTCATACGGCCTCACACGCGGCCTCACACTCCACTTTACCAGCGGACATACTCCCCTGCGGTCGACTATACCAGATATGGAAGGATACTCCAACACCACCCATTGCCTTCATTTTCAACATTCCTCAAGTTCATCCTAATCCCTTCCTCAGTGCCAGCACCCACCCGACGCACAAGCTTCTACCGGCAATATCGTCCATAAGCGGCTCCCCCAAAACCCTACTAGGAAAGTTCAGGCCAATCGCACAATATCCTTACTAGATCCCTTAACCAACTCTCCCCATTCTTAGTATGACACTCCCATAGCACACGATATAGCAGGACATAACGGCGGTGTACCGGCACGGCGGAAGCATAATGCTGAGAGAGGCTACGGTATACATCCACAGCACAAAAATCATCTTCGAAATACTTTTGGCCTAGCTGGTAGTAACAAAAACCCAAGAGCTGTTCGGATGCGATTCGCACCAGGGGAGAACTAGGGGGTAGCCATGGGCATTGGGGTATTGGTATGAGACACCGAGGTACAGTGAGCCGATAATGTATAATCCAGCACAGTATTTGTTCTTAAATTTGACTACTTTCTCAACATAGCACAGTAGCCGTATCGCACCGTAGGAGCCCCCTCCCCATAGCTACGGAGAACGCACGGCTCCTAAGGGGATACTATGATAACACCACAGCCTAGCCCCCTCTCTTACTCCCCCTACTTCTGCCAACAACTGAAGTCAGTATTCAAAGCCTGTAGGTTGCTCATAGGTTTTTCCTCCCCGATCATCTCGCAGGAGCGCCGCTGCAAACAGCACATCATATATTGCCTCTATTTGGGATATAAACTTAGATAGCCACAACTTTTATGGGACCAAAATTCCCGGAGCATCTAGTGAGTTTGAGAGGGTGGCGCGTAAACACAAGTCTCCTTCGTGTTCCGCCTCCAAGCTAATTGAACCATTCGGCCTGAGTGCCGCATGGCTAGGAGATAAGCTGCCAGGAGGGGCAAAGTGGGGGAAGCAGGAATTCGGAAGGGGTTTGGCAGAACGGAAGGCACTTTCTGGTGCAGACAGATGAATATTATATATATATGCCAGAAAAGGGTATGATCCCACGATCACAATGTTGAGAGTTGATCCGATTTTTCTGGATAGCTTCTGGAACGCTTAGGCTAGCCCCCCCTCCTGCTCCCTAAAGGGAGGTTCTGCGTGTAGTTCATCTACCTGTCCATGTATGCATCCATCGCTAGCGAGGGAAAACAAAGAGGAGAAAAGCATCGGTGCATACTGTAAAGAAAAAGAGAAAAAAGGAGATTTTGTAACGGGAGATCTATTACACTGGGGAACGGCAGCCAAGACAAACGGGGCAAGTTAACAAATGAAATAGTGCTCCAGTTGGTTAATACTAGTCCCCACGGCATTCAACCCTACCCGGAACGGAGGAAAAAGGATGGGGGACATAATATAATATTGTATCATATGTTCGAGTGCGTTATTGCCATTGGCTCAACATCCGGAAGAGAGAGGGAAGGATGGAACAATAGGGGGAGTGGGCATTAAAAAAAGGCACTGATATGGATATTTTGAAGAAAAATTGGACACATGGGTAAATTTATTCAATCGAACTATTTTTTGTGTGAACAAGGATTACTGAGCCACAAAAAGTGAGCGGGGGTATTGTTTTTTGGTGTTTAATACTGGATGTGCTCCCTTCCTGGAATTGAGCATCTAAGGTCTCAAACAATTCTTGGGACATATATGGTCCGTGGACAAAAATTAACCGCGGATCAACCAAGAGGGAAAAACTTATGCTATGACAACAACACTCCCCCACCAACACAGCAATTACTAAAACCAAGAATAAAAATCTGGGATATAAGTATAAGGTAGAATACATAGTAGAAATTAATATTTGAGTTAGATAAAGTTGTATAAATGGTGTTGAAAGCGCAGGGTGATAAGGAGGGGTGCGTTGCTATGGATCACTGATCCGCGGTTAATTTTGTCCACTGACAATAGATACGGGGGTTACTGGTAATGGTACATGACTGGAAGTAACTATAATAGAGCGTAGCCTACCACCAGCGCTCGGAAACTGCATGCAGTCATAATGCCAAACTATCCATTGCGTTCATAGTCTTCCGCCTCTGTTGTGTTTTCGCTGAGGCATCACCACACATCACTTGGACCATAGGTTCTGAAAAGCTGCCATAGAATTACTCGCCGCGAGAATAAGTTGAGACAACGCGCCCAATCCCAGAATTCCCGGCAACACCCAACCATCACAATACCACAAGAACTCAAGTCAGTGCTATAGTCAAGATCAAACGTCCTATTACCAGATCCTACGCGCCTAAAGAGAACGAAGGACGCAGATATACAGGGCTTAGTATTAGTAGTAATTATAGTTGTGGTTATAATTATAATCTCTAACACCATTGCGGCTATCCTGGTTGAATTTCGCGGGGGAAAGTGGCTGCGCCCGTTGTCTCAGGACTTATTCTCGCCGCGAGTAGCGGAAAAGATTTCCTGTGTGCCAAAGAGGCGAATGATATCTGATGCAGTGAATATACAGGGCAGTGCTAAAGGCGTGCATGATGGAAACCGTTTCTTGGTAAATCACTTGCGATTGCTACTATGCATTCTGCTATGCTGTGGAGTACTCTCGGTGGATATGTAATTGCAGGCCAAGTGACATGACATGGTGACGGACATGTCTAGATAAGGCTGTATGGGGAGGAAGGAAAGGTATAAGGTAGTATGAACCTTATCGTTAGATCCACATGCTCGACACTCGATCCAATCCTTGCCTCTTCAGACATACCCATATCTTTAGAAATTTTCAACAGCTCGAGTGGAGCTTAAGCTGGTCAATAAACCAGTGCTCTATAAGGAAATCACCTGCTTTGTTTGTTCCTTGCCGTTCATAATTTATTCGTATGCACCCTGTGCATGATATGGAACGGGAAGATACTGACCGCAAGCACATTTCTTGATCAATTTAGTTGAGATTGGGGATCGTAGCGAATCTCTGGCGATCACGTTGTGTGAAGGGTGGGTGGGTGTAATGATTGGGGTCAGCGGTTTCAAGGACAGACTCACTTTCTCCGGAAAATGGGTACGGGGTGCCTGGGAGAAGGAGAGAAGTTCTGGGATTTCTCGGCAGGACTGTGTAATCATGCTGTGAGAGCTCGTGGATGTTGGAGGAGTTGGGTGGGGGGAGGAGCATTCTCCAAAGTGGCAGGAAGGCCCTGTTTATCAAGGACATAGTGGTTCCTATAGTGATAAAAGCTGCAAACTTTTTTTTTTAAAAAAAAAAATTTATCTTAATATTTCAGAAAATCTGAGTGTTAGGCATGGGACAAACTTAACGGATGCTGGGGATGCATACGGATGCGGTAGAGATGTTGGTCTAGCCTCTCTTATCGCATTCTGCTATCGTACTAGCTTTTCCATGCCGTGTTGCATTCACTTTCTGGTCTTCTCAATCGGTCTGCGGTATTTGACTATCGGTTAACCGGCGCTGTGCCGCCAAATAGGTGCTCAGTTGGGTTGAATCAGGTTAGGGGAAGAGGTATATGCCGGTATAAGCCGCAGTGCGCTCCTTAGTCTCATCGTGTACAGTACTCGAGTAATCGAGACCTTAGCTACCGTAGTTAAATGAGTTACCACCACCTCAACCCAGTTTCACTTCTGTTCCTTCTTTTTTTGCATATCACCAACGTGGTGATCTATTGTTCGCCGCGTGATTAAGCGCGTGTCATGCCTTTCAACTGAGGTAAACCCCCTTGGTACAAGTACTCCGAGAGGTAACCTAGCCCAGAGGTTTTATTTTCCAGAGGACTTTGAAGAGGGATACTTGCTCAGCCTATTATATACTGTGGAATGAGAAGGCAAATATAACGATCTGGAAGGTCGTTGAACCCCTTCCTTCCTTCCACCCTATCCCCCGCACCTACCAACGGTGAAGCATACAAGAAGGCTGAGCGGAATAAGCAGAAGAGAAAAAGAAAAAACAGCAGAAACTGGACCGCCAAGTATCAGACTTGGCAGAAAATACAAGAGAGAGCCTGCTGCGGGATCTCCACATTACTAGGAGAAAGGGTGTTTATCGGACTACTCGAGTACAGGCGCAAGACTAGCTATCATACAGAATTCAATTAAAGGGGGAATTGCTTCCAGCCCCCTAGAGATCTCAAGTGGCGCGCTAGTCACTGGCACCGTGGCAAACGCCGCGACTTGTTACGTACAAAGCAATTGATATCGTATCCGCCACGGCGCAGGAGTTCATAAGTGCACCCCAGCTCTCTTTCCCGACCATTTTGATTTTGTCGGCCCGACGGGACCGCTGGCCAACACGGTAACTAGCCCATTCTCCCGTGGCAGGACGCCCAGGGATGGAACCGGGGTATGTTACGTACTGGGGCTTGGTTCATCGCATCCTTACCACGGGTTGAATTGTTCCACTGCGTTACAACCACCTCCCATTCTCTGAGAGAGAAGTCTGTCTTAAGGGAGCGAGAGAGAAAGAGGGAGAGAAAGATGGCAACACCACCCTCGTCCCAAGGATGTATTTGTATTCCGAGTATGTGATGATAATACCCAAGTATCTAAACTCTGTGCCAGACAGCAGTTGCAGTGTACCCTGAGCGGTAGCGCATCTCTCCCTGCCACTGCAGAACAGGTAAGGATCGTAGTGCCAACTGCTCTCCTGCGGTCGGCCGAACAATGAAAGCAAGTGAAAAGTCAGTATAGACAAAGCCCTTGTCGAAGGAGTAATGTGACAGGCAATTGAGGAAAACTTAATGACAATAGAAATAAAATAAACAGAAGTGTATGTATAAAGACAGTCCAAACCAATTGCACCAAAAACATAACTACAAAATGAATAAGATAAGCTAGAAAAACTTAGTGATCCCCTCCCGCAATCGACCCGATGGATCACATCCTCCATCTTACTGCTAGCACCAAACGCCCTGTGAAAAAAGAAAAGGAGATAAAGTTAAACGATCCAAGCCCAACTCACGAGGACCCTCCCTTGCCACTCGTCGGCTAGTTTTTCAAAGACGCTTAATGAAAAGTCCAGATCGGAAGCTTTGCAGCCGGTGCAGCGATCCACGACCTCTACTTCTAGACTGACATTCTTCCCAGGGGTGGATTCGCGTGTAACCCAGATTTTGCGGCCGCAAAGCGGGTTGTTGTTCGGGTTTGGGCCCACCTGGACTGCGTCGAAGATTATGTGCGAGACGGCTACTATGTTCTCGGATGAGGTAGAGGATATGCCACAGGCTCCAAGCCCCGGCTCGTAATATGTACCGTCGCCAGTCTGGAGGGCGCCGGAGGTCGGGGGTGTGATCGAGCCTTTGCTTCTGTAAAAAGGTTAATAAACCGACCATCCAAATAGACATGAGAAGAGAAACATACCCTTTTCTTCTCCGGGCAGTTAGCCCGATACCCAACCCGAGTATCAGTGCCAATAACAGCAGTGATCCCACCGCAATCAATATTACCGTCCGTCGCGGCAATCCAAAGTACCGCTCCTTTCGCAGCCCTACCCACCCCGGCAATGCAATCCCATAGAATTTCGGCTGGGCAGGCGGTGTAGGCAATTCCTTCTCTACGCTCTCAGCGCTGTTAGAATCGGACGGAGGGTCCTTCAATACAGCCGCGACAGGGCGGCGGGGAACCTGAAAGACCGGTGGTTCCGAACTTTCGTTTAAGACGCGGTCAGGGAATGGTGGGAGAGACTCATCGTGAGGTGCGCGCTCTGGGCGGCGAGGCGTCCAGGGAAAGAGGAAGGTCATGACGTCTGTATAGCTCGATAAAGAATGGGTTATAGCTTCGATGTTCTTAGTGAAAGGGATTAACTTTAGAATGGTTCAGGGTGGTGTTAATAACGAGGTTGTCCTTGGTTGGAAGAATTCGCCATCGTGCGTGAGTGGATGAAGCTTCGGGCGGGCTAAGGGAAGGATGGAAGGACAATCTGGAAGGTGAGGGATCGGCTCGAACCCCCTATCAGTTCACTTTGTGTTACAAGGCAGCCGGTTTCTCGAGACTTGGCAGGCACAGTTGGGTAAGATGACCGATGGCGACTAGTCTTGTGTCTCGCTTAGGCGGATGCAGAGTTGGTGGCACTTTGTGCTGCCAGGGGTTGAGGGGTTTACCGTACTTTTGCTACCTGAGGCGTTGCAGAGGACTGGCCTAGGGTATGTGCTACCGGCAGTGCTCGAGTATCATACTTGGTACAAGCATGGAGTCTGAGCATACCCATATTGATAACAGCTCTTGTACCCGTACCTACCAGTATGAGTATGACAGACTCGATAATAAGCTCATCCCGGTGGTTATACTACACGGTATGTCTGGAACCTGACGGGGATTGCTATTGTGATGATGTTCAGACTATATTCCTAGTAACGTCCCCCCCTACCAAGGTATTTATCAGCGGGTGAATTCTGGTAAACCCGCCCGCACTGGATACGATTTCACTCGCGGGCATCGATACTGGTACCTCTCAAACATCTCCCATCCATGGTATCAGTGCTCGTCTCCCCTTTATCATGTCTCGACGTCCTCCGAACTCAGGACCCAGCCCTTTGGTGGAGTCTTGAGCTTACAGAGACCGTCGGGGGTTAAGGAGGGTATGAGCAAACGGCTCTTTCCGAAAGACTTTTAAATCCGAATTGGTTATGTAATTAGCCCATCTCTAAATCGCCTGACACTAGTAGCCGGACGAAGAAACTTTTGAGAAATCGCCAGTTATATACTGTTAACCAAACTTGGGGCTTCGAGTGATCAATGACACCTCCTAAAAAAAGGATTTTCTGACTAGTAAACCCTTGGATCGAATACTAGGCATTTCCTCTTTACCCGTAGATTTTTCGAAACCTTTATACCATTAAGACTTGGAGAATTCCTTCAAACTGATCTCTAATCAAGTATCTCATGTCAGGACAACTCTCCCTAGGCCAAAAAAGGCTAATTGCTAGCCCAGTTATCATAGCATGAAAGCTGCAGGGTTAGGTCCACTAGTTCGGGCTGTCAGAGTTTGCAGTGGCCGCTAGATGCAAATACCGGTAAGGCTATCCGTGGAGAGATTGAGATTTTGAAGTTTTTTCCCCCCACGCTATTGGCTCTCGTGAGTGCCTCATATGGATGTGGGGTAAGTTGTTCAATTTCTCGAAACTCCCCTCACCCGACTGCCACGGCTGCCCATGAAGCGTCTAGTCTGGTGCTAGAGAGCTCGGGGTTTGGCGATTTGTGCTCCCCGACAACTCTATGTCCAGGAAGAACAATAATTAATAAGATGTGAAAAGGTGTATGATATCCTACTGGAGCGGTGGGGGCATGTGGATGGCATTTCCCCTCATTGAACCTCTTCCACAGAACTACAGACTCAACCCCTCCTGAAATTAATTGTCACACATCACCGATTTCGGGGATCCATAGCGGCACTAGGGGCAAAGTCTTTTAGAATCTCAAAAACTTCATCTGGCTATTTTGCTTGCTTGCGGATTTCTGACGTTCTCCTGCTTACTCCTGCAGATCATCGAGAGGAACACTGGTGAAACAGGGTGCCACCTCACCCGCAGAATTTAAGTGGTTGGGTTGTGCAGGTATCCCTGCCTGCCGCTTACGGTATCGTCACCAACCTGGTGACTTGCGATGCCACAGTCTTTACGGTGTTCATGAATGCTTGAACTCAAATGACGCCATCAGTACCGTGCGCTATCCTATCGATACTCTTCTGAGAAAGAAGGGGTAAGGTATGATAGCCAGAGCGCGAGGTGGCACTTTGGTGATGGTGGTGGTTACGGTATCGTGACTTATCGCAGAAGGGGTGCCAGGAATCAAAATGAAGGTTTTTTTCACCAGCAAAACACCAAATGCCCTAGGTACACGAATAATCTATTGCTAACAACTTAATCCCATGGAACCGGTTTATAGGCACTCTAGAAATATGCTACGGTTGTATATTCAAACCACCGGTAGAAATTCAAGGGAAATTGGCGAGGGCTTCGCTCTCAGAGCCTCATATTTTCCAACATCTGTTTCAGTGCAATATCTCCTAGTAACCAGAATACCCAGCCTCGGAGCCAGGGCCATGAAGGGGTCTACTGCAGAGGTTGGCGGGGAGAGAGTGGCTTCATCTCTTGCTTTCATCTTCAGGCTGCGGGGTATATGAAAGGTGCCTGCGCAGGACCGATGAAAGGCGGAGATGGCTGGTTTAAACCATTTGTAAAGTCGGTCAGCACTGCCCTTTCGTCATTTGCTACCAGCACCTGCATATCCTCGGATACAAGTAAAACGAGCATCTTCTTGCTTCTTCGGACCCAACCCCTAAGATCTGGCTGGTGGGGTGGTTTTCCTGGCTCATCGCGATTGCTCACTGAGCTGGTCAGTGCCAAGATATAGGTCTTCTACTTAATTATTGGACCTTTCTCCAAGGGTATGTCATTAACCCCGCCTCAGAATCAATAATTTATGAAATTGATTCTTCTGTCTTCCCAAGTTTCTGAAAATTATTATCACCTGCTGGCCTCGGGGTAATTCTCTATAATCAAACACATCACTTCTGTTAATATGAACCAGAATATACCTATTACCGGCAACTCAAACTCCTTCAATGTTTGCAACAGTTACAACAACCTAACTTACATCACAACCGTGGATGAGAAGGCAGAGATTTTGTCATGGATATCCCCACTAGAGCCACTCCAAAGGCATCAAGACATACAGACTCAGAGGCTAGACGGTGTGGGGGAGTGGTTTTTGGGAACCACAGAGTTCCAAACTTGGTGTGATGGGAATGAGGGATGCGTAGATACCACACTTTTTTGTTCGGGGGTACCGGGGGCGGGAAAGACTTTCATGAAGTATGTATTGAATTACAGCCGCCTGTAGCTGTCTGTGAATGCTAACAGGAATTATTCTGATGCCAGTTCCCTCGCAGTCGATACCCTACTCGATGCTGGTGTTGGAAATAGCGTAGGGGTTGCTTGCCTCTATTGCGATTTTCTAGCGCCGAATGAGCAAGTCGCGGTCAGTGTGATCGGAGGACTCCTGAAACAATTTATAGTTAGATTACCCGAAATCCCGGATGAAATCCGCCGAGCCTTTCAAGATTTAAAGGAAAATTGCGGAAGGCGAGGCCTACGAGTTAACGAGATGGTCAAAATGTTCCGCGGGGTTCTTGGATTATTCCAACGGGTGTTTATATGCATCGATGCATTAGATGAACTGCGGGAACGGTATAGACCTGAAGTTCTGCGCTCTCTGCGCCAGATTTTGCGGGATTCACCACACGCCCGCTTATTTATTACTGGACGACCACACATCCAGGCTGAAATCGAGAAGCACCTCACCCAAACAGCGATTGTAAGAACTATCCAGCCTAGTGAGAATGACATTAGGAGGTACCTTATTTCGAGGTTAGAGGATGACCCGGATCCCGAAGCAATGAATGATGACTTGAAGTCGGAGATGATGGCAATGATCCCCAAGGCCTTCTCAGAGATGTAGGTGAAAAATCGAACCCGTACTGGGCGCATTTGATTCACTAATAGTACGCTTAAGATTCCTGCTGGTTGCTTTGCAAACCGATGCTATATTGGGTGAGACGACAATCTCCGGAAGAAGAGAACAGCTACGACAAAGGGCTGATCGGTTGGGCGATGCTTACGGCGCGACCTTGGAGAGAATACGTCAACAACGTGGCCCCCGACCAGCACTCGGGCTCTCAGTTCTAATGTGGATTTCTCTGGCGGAGCGGCCCCTGCGTGTGGATGAGCTCTGTCATGCTCTTGCCGTCAGGGTCGGAACCACGGATCTCGATCCGAATAATGTCCCGGCAATACGAACCCTGCTGGGATGCTGTCTCGGGCTCGCCGCCGTTGATAAGGAAACATCAACTGTCCGCCTTGTACATTCAACCCTCCAGGAGTATCTGCGCGCCCAGCCGGATATTTTCCCAAACCCTCATGCTGAGATTGCAGAAGTTTGTCTAACTTATCTCAACTTTGACTCTGTCAAGCGCCTTTCTCCGTCTCTACGTATCGCCCCATCGATACTACTTTTCGCCGAATATGCTTCCTCCTACTGGGGATTTCATGCCAAAAAGGAACTGACAAAATCCGTTAAATCTCTTGCGCTGGCTTTGCTGAATCAGTATCCTCGTCACGTGTCTGCCAGTATTTTCCTGTCTGCAAGAGACTGTTGGCCATGGTGGACCGAACATGCCTCAGATGGTTTCACCGGATTACACTGCGCTGCGTCCCTCGGTATACACGAACTTGTTAATTCTTTAGTGGAAAACGGCGCCATCGGAATTGATTCAAAGGATGCTTTGGGGCACACACCGCTTACCTGGGCCGCTAGAAACGGGGGTGAATCAGTAGTTGAGCTACTATTGAGCTTGGAAGAGTCCGGAATCAAACCCGCGGACACTCGAAAGCGAACACGGATGCTACAAGCTGCTCGGAGTATGAATATGAGATCACCGAAGATGGCTATCGACCGAATCGTTGTAAATTCCAATTCAGTAGATGAGTACAACCTAACACCTCTCTCATGGGCAGCTGAGAATGGCCACGAGCAAGTGGTAAGGATGCTGCTGGTCCGGAAAGACATCAATCCCGATTCGATGGATGTTTTGCATACCACACCCCTTTTCCGGGCTGCTAGGAATGGGCATATCGGTATTGTGAAACTCCTGCTTGGCCAAAAGGGAGTCAATCCGGATATAGCAGACCTTTCATATGGGCGAACACCCCTCTCGTGGGCTGCCCAACACGGGCACCAAGCGGTGGTTAAGCTCCTAATCAGTCGGACTGATGTCAAGCCGGATTCTGCGGATAAAAATAGGAGGACGCCTCTTTCATGGGCTGCTGAGAATGGACGCGAGGGGATAGTGCGGCTACTATTGGACCTAGCACACGCCAATTCCGATTCTGCCGACAATAATGGGCAAACCCCACTCTGTTGGGCTGTACGGGGAGGGCATGAGGGGGTTGCCAAACTCTTGTTGGGAGCAGAAGAACTCAATTCGGGGAGTAAAAAAGGTTTACACCGAACGCTCTCACTTGCTTCAGAGAGAGGGCATGAGGGTGTTGTGAAACTGCTACTCGACCGGAAAGACGTCCGACCCGATTTACCGGACGGTTTCTACGGTCGAACACCTCTTGCATGGGCCGCCCTCAATGGCCACGAAGGTATAGTGAGGACTTTGCTGAGCCGCGAAGATGTAAATCCCAATTCCATCGCAAAGGGTGGCCCGACGCCTCTTCATTTTGCTATTATTCATGGGCACGAAGGAGTAGTCGAGTTGCTCCTCGATCGGAAGGATATCAAGCCTAACTTGCCGGATGGACAACGGGGTCAGACTCCCCTTTCTCTGGCTGCCATGAAAGGGCGTGAGGGCATCGTACGACTCTTATTGGCCAACAAAGACGTTTTCCCCGAAGCTTCTGACACGTCCACCGGCCGGACACCCCTAGCTTGGGCTGCTCTCAATGGTCACCAAGGAGTTGTGACGTTATTGATCCAGCGCGGAGACGTCAATCCTAACTCTTTAGCCACCGATGGGTCCACACCGCTTCATTTAGCTGCCGCCAGCGGGCACAAAGGGATTGTCAGCATCTTGCTGAAGCGGGAAGATGTCAGGCCCAACGTTGCGGACCGCCGGATGAGGCATACTCCACTTTTGCTGGCTGCCATGCAAGGTCACGCGGGTATCGTGAAGATGCTATTAGCTCACAAAGACGTCAATCCCAATCAAGCAACGAGAGACGGCCGGAATTCACTGGGATGGGCGAGCCAAAATAAACATCACAGCGTGGTAAAGTTACTAGAGCAGCATGTCAAGTCGGGGGGTACACAGCGCCGGTCAACGATTTAGGCAGTCCTCTAGAGCAGGTGTCTTGTTATACCCCCTTGGGTTTCTTTCTTTTCCCCCCTCCTCCCATTTTTCAGGAAACGCTTGCGATTTTGTTTCATACATTTGTCTCTGGTTCTGTTTCTCTCGGGTTTTTCCACTCCTTGAGTATTACCACTTCATTCTTCACGACCACTGATATTGCAATGACCTGCCGTATCGCGACAAGCCTATATGCGCACGCGATATATATAACGCCCAGTATCTACTCAATCTCCCTGTCGGCATTTGGTGCCGTAGTCGAGACGGAAATCATTAGCGCCAATGGTAGATTGTGCGTCATGGGCTAGCACTCGGTACCCGGAGTACGTCTCCTTCGACGCGCGAGGCTACCCCAGGGGCTCACGCTATTGGTTGCCGCCCACACTTTCGAATGGTCATGCGGGCGTACTAGTCACGCAATTATATACACGGTCCGGACCGGCAGCTGCAAGATGGCGGGAAGGAGGGGGGGGTAACCTAGATAGCCAGACCAAAGGATAGGAGTGGGACATCGAGCTTTACCGTAGGAGGAATTGGAGCACATGTATTACTTTTGGTTATAATTGAATATAGCCGTAATCTAGTATTCCCCTATCTTCTCTTTAATTTGTGTCTCTCCCTTTATGGACACTACGATCACTACCACCACCTATATTGCCCCAATAAATACGTTAGTAAACTTCACATCCATCTTAGACCCACCCCACACCAAAATTTCGAATCCCCATCCCATGAAATGCACATACCCGCTACAGGAAGCGTTGCGATATGAAGTGGAGGAACATAGACGTTCCCAGGGGGAACTCCTTTGCTCCAAAACAAAATCTAAAGATCCCACAATCCTAGAACGAAAACGGAACACGAAACGGAGGGGAAACAAAAACAAAAAAAGACATTCTCTCTAGCAGATGAATGGATGGATGGATGAGGACCGGCGAGGGAAAGTAAACGCGCGAAAACAACCAGTGAGTGGGGAAGGGGCGGCATCAGGAAGCCGGCGGGATCACGGAGGGTTTTTATCTTAACGAGGGTAAACTGGATTAGTGCACCGTTACACGCTACCGCTTGACGAACGGTAGGGGTATATATATGTGTGTATGGGGATGGGTGAAGAGGGCCAAATATACAGTTATCTACAGGCTCACTGGAGAGAGACATTCATCCATGCCGCAGTTTTTTCGAGGGAGGGAGGGAAACTGCCATGTTTAGTTTTCCCGCGAATTTTTTCAGTAGAATGATGGAATTTAATAGACCCGGGTTCCGTTTAACATAGCGGTTGTAGCATAATATATGATAATTCTCACTCTCAAATTCGATCCGGTGGGGGGGGGGCTAAGAACAACAGAAAACTACTATCATAAGATGTGCTCTACTAGTGTAAGTTTGAGGTCCTGCTGGTTACTTTTCTTCTGTTTAAGTCATTCTATTTGCACTAGGCAGTATCGAAGGCTGGTGATGCAATTGATCGCGTGCTTCTTCTAAAATACTTATTATACTCGTGACTCGTGACTGATCCGCGAATAGTAAATTTAGCAAGTATTATGGTAGCACAGTATCGGTACTCGAACGGTGGGATTGTTTGCCTGGACTACGGTACTGTGGATTGCCTGGGATGCGGAAAAAACTGAGATCGTTGGAGAGGAGGGGAGGTTTTGTTGAGGGTTTTTTTATTTTTATTTTTTAGACGGGGTATAATATCTATGATACGACGTCCTCCTATAATACCATATAACTTTTTACCCTATGGTATTAATACCTCACGGCCCAGCGCCCGTTATAGCGAGCCATATGGTAGGTTTGAGCAGTGCAATAGATTGGACTTTCGTTAGAATTGTGTGATACCATGGTAGCCAGTATTTGGGCTGTATGGCCGTGGAATACGTTAGAGCTAGATTTCGAACCTTATTATTAACAAGGGTGGTAAATATCTCGCGCTATGAGTTGTAAAAATAGAAAAAGTATCATCAGATTCTGACCAATAAACCAGCCCCTCACGCCGAGTCAAGTAGGACAAAAGATATTCCGAAACCGGGGGATCAAAACCCGGGGAAAGAATGCCGAAATGAACTTAAATCTAACCCCTCGGAGAAAGAAGGAAGAAAGGAAATAGGAAAGGAAATAGGAAAAGAAATAGCTCCATGACAATTCAGCAGCCTCACTCCCCAACCAGTGCCAACCCCAGCCTCCTCCGCCTCGCATTACCACCCCGAATCGCGGCCCAGAAGAGCGCGTAGCCCACCCAAGCGATGCCAACACTCCCCATCGTCCAGCCAAAACTCCTCTCATACCCGGGCGCCCACTCCGGACGGAAGATCCAGCTCGCCAACACGCCGGCTGCGTTGCCCCAACCATTTATCCCGAGCACGACAGCGCGCTTGCCGGGCGTTTCCATGTTATTGCTCAGCCATGCCACAGTCAGGGGGGAGGCGATGTATGTTCCCGAGAGCAGTAAGCAGAGCGAGAAGTAGCGCGGGGTAAGCGCGGTTAGGGGTAGTAGGACTAGTAGTGCAAGGGAGAACAGCGAAAGGGTGAGGCCGTAGAGGATGTACTTGAAGCGCAGGTGTGAGCGGTCGGAGAGGTATGTGGTATACCAGAGCGAGCAGGCACCGCAGAGGAATGGGGGGACTGTCAGAAGGTTCGCATGTAAGGTGGAGTATCCAAAGCCCTTCACGACGAGCGGGAGGAAAACACTGAATGCGATTCCGGGGACGGAAGAAGTGATGTTGCAGACTAGGAGCCACCAAACGCGCCAGTCTGTAGTCGCGTCGGCGATGTCTTGTTTGTTCAGGCCGGGTTCGCCGCCGATTCTTGCTTTGCCATCCCCACCGATGCTTCTTCTCCGTTGCTGTTTTGCTTCTTCGTCGTCGGATTCGTTCTCGGCTAGGAGCTCTTCGCCTTCTTCTGTTTCAAGCGCGTTCTCCGCCTGCGCGCGGTCTATTAAGACGCGATTCTCGGCCCAGGCTCGTTCTGCGGGTGTCTTGAGCCACCAGGCATTCCTCGGGCCTGTCGGGAGCCAGAAGAAGGCTGTGAATGCGACTATTATAGTGAGACCGGCTTCAAGGAGGAAGAGGATCTGGTAGCTGTACCAGCCTTTGTGTTGGGGCTGTTGGATAGGGGGTGTTTTGATGTCGCTTTCGGGGTCTGAATGAGGTGGTTAGGATGGCGGGGCGAGAGGTGGGGTAGGAGAACGAACCGCTGGGAAATAATCTGAATACAAAGTACGACACTAAACCACCGAAAGCCCCGGCGACAGCGTACTGCCCGTAGAACATACCTAGTCGCTGAGCGAACTCATATCGTGTGTAGAACAACGACAAGTAGAACACCGTCGCTGGGTAAAACCCCGCTACCAGATACCCCAGTCAAATCAGCCCTCAGATCCCCACTCTGACCCCGAAAGGTTAAGGGTCTGTTTGGCAAACAAAGGACCGTTCCGTTTTGCGACCGTTTCTGCTCTGAGAATGGCTTTCTTCCCGTTTCGAAACGGAAGGGAAACGGTCATCGGTATGGGGAACGGAAGGGAACTGTTGTATCCAAGCAGATCCTTAGAAACATACCTTCCAAGGCCCCAATACAAGCTCTCAACCCAATCAATTGCGCCCTGGATTTCACAAACGCATTCAACCCAGTCAAGATCCCCCATCCAACCATAACTCCACCAACCCATCTTCCGACACCAACCCTTTTACCCAACGCCGCACCGACCGGTTGCAGCACCACGAAGGCGATGAAGAACGCGCTCACGGCGTCGTTCAGATCCCCCGGCGCAAGTCCCGCATGGTGGGTGAAGCCTGCAGTCTCAGCATTTCCGACGTTCGAGCGGTCGAGGGAGTTTAGGAGGAAGAGGAGAGAGAGGAAGGGAAGGAGGTAGATGTCTGTTCTCCGCTTGATGGTTGCGGTCAGGGCTTTCATGGATGATGCTTCTGGGTCGTCGGCGAGGGGAGGTGGGTGGGGTGGGGGTGTGTGGGCGGGGGAGAGGAGGGGGGTTGATGGCCCAGGAGGGGACTAAAGCAATTTCTGTATTAGACAACTAGACTGAGCACTTGGAAGCGGGAGGAGGTGTTGGTAGGATCTCATACCTGAGAGGGCGCCAGCGCTGCAGATGAACCGAGCGAGTTTTTGTGAGTTTTTTGTTTCGTGCCTAACCAAGTAGTATACTAAACACGACGCAGAGGAGGGTTTAGTGCGATGGAATATGGAATAGCTCAGCCCACCCAAGCTAACCGCTGGTTCTGTTGAGCAAACCACGCGCAATGTCTGTGTTAAGTTGAGGCTCTGTGGCTTGGCGGTCAGGGTCTGGTTTAGTTCTGGGTATGAGAGGCGTTACACTATATGATACAAGCACTCGTACTATCATTGTAGTTTTTGGGTAACAGGGCTCACAATAGAGGTCGGGAAGAGGGAAGTATATAATATTATTATGAGGATTTAATGGAATAGGATGGGGCGGGCATACTAGTCCTGTGTTTAAGGACTGATATCATGTGTATGAATGTTTAACTGAATGGGAAGTTGAAGATGACCTTGGGAATTGTTTGTGGGTAGGCGGGGGAGTTGCATAGTGGTCAGAAGACGCCTGCCACAAGCACTCATGTTATCATGCATTGACATACCAGATCACCACGGGATATAAGCAAAAGGTTGGAAATCGCCACTAGTTTATTAGGACAAGCGGTGGTTAGGAAATGTCACTCCCAGGGATACTGTAGATTTGTGCGCTATGATATCTGAGCCTCGTTACAGTGTCGAGGACTCTTCAATAAACCTCGTAGAATTGTCAGATAGTCCATCTAATTTATTATACTCTACCGGTATCCGACAGGATCGTCCGAAATTCTACCACCTTCGGATGTGTCTTTTCCAAGCGTAAGTTTGTAACAGGAACAGACTTTTGAGCAAGTGAGTGAGTGTGGGTCTAGGCGGTTCTCGGCACTGTATTTCAGGAAGACATATAATGGGTGCCCCCCGGGAAAGGTTTGTAGCACGTTTTCTAGACTTCCGCTAGTTATACGTTTACGTTAAGTGACCGTTAGATACATGGTCTGAGTGTATTAGAAAATTAGGGATTAGATTCTTGCCGATGAGGATATCATACTCTCTTGGCTATGGGTGAAGGACATTATAATTTTTGGAATTCTATTCTTCCGGGAAGTCACCTAATGTATGGGTTATTCTACCCACCTCCGTTCCCTAGAAACTGAGTTTGACCTTATTCTAACCCACGCCTCCGGGTACCCAAGAGAGCCTTCCTATACTTTTATCATTACAAGGCGGCCATTCTTGACACGGGATCCTTTAGAATGACTGCTGGGATTATTCCACCCCAGCAGGAGACGAAAGCACCACACTAATCCCCTGCCGTATGCCTTGAGCATCTGGAGCCGAGATAAGGTACCCAGACATCACTTCTACATCTTGCCAATTTCCCAAACGCATTTCATCACCTGCTGTCACTGCTTCTCTCAACATCTGATGACCTCCATGACACTTAATTGGTGGTGACACCTAAGGAGTTTTTCTTCCCTTTTATTTTGACTCTTGTACTTGTTCAAGAGGAAGACACTGTTCCTGATTCTCGAGGTTCCTTTCTGCATTCTGAAGACTGTAGTGTGCACTCATGAGCATTTATAGTTGTCTTAATAGTGGAGTTAAGCAACATATTTGAACTATATTTAGATCCATAGCTTAACGTTTGGAGGGAAGCTTTAGCCTGTCCCCATACTCAAAGTAGCGGGTGCTGTTAAACCATATCTGCCTATGATGGTAAACCTCGGGGCTAACCCCGTTTCATCTCTGGACTAGTTCCTGCGGGTCCCGGTTGCATATCATACCGAGTAATTACAGAACAGCAGATCCAACCATCATGAAACCTTCTTAATTTAAATCCATAAAACTGCACATCACCAAATCCCTCGCAACCCCCTCTCAAGCCACTTTGTTCAGCCACTATTTAGCCTCCACTCAACCCTAACCAGCCGCCTGATCACAGATTCTCACTCACTGATAGTTTAGAAACCCTAACCCACAAACCCCCTTGCTTTCAAATTGCTACCGAAAGGTGTGCAGTAGTAGCGAAACTAAGGCCGGAAATGCTACCATACCGTGCAAGTCGTGCGCTAGAAGAGGGGCGTAGTGACCTGGAATGGTTGGGTGGATGGTCGTTTAACTTTCGGCATCCTTGGCGGGGACTTGAGGGAATTTCTGCCAGGAAGAGCTGGGGGTAAGTCACCCTATCCTAGGGAATAGCCTAGCTAAAATCAATGGTGGCGGGAAATACAGTGCATTTACATCACCAACCGGGGAATTTATATTGTGTGCATCTATTGAGCTTCTATTTTCTTCCCTTGACTTATCCCGGGTGTATATAGGGGAATAATGTAAATTAATGGAAACCCCTAAAACGGCGGACAAAGGAACGGGATGGTGTATTATACCCCATGGCTAGAAAGTCATTGATATGAGGGAGATGAGGAGTAGCAGAAAGGATTATGTTGTGCGTCCTTTTTGAGGGTTACGTATGACTTGAGCTTGCCACCCCATCCAGTAGAACGTAGGGCATGACCGAAAAGATTTTCCAACAAGAGGGACTTACCTGAGGTCCTTAATTGAGGATACGGAAGCGTCATCATCCCATCCAACCTCCCGCATGAAGTTTGATGAGTGAAAAACCATGAACTAGCTTTTTAGACTCTAGTTCTTGCAATTGCAGCCACCAGGGGGTGGTTCATCGGGACTATATACTAGAGTGAGCTTCTGGAACAGCTGGGGGCAAAGCGGTTCTAGATGGCTCGTAAGATGCTGTGCTGGTGGAAACGGTTATTGGATGGTTTGGCTGACTAGATTTAGCACAACCTTGATGGTGGTTGTTTGTGGGTATCAAGAGATTAAGATTTGGTGTGCCCTCGTCTTAGAGAGTAACTTTATCATACTTAAAACCCTCTGGCCCCCACCGAACTCGGCCCATTGTGGTGTGGCGTTCGACAACTCTCATTGAATGAATCCGCTTCGACATCAATGCTTTTGGAAAGAAGCATTACCCCACTCGTTTGCCCACACAGCAACCCATGAGAGCGGTGTTCCGACCTGATGGGCGTGCGGATGGGGGTTGGCATCCGATCTCACAAGGAAAAGCCTCACAATGCTCTTGGATTTGCTTCCATCTAGCATCCGCGAGAGTGGGGCTTAATGAAACCCTCCATGGCGGGTTGGGGATTGACGTAGTCCAGGAGTAAAAGCAGTGTGACGGTGCGGTCGTGATTGTTTTTGCTACCTATTGGAGCCATGTTTGGCTGAATAGTTAGATAGTCTGCAGTGTTAGGGGTGGTGCCCCCCCCTGCAGGAGCAGCTTCGGGAGCCCATGTGCCTGCCAATATTGAGGACCTCGCCCGGGCGATTTCCGGCTATGATAACTTAACCGAGTGCATTAGAATTGACACCCTTTCGTTTCAATAAGGGGTCTTCCACCCCTCATTTTCCTTTCTTGGGAGCCAGGTATCATGCTACAACCACCTCCTTGCTGACTCTGAAATTCAAGTGAATTTACGTCTCTTGCCATTTTACTTCACGCGTTGGCCCTAAGTAACTTGAACGGAGAGTAGGCCGCTGGAAAGGGTTTTTTTCTGGAGCAACCGGGAGTGCTGGCGGTAGTTCTTGGTACTTTGAAAATTTAAGTATGTTAGATAGGCCTCCTCAGTGTTCTGGTGAGCATTGCCTGAGAGAGTGGATTGTTCATCCATATATCTCTAGAGTCTAGAGAGTGGTAGGATAGATCGATGCACTCCAGATACATTCTGGCCGATTATGAGGAGCAGGTGCTGTAACCCAGAATGACTGCTGCGCTTGAGGGAATACTGCACGGATTCAGTCTCGCAGACCCCTTCCCCGGAAACTAAGGTCACGTGCAATCTACCAATCACTACGGGCTGCTCTGATCAAGGGAGTTACATCACAGTATCTGTGGCAAAGTTCAATCTCTCCCCGTTCTGCTATACAGTATGATTCTCCTTAGCCTTCCGCTCTATCCTCCGATATACCAGGACCCTTGGTCACCTTGAGTTTTTCTCTCCTATGGTGATTGACTATACTAATAGGATGTTGGTGTTCAGGGATGTTAGCAGAAAGCTATCCCAACAAGCGTACAATGAGTAGATGCTTGAGATATAGTCGGTTCCTGCATTTCTAATAACTGGTGTCTCGATCTAGCATCATACTAGTTTTTGGCAAAAAGTACGGGAATACCAGGTCCAGCAATGCCGTTCGCCAGGGAATCTATATATATCATTCAGAATTTGTAGTTGCTCCAAACCAAAGAAAGCAATGCAGCTTTTAGAACAAAAGAAATATTTCTTGCTTTTTTTTTTTTTGTTCTGCTGCCCCGCCGATCGCGGACCTCACCCTTGGGGATGAGGTCTAGAGTCGGATTCTACCACCTCGCAGCAGGTCTGATTTGCGCTACAGCCTTATTGAAGGCTTAAGGTCTTCAATCTCCCAGTTCCTGTAGGGCAGGACTGCCCACATCCCCTACGTGACGGATCGTTCGATAATAACTCATTTTGAGAGGAATCGAACTCCTGGGCTCCTGCTAATTGCACGGGAGGTTAATTGTTTCTTGACATTTTAACCACTGCGCCAGCTAGGCATTTTCACATTGGTATTTGCGGGAACAAATACTTATCGGGTGGTCTCTAATTTTTTGCCTCAAGTTAAGCATACGATGCTGCAATATTATTTATTAGAGATTTAATGCATTAGAGAAATGGGTATGTCCTTAAAAGAAGGGAAATCGTGGTAACTGATCACTGGTAGCTAATGGGAAGTCCCTTCGTGTGTCAAGCGGCAATCACAGCCAGAACACCGGTGATGGAAAGGAATGGCGGGTCTGGCCACAAGAAAGACAAGATTTTTTTTGGAAAGAGTTGCGGACTACGGATGCACAGCTGAAGCCCATCTGTCAGACCAAGATCGGTAAGTGTATGGTAGATTTTCAACAAGGTTCGGGCACAGTGGTCTACATGTTCAATGATCGGAAAATAGGGAACCTTGTAGGTGCGAGCAGGCGTATAGCTTACAGTGGTTTGAGCAAAAGGAAAAATGAGAAAGTTCCGGTCATGAAACTAATAGCCTGAGTACTGTACAGATGATCGAGTAGGGAAAGAGTGAAAATACGATGGCTGAAAAAAAAAAACAGCTAACAAAGGAATAACAGGCCGCCTTTTATCCATCTCAATCATCTCAAAACATAAGCTTCCTCTCCAGCACACTTCCTGCACATGTGAATCCCTCATCAAATTCTCCCATCGTGGTATTATATCTTTCCTGACGTTTCTCCAATTTATTACCAATGTGAAAGTTAAGTGACTGAGGGTATAGTTAAGAACATTCCCGAGGGTAAGATTTCTGGCCGACGCAAAGATTGTTGTTCGGGCATTGTGGGTGCCCAGGAGTTTGTAGTAGTCGAGTAGGTGTTTAATGCTGCTGTATAATATACAAGCGAGGGTAAGTTGCAGTTAATCCTTGGTAGAGGTATCATAGTCGCCTCGATACGCAGGGTTACCCCAAATTCGGTATGAATCTGACGAAAGAAAGACAGGCATTCGGTAGGGATGCCAAACAGGGGTGGCATGAGCAATGCTGTATTAATGGTGGCTCCGTGGATGGTGGGTGTTGCTTGTCCTCTTGTGATCAGCAGGAATGTGGTGAGCAGTCAAAAAGGACCCATGTCCGGCAACCGGCAAGTGTGATGACACCAAATCCATGACCTTATTTAGAGCATTGCATTCGACTTTCAAGTTAGGTGTTGAGTAATTCTCTTCTTATTGCTAAGTTAAAGGTAGTGAACAACATGGAAATTCGTGCAGCAAGTGGGGGATATTTGGAGATGGGAGAATCTGGGTATTCAAGCCATTAGCATACAAGCTTAAAGGCGAGTACTGAACAGTTCTATATGTTTAGCTCACTGCACGCTCGCGCCACGCTCTCCTTCGTGGCCAAATTTCAGGAATTCAAACTCTTCCAAAGGCCTCTTTTTCAATAACTCTCATACCATACTTATCGTGCTATTTTACTACAACCCCGTCTCCCTTACCAGATTGCACATTTTGGCGGTGGAAATAGGTGACGCGAATACAATAGCTTGGACGGTCCGTATAACGTACGTGGCGTAGGTAGGCTAGCAAGGGTATGGTATTAGGGGGATTGAATAGCGGTGGCTTGGGATGATAACAATAGCTAGGTTAGCGGGATGTAATCCGAGTGAAAGGTGCGCTAGTTTGCTGATGCAGTTCTAGTCGCATTCTCAAGATATCGAGGTTTGCAAACAAAGCCCCAAGCCGTTTTAGATCCTCTAGAAAACGTTCTATTTCGCTTGCGACAAAAAAAGAACCTAATCCATTTTATCGTACAGGGCGCTCACTGTCCAAACACGAACCCAGCCAACCGGAAAAAAAGCGACTCGCCAGAAATCCAAGCTCGAGGTAGTCTAGGCCTAATTAAACATTCTTAATGCCCAAGTACTCTCCGGCCAAAATGGCTGCCTTCTCACCGACCAAAAGAGCGGTAGAGTAGGTATTTGCGCTGACTATAGAGGAGAAAAAGAGAACTGATTAGCACCGACTCCTGTACAGGTTCTGGAGAGATGGGAACTCACCATTTCCGGGGCAGATCGACAAGTCCGCCAACATGAGCCCTTCAACACCATACACGCCGAGTTTACTATCGACAACGCCACCCTGTTCCCTCGGTTTCATGGCACAAGTACCCATAGAATGCCATGTAGTAGCGACAGTCTCGCGGAGCCATTCCTCGATAGCATGGTTGTCCTCTTCTGTGTATACCAGGTTCTTGATACTTCCGCTAGCCGGTACGGGTTCCAAGGTTTCGCCGACGTCGATCTCACGGGCACGAGCTCCAGATGATGGATCGAACTTGGGATGGAGAAGTGGGGGCTCACCGCGGTAACAGGGCATACGGCGCATGATCTCACGTCCGAGCTTGTAGCCCCATACGTTGGGACCAATATCAGCCTCGTGTGTCAGGTACCCGGGATCGAAGTCCGGTTCCTCGTATGGTGAGGGAGAGGTAACGTGGATGGTGCCGCGGGAGGCGGGGTATTCCAGGTATGTCGCGATTGTTGCATACCTACCAGGTGGGATAAGAGTATGGTCGCCAAGGAAGCTACGGATGTTAGTAATTGCTTCCCTCTAAAGGAAATTGTGGAACTCACGAATTCCCAATACAGATAAACATAACGGGCTTATCCGGAGCATCCCTGTAGTACTCGTCGTAGAATTTCTGGAATTCAGGTCCCATCTCTTTAAGCTCCTCCTCAGTTGGCCGGACCTTACCGCCGGCGTTGATGAAATTTGTTGCGTAAATTCCCTTGCCATTAGCAAAGTCCTTCTCACCCTGTTCGAGCACGTCGGCGTCGCCACGACGGAAATCATCGTGTGTAATGGTCTCCGGGGCTACGCGGAAAGCTGGAACAAGCAAATTGTGATCTTGGTAGTTTGTTCCCACACCGGGGAGGTCAACCACCTGCTTAATTCCAGCTGCCTTCAGGACCTCTGGTGCACCGATACCGGATCTCTCGAGAATTTGTGGGGTGCCAAGGGCACCAGATGACACAACAACGAGCTTCCGTGCTTTGATGGTAGAAGTTACTGGGATAGAGGAGTCGGTAGGTGCTTCGGCAGGAATTACTTCAACTCCTACAGCTTTTCCGTTCTCGATGATTACGCGAGTGACCTTGGTATCACATAAGAGATGTAGGTTACAGCCCTTCGCAATCTGGGGATGGATGAAGCCGTGCGGGGCATCAGAGCGCCGACCAGTCTCGGGGTTAATCCACTTGCCCCATTTCTGTAATTTTATTAGCCCTCGTTTCTTAATTGGGGATCGGGGTAATACTTCGAAAGCATTAGACTCAGTAAGATCTTGTAGGTCGTCGGTAATTTTGTATCCCATAGACTTAGCAGCCCCAAGAAACTGCTCGGTAATATCAGACTCGTGCCCTCCATGAGAGACGTGCAAAGGTCCTTCAAATCCGTGGATGGCGGGGTCCTTGTTTTCCAGATGGTAGGTCTCGGTTTTCTTCAATAGCGGGATCAAATCTTCTGCAGTCCAGCCCTCACTCTTCCAGTCGTCATAATCCCTAACCTCAATTAGGCCCGCATTACAAGCGTCTCAATGGAAAAACTCACGATCGGCTAGCCCTGGTGTACATCATGAAGTTGATACTTGATCCACCACCCAGTATATTTCCTACAGGAACAATTGGCTCTCGGCCATTGAGTTGTTCGGATGCTTTCCCCTTATAAAATCTGGCTGTGGTAGAACCGGGCGCCAAGTGGTTGAGGAACAACGCCGGCCGAACAACTTCACGGAGGTTGTGATTGTTCTTTCCTCCTTCGACCACGAGGATACTGAGAGATGGGTCTGCCGTTGCGAGTCTGCCCGCCACAACGCTGCCAGCAGCACCGCCACCGCAAATGATAACATCTACTTCTGATGGGGGGGACATGATATTTTCGTGTTTGTTGGAAAATATATGAGATAGGGATGAGATATAGATGAGATGGTAATGGGGGGACTGATCGGCGGTTATATATAGATAGATGGTCGACTCGAGTACTCTGAAAAGCTACGTGAGGCGAAGAACTCGTGTACACGGTATTTGGCAATTGGTGGTAAATTGTTCCAGGCTGGTCTAGCGCCAGCCGGGGATGAGCATGTGTGGGGTTGCCGGTGATCGCAGATGTACGAGTGTCGAGACAGGTAGTGAAGTTGGAGCAACTCCCGGCAGCTGTAGAAGATAAACAATTACCAAGATTAGAACCTCGTGTGCATTACGCTAGCTCGAGCTAGTTCTCAAAGGCCGCCTCTCCGCACTTTCCTGCGAGTCGCGAGAATTGGCCGCGGCAACATTAGTCGATGCGTGAATTAGAAGCGGTTTAGCGGAGCGCCGTGTATACAATCAGCCAGAGTCCCACGAAACCTGCGGAACCTCCAGTTTCAATAGCCACCTCAGGGAGCTAGCCCATGCGCTCCAATTGCTGACAGTTCTGAGGGGGGCATAAAGAGCGGGGATACTGACTTCTGGGGGTTCGGGGGCTGTTTCGGAGTTGGATGTCAGAAATAAAAAGCAGATACCCACTCCTTGCTGTCGCAACGCACTCGGTGGCCGGAGGAAGGCCCGCAGCACAGTGCCTGATAGAGGAAGGTTACTCAGTGGCACCAACCAATTGCTAACAAATAGTGTGCATTGGTCTTGCTAATACGGCCAGCTTGGCTTCCGAGAGCTACTGTTGATTGGGATTGTCCGGTCGTAAATATCTGCAGGGTAGTTATGATACAAGTACACCACTAGACAGGGGAGATCGTAAAGATAGGCTGTGGCAAGGAAGGGCGACTGATGCAATATGGTCCTCATAACCAAGACAAGTACGGTACCTTAGTAACCCCACCCGATATCTCTTCTTGCTGTATAATACAGGCACATAATGCTGCAAGCACTCTTGGATCCACTCTCAGATTTTCAACCCTTCAGCTACGACAGGATCAGCTTGGCTGGTCAAGAGAGCAGTGAATATTGATCAATGGGTCGAACACATTTGGTGGGCTTATCCTATACCGTGCCAGGAAATAGCTAGACCCTCTCATGAGCTCCCGGCTCAGAATCTAGAGGTTTCAGGGCTAGCGGAGAGAGCAGTGGGCTCCGAGAGCCCCCTCAGTTCTCGAGAAAGGGCGAGGTCAAAACCCGGCTTGGGGCTTGGCGACATGGTTTCCCCACAACTCTTCCGGATCAAGGAGGGACTTTCTCGAGCGATTCGCATAACCGTTTCACAGCCTTCACGCAATGCATGAAGACATAATTTACGAAGGATTCTTGAGATGGAATAGACAGGAGGGAGGGAGGGCAGAGAGAGGCGATTCTTGTCGTGCCCCGAAAGGACTCTTAGCCTTTGACTTAATTCTTCGGCGAGCGGCAAGCCTAATACTGTTCTGGCATGTTCACAGAATCCTCCCGCTCTACGCTGTAGATGACGGTAGCACTGGCTTCGAATCTTTATGAATGGACCCCCGAGAAGGCGCCCAAAATACCCCCGGCCAAAGAGAGGTACGTTCGATATACCATTATACACATGCTATCAGTATAAACTCGAACTTCGCCCACCCCTAGAGATTGAGCATCGAACGAGAGAGTGACGTTCTACGAAATAGCAATGAGAAATATAGAAAACCTAACAACTAGTTCCAGGAGTTTCTACTATATTTTTAAATTTGTTTTTAAAGAGCCTTTAGTTGAATTACCGAGGCAGATGTTATCAATATCTTTGAAGCCGGAATATTTTTAGTGTGGTGCTTATTCTAGAGAATTAGTATATTTTATTATAGTTAACCCGATTTTATCCTGCCTAGCATCCACGACGAAATTGAACAAAAGAAGAACATATTTTACAGTACTGTATAATACAGCCATTTAGCTAGGGAAGACTGCTGAAAATGGAGGGAAATTTTGCGCCTTGCTGAGGATTGCTGCCTTCACTTTCCCTTACCATTCTGTGGCTATTTAAAGGGCGTTGAAACATATTCTCAAGAGTTGCTCTCATTTTGCGTGGGGAGGTCAAGATTTATAGCATAAAAATACCAGTAAGGGGTGTGAAGAGGATTTAACCTAACCTACTGGTAACTTATGGGAAAGAAGCTAGTCATTGGTAAGGATAATCAGCGATTCGTAACTTAATGGATGGTTTTGGACGCCTGCAGGCTCTTTTGGCTAGGACAGCTCAACCGGTGTCTCTTTCGCAGTGACACTTGTACCCCTGCATCCTGCACTGGGACTAGTATCTGCATCAAATGAGGCAAAATGCTTGTATCCAACTTGCTGGAAAGGTAAAAAATTGTATGATATTCGAGGGATAAACCTGTGCACAGCTAGTCCACTAATTCCCGAACACTAGAGCCGTTATCGTACTACCGAACTCATTACCTCTTCTCCTTTTTTTCATACACGCAGCGTACTCGAGTCCAGTAACTCTACGGGCACAATACGGTAGTCTATATTCCGGGTTTCCAAAGGCCATTTTGCACAGCATGGACTGCCCAATACCGGCAATGCACATCCTATGACACGTGTTTGAACGGATGTCAGCACTGTGCCTTTTTAAGAATTAAAAGTTGCTATCGAGGCGTCCTCGTCGGCGGGGGCGCGAGGAGGATGATAATTAACAGTTTAAGGTTATCGATTCCAAAAAGGCCGTCGGTTCTTGAACTTCCCAAGGGTCTTTTCCTTTTTCTCTCCAACGGAACCTCCCTCAGCTCACTTTTAAGATAAACCAACTTGGGCCCCTAGCGCAGCGTCGGGAGGAAAAGGAATTTAGAGAATTGAAGAACCGGTCAGCGGACGACCTTCGGGAGGGGGGGGGGGGCGATAATTCACAAAACTGCTTGTAGGGGAGAGCTCCTTAAGCGCTACCGCTTGCAACATGATACGGGGCCTGTGGAACAAAGGCAAGGGCATGATAGGAAGGAGGATTTCTGCCCCACTCACGTGATCCACCGGAGAAAGAACTGGAGTCAACTACCGGTGAAGATATTCCCGGAGTCTCGGACACTGTTTCTCCCGAGACAATAAGCCCACGATAGTCGGGGGGATGTACGGCAACGGTGCTATTCTAACAGAGCTCTAAAGAGGAACTAAAAACATAAATAATCAGCTGCGCGGGCTGCCGGGGATCGGAGACTTCGCCTTATCGATCGCAGTATCTCTCAAGTGCAGAGCTCGGTATATTATGAAAGTACAAACTACCAGCTATCTCAAGTGCAGAATTTCGAAAACCCAAGCGCGGTGGTCGGCAAAATACAAGCTAGCCCCGTCATCGACTCCCCGGAAGCTTGGCATATTTGTCAAGAACCCGGGCGGAAAGCCCCACAATCTACTCTTGCCAGCTAAAAACTACAAGGCAGGCGGTAAGGTTCCATGAGTGGGCTATCGAAACCTCAACCTTTGCGCGTGCATAGCGTGGGCTGTAGAGTGGCACCGACAGAAACCTCCCCATTCCTAACCTAAGGAACAAAGGCTGGAATATAAGCGCTATGATCGGATGGATCGAGGGAAAGCTCCTGAGTAAAGTGCAGTAGGGCGTGGAAATACATCTCCCGAGGCGGAGGTGAGTTCTCACTGGCCCAACATTTGATGGCTTTTATCTCGGATTTAACAAATTTGACATGCTGGGAGGTTTAGTGGCAGAAATGCACCATGATGAAGCACAATACCAGTTGAACAAGGCTGAAACAAAAAAGAGAACTAAAACTCTCGTTCCCCGCCCTACCGCAGTTCAAAAAGGAGGGGTACAGTACTTACCTATAAGAGCTTACTTGAAACTGGGGTCTGTTAAGAAACCCTCCCCCCCCATTTACTCTCAATTACTCGTAGGATGAGGTTGAAAAAGAGCAAAAAGAAAAAGAAAAGAAAAACTGACAATGATATCATTTTCACCTTTTATAATCAAGCACAGGTATCTTATGATATCCGCTAAACCTAATCGGGTGTGTGTGTGCTAAGCTACTTAATTGGGCATGGACGTGGGTGATTGGACAGCCAGGGATTTCAGAGGCCTGACTGCCCTCGCATGAAATAAAAGAATGAATTTGGCATTGAAATTTGCTCAAACGAGCAAGCAAGTTTTGACACCTGTAAATCCCTGGCTGCCCGATCACCCATTCTAATCAACACAGTTCCTCTTCAAATGCCAGATCCATTGCGTCTAGTGCACCGGGAGAAAGTTGAGAACCAACCTACGCTGCAAGCATACAAGAATGCAGCACCAGGGAACTTAGCACAAACAGAATTATAGTGCTTCCCCCTTCTACTCAATCTTCTACCTAAGAACCCTATTATGGTAATAATTAACTTATGTCCTATTTCATTACAACTAAAACAAAAGAAACACGAGCCAACTGCCTCGAACTAACATAAGAAAAAACTCCTGCACCCACGGATGGCTAATAGAAACACTCAATCCTGAGGTCTCAAGTGGGTGCCGGTTGAAAAGTCGGACTTCCATCTGCCAGGCAGACCACCCCCGCACGAGCTACCCATTTACAATTGCCAAACAGCCTACCCAGATGATGGTACAGCACAACCCAGGATAGCAAAGTATGATAAGCCATCATCAGGCCAAATCTCACCTCTGCCTCATCTTAACCCCCCCCCCACAATTCTCGCCAAACATGAGTGGGCATAGCGTTTCGCCAGTGTCATAGGGTACCTTCTTTTCCCAACGTCGTACGTACTCTACAGATGTGATAACCTACTCCATGGCCATCATCAGAACCCTGGATTATGCAGTCTGAGCCATTGGGGGAGTCGGCGGGGAGCTGTTGTGGGATGTTTCTGAATCGATAATTGTTTGGGTATTTGTGTGAGGGACTATTATTATATAAACCTCTGCGCTCACTATTACTTGTGCTCATTCATGCATTGCCCATGGGTCTCGCTCCTGGGTTATGATTCTGAAGAATCCATTTTTGGTTGTTTTGGTGTTGCTCTAACTGTGAAGGCGTTGTTTGGGATATATGACAGACGAGATTCCGTATTTTTGGGAGTGGAGGTATTAGAATGATTCTCGTTCTATAGCTTTACGGGTGAAAAGACCTGCATCAACGCAAGCCAAGGGGAAATAAAAAAAAAGATGTATATTCTAAATATCATACAAAGAACGTTACTAGTTCATTTCCATTATTCCCATAATAATTCTCATCTCCTGGCTTACAATCCCCAAACATCTCGCCAAACCGCAACCCTGTCCACACCACCACACCACTCCCTCTGATCTCCAGCACATACAACCCCCATACACTCCGCAGTTCCGACCTTCGTCGCATTCCCCAGTTTCTCCCCATTCCCGCAGGAGCACGCCTGCCCATTATTCACGCCCGCCCACCCCCATCCCCGAGCCTTACATCCACCAACACACATCTCGAGCGTGAGCGACTCATTCGTGAACGCCGAGCCCGTGAGTAAGTGTCCGGACGGTGCGGGGTCGACATAGCAAGCGGTATAATTGTATGTGTGTATTACGGGCGGGAGGGTTGGCGGGATTTGGAGAGTGGAGTTGTAGATTGAGAGGTAGCTAGAGGGACACGGGGAGGCGGTGGTGAGGGTGCTGTTATTTTGGAGGGCAGTGCCACAGGAGCAGGTTGAAGGGGAGAGGCCGCTCAGCGTGTAGTTGTTCGATGTGCAGAAGTCTTGGCAGCCGGAAGGCGTTAGGGAGGTTGAGGAGGAGGTAGTGGGCCCTGTTAGGGCCGGTGGAGAGGTGGAGTTTGCGCAGCCGAGGTAGTTGTAGGTGCTTGGTGTTGAGCTCGGTGCTGTGGAGGTGGTTGATGATGTTGGTGGTGAGGAGGAGGAGGAGGAGGAGGAGTTGCTGGCCGCTGTGTTTGTGTTGGAGCTGGTAGCACTGCTTGTTGCACTCGTTGAAGCAGATGTCGTCGAAGAGGAACTACCGTTGCTACTGCTGCTGCCCGATGAAGCAGATGGGGTCGGAGGACTGTTACTGCTAGTGCTAGTTGGTGAAGTAGGTACCATCGAAGAACTGTTGCTGCTCATTGAAACGCTCACGGGCCCTGCCGCCCCCGCCGCCTTTGCTATTGCCCCACCATTACCACCATAGTAAATCACTAATCTCCCTGACCCCCCACAGTACGCCCCCGCATCTCCTCCACAAACCATATTACATTGCGACGCGGACACGTTCTTTGCTGTTCCTGCGACCGTACTGCCGCAGTAGCATTCTGTAGCGTATTCCACACCGGCGTATGCGTACCCGCCGGACTTGCAGAAGTTGACACACATGGTTACGTTCATGCTCGCTGATGTTGTTGCGCTCGCAGCGAGGGCTCGCTCATTAGTTCCTTCGCTACAAATAGTTAGTATTGCTTCGTATTTTAGGAAGGGGTAGGAGTAAAGTGTGTGCTCACGTCCAACATCTATATGCATCATCAGTTAGCATTCGGCAAAGATACACGGAATCGGGGAGACTTACCCGGTAAGATTATATCCCGCCGCAGCAGGAATCATAATTGGTTGCTTCGAAAGTGTGATAGCAGTATTATTATAGACTGAGAGGGCACCTGGCCCGCCGCATATCGCGCTCGGAGACCCTCCGCAGGGCATGGTGCAACTTGTTGAGCCGATGCTAGAGCCGTTTTCCAATACGTTACCGCAATAGCATTCTGTCGAATACTCAACGCCAGAGAGAGGGTAGCCTTTGCCCGTGCAGTAGTCTTGACAAACGTCTGGTGTCATCGTTGAGCTTGCTGTTGCGGCTTTGGAGAGGGCACGGCCGTTTGCGCCTTCGTTTGCGCAGCCGAGGTAGGTGTATCCTGGGCGAAGAGTTGGTGAGGCGGCGCTGCTGCTGCTCCCTGTGGCGGTGCTTGTGGTGGTGGAAGTACTATTCTTAGAGGTTGTGCCGGAGGAGGAGGCAGTTGTGCCGGTGGAAATAGTTGCCCCTGACGCTGTCGCTGAAGAGAGAGAGGTGGAGGTAACGGGAATAGAGGTTGAACTGCTACTGCTAGCAGTTCCATTAACCTTCCCATAGATATTCAATCGGTTCGGACCGCCGCAGTATGCGAACTTATCACCACCGCAGAGCATGTTGCATTCTGATGCCGGCGCAGTTTTGGCTGTTGTTGCGATGACGTTGCCGCAGAAGCACTCCGTTGAATACTCGATTCCGGCATACTTGTAGCCCCCGTTTTGACAGTAGCTAACACAGGACTGGACAGTCATGTTCACGTTTGAGGTTCCAGATCCTGCTAGAGCACGCTCGTTGGTGCCCTCCGTATAGCATCCTTGGGACCCGTAACCCCCGACAGCAGGGATAACGGTAGGTTGCTTTGGTGCTACCAGTGCGGTGTTATTGTATACAGACAACGCACCCGGCCCACCGCAGGTTAAATTTGGGGCACCACCACATGGCATGGTGCAAGCCGTTGAACCCCCGATAGTAGACCCATTCTCCAGGACATTTCCGCAATAGCATTCCGTAGAGTACTCGACGCCGGAGAGGGGATAACCTTTGCCTGTGCAGTAGTCTTGACAGACGGTGGTTGTCATGGTTGAGCTTGCTGTGGCATCTTTTGATAGTGCTCGTCCGTTGGTACCTTCGTTTGCGCAGCCAAGGTAAGCATACCCTGCACGCAAGGTTGGGGTTGAAGTTCCGGAGGTACTAGTGGTTGCGTTTGTGGAAATAGTGGTGGCGGTTCCAGAGACTGACCCCCCAGTAGTAGAGCTTGTGGCGGAGGTAGTAGAGGAAGAACTAGTTGTCCCATTCAGGTTGGCGTAGACGTTCAATCGGCTTGGACCCCCGCAGTATGCGAGTTGGTCTCCTCCACAGAGCATGTTGCATTCTGATGCCGGCGCTGCTTTGGCTGTTGTTGCGATGGCATTGCCGCAGAAGCACTCCGTCGAATACTCGATTCCGGCATACTTGTAACCCCCGGTTTGACAGAAGTTGACGCAAGACTGGACGGTCATGTTCACGCTAGCAGTTCCAGATCCGGCGAGAGCACGTTCGTTGACACCTTCTGTGTAGCATCCTTGGGATTTATAATTCCCGACTACCGGTACGACAGCAGGCTGCTTCGACGCCACTAGCGCAGTGTTGTTGTATACCGAAAGCGCACCTGGGCCACCGCAGATTGAATTAGGAGCTCCGCCGCATTGCATGTTACAGGCGGTTGATCCGCCGATTGTAGATCCATTCTCAAGAATGCTGCCGCAGTAGCATTCTGTTGAGTATTCAACACCGGAGAGTGGGTAGCCTTTGCCCGTGCAGTAGTCCTGACACATATTTGTAGTCATAGTCGAGCTTGCTGTGGCATCTTTTGCGAGGGCTCTCCCTCCGGTACCTTCATTTGCGCATCCAAGGTACGTGTATCCGGGCCTTAGCGTGGGCGCGGAAGACGTGCCAGTCGATGTAGTACTCGTCGTAGCAGTTCCATTAACAGGTGAGGTGACCGATGTAGAAGTAGTAGTACTTTTAGGAGGAACACTCGTGACAGTCCCGTTCAAGTTCCCGTAAATATTCAACCTACTCGGTCCACCGCAGTACGCGTACTTATCACCTCCGCAGAGCATATTACACTCTGATGCGGGGGCACTTTTGGCTGTAGTGGCGATCGTAGCGCCGCAGAAACACTCAGTTGAGTACTCGATGCCGGCATATTTGAACCCCGCCGCGAGACAGTACGCTACGCAAGATTGCACCGTCATATCCGCTGCAGCAGTCCCGGCCCCAGCGAGTGCCCGCTCGTTCATACCTTCGGTGTAACATCCCAAAGACTGGTAATTCCCTACGCTTGGCACAACGGATGGCTGCTTCGGTGGTACGAGTGCCGTGTTGTTATACACTGACAAAGCTCCAGGTCCACCACATATCGTCGCGACATTACCCCCGCAGGGCATAGTGCAGGCTGTCGACCCACCAATTGTAGACCCGTTTTCTAGGGCGCTACCACAGTAGCATTCTGTAGAGTACTCAAGGCCCGAAAGTGGGTAGCCTTTGTTGGTGCAGTAAGTTGCGCAGAGGGTGATTGTCATGAGTGGATCTGTTGTCGCGTCTTTTGCTAGGGCGTGGCCGGTGGAGCCCTCGTTTGCGCAACCGAGGTAAGATAGGTTTGGAGGGATTGTTGGGGAGATTGTTGGGCTTGTACTAGTGGAGGTGACAGTAACGCTAGAGTTTCCAGTGGTAGTCGTGGAAATTGAAGTTGCAGTTGACGAAGACGAAGTAGAGGTTGTGGAGGTCGTGCTCGTGGTGATCATGGAGATGTTTCCAATCTTTCTCCGGTCTCCGAATAAACTCATGTACGCGCCGTCGCCGCCGCAGTACTCTCTAAAGTCGCCCCTGCAGAGGTATTGACAGAACGTATCCGCGACCTTTTCTACAGCCCTCTTAGTCCCACACCAACCTGTCCACCCACGAAGTTAGACCCATCCGAGTGATACGATGTGAAGACCATTACTCACACTCTCCCTCATACTCTGTCGCTGCATAAGCAAACTGTGCCCCTTGGTTCATGCAGTCAAATTGGCACCTCCCATTTGTGTTATTGGCGCTGTAATACAGCAATTCCTCAAGGTTCCTATTCGGATTAGCGTCCTTAAAACATCCCAAATATCTATACCACCCCTGCCCGTTCTCGTCCAACGGACCAACCTGATTCGATGCGCCATTACATGTGAAGTCGATCTCACTCTTTCCAAACGAAGCGTCGTTGTTGTTCATAGTCCATACAGCTGTGAGCGTGGTCAGATCTTCGTTGACTTGCGATTTGGGAGGCGAACAAATTAGCGTCGCTTCGATACTGCTGTTCGGTGCTACCTGTGAGCCTTCCGGGATTGAGCCGAGGGGGTTTACCGCGGCCAGAGCGCCAGAGACGGGGGGCTTCGAGACGGATGTGGTTAGGTTCGTCCCGCCGAGATTGCGAAGACGGAGCTTGCGGAATGCTTGGGTACCGAGCGGTACGGGACCAAATGCGAATGGAACGCCCTTTTTGTAAGCTACCCAGGTTCCGTTTCCAAGCTGCCATTCTAGCAGTGCCTTGGGCTTTCCTCCAGCGGTCCCAAATGAACCCACGAATTTTTCTCCGCCGGTAGTAGTTATTACCAGGTACGCTTTGTAGTACCCGTCCGCTGTGGGGTTAAAATTCACGGTAGTGGAGATGGCGCCGCCACCAGCGATACTTGAATTCACAGCGGGTAAGTCCACAAAAGTGAACGGGCCAGCTTTAAGTGGAAACGGCTGCGCCGGGAGAAAGGGGCCGGTTGAAGCATCGAGCGAGATTTTGTAACCCCGTATGACAAGTGGTGATTGGCCGTCGTTTTGCATTGTAAAGTCTAGATTTTTCCCCGCCGTGTCTTCGCCTGTGATTACTTCCCCGAAAGACAGGACGTTCGGCTGTATGGTTAGGATGGGATTCAAGGAGACGGCGACACCCCGGATGACAACAGGAGTGTTGGTCGAGAACTGCTCTGTGCCGCCATTTATTGTTCGGATGTTGATATTTGTGCTCAATGGTCCAACGGATTTCGGGGTAAAATTTGCGGTGAAGGAGAAGGTCTCACCGATTGCTAGGGTTTTCGGCAACGTGTAACCAAATGTCTTGAAATTGGTGCTATCATCTAGGTTTGTAGAATTGATGGTTAGGGGGATTTTTGCCTTGCAAGTTATTACTGTGGTGGAGGTATTCCCGATAGGCACCGTCCCTGCGTCGTAGGGTGAGGAACAGTTCAACGGCATGTTGACCGGTGAACCAAAGGCTGTTATGTACCCCGTGTGGGAGGTCAAGTAGACACGCCCGTCACCGAAGCTGGGTCGAGAAAACTTCATTTGGCCAACGTTATTGAGGAGAGCGAGTGTAGGCAGCACCCCGTTGACTGGGATTGTGCCGTAAGCCCGAAGATTAGCTCCGTCTACGTCTGAAATCCAAAGAATTCCTGAACCAGGTTCGCCGTTCAGTGAAGTCACAGTTGTATGCCCGACACCCTGCCTTCCAGCGGTAGTCTCGGTGGTTTTGCCAGCTTGAGTAAACACTGGGTCGCCATTTGAATTTGTTCCGAACTTGAAGGCTACCGTCTGGCGCCCCACGGGGGAAAGATAGACGTACCCCCCGTCATGGGGGTACGTCCCCGCAGAAGCAAATGCCGGACCCTCTAGAGCGATTGTTTGGAGGATTTTGTCCTTCCGGTTTTCGCCCATTTGGTAACCGCCTAGGTCGTCTAGGTTCAGGAAGTATAACTTTCCGGTTTTCCCAGCTACCGCGCCAATGCGTTGGACTTTGGACGTGCTAAAAACATTCGGTTCTAGTAGGACAAAGCTGGAGGTGCCGAGGTCTTTGTCCATACCATCCAAATCGCGCTTTTCCCAGGGCATGAAGACTACCATCTATATTAGTCACGGGGGGCGGAGTCACGGAAAATCACTCAAGACTTACAATCTGTCGGCGTCAGGCTTCCATCTTCTGCAATCGCCATGTTGACCACAGCCTCTTCGAGCGCCGTCGGTGGCTGTCTGCCGGGAACTGGATCGTCGGCCAATTGGCTTGCATAGCCATTCCCGGTAGCAAAAAACATTCTCCCAGGATTATCACTCGAGATACCACCGCCGCTCATCCAGATCCCGCCTCCGATTCCGGTTGTCTCCTTTCCGCCTTCCATAGCGTACTTCGTGACAATACGGCCCTCAGTGGCGTGCCAGCCAACGACCCAGCCAGTGAAGTTCCACTGCACACAGTGACTTGCGAAGCCAGCGTAGACGTAGTTATTAACTTGCAGCAGGGCGGGCCTCTGATGATGTTTCCCACCTTCAAAGACCCTCCACGGCGCGTTGTCCGCCTTCATTCCTTCTAGCGGAATGGGAAAATTGGGTTTTTCTTCCAGAGTCAGTACATCCACAGCATGGATATAGTACCTCCCTGCGGCAAGCCCTTGTGGGGTAGTCTTGGTCTGATCAACATATGTTTTTGTCGTAAAGAACCAGGTCCCAGTGTCCGGGTCAATTACTCCCGTTGCGGTTGAGCCAACGCAATCTGCTACATCATTACAACCAGCAAGATCTGGGGTCACAAGGAACGGGATGTGGATTGTGCGGTGTTTGATTACTTCCCCAGTTTTTGCGTCAAGAATGTAAGCAATGTTTTGCTGGGAGATCACATATACGTATTGGGTGTTGAGGGGAGTATAGACTAGGGGTTGAGCGTAGAATTCTAAGGAAGCATATTAGCAGAGGGATTGAGGCTCGTTATCTCTAGGGAGTCAAACGTTCTGTGAACCCATTATAGTTTCCCAATCCCTGGGTCTTCCAGATCTGATTGAAGGTGCCAGATTTAATGACGTTCGGATCCATGTTGTGGTTTGGTTGGTAGCCGGTTCTCGAAATTGATCCTATATGCTTCATCAATTACCAATTCCTCTCCACTCCCTCATTGTTAAGAAGTATCCGAGCATACCGCCACTAGTGATCGTATCCGTCGGATTCTTGGACACCTTCCCTCCGGCTACTCCTCCAGCAACTGCCAACACGGCAGTGAAAATCCGCCAAAATCCGCCCATTGTGCTTTACCGCAGCTACTTCAATTTTATCTCTCCAGTCAGATTAGAAATTAATGAAAATATTCTCAAGATGCAAATTCGATCTCACAAACGAGTGGTGGGGGCGACGTTGAGAGCGAAGGAAGGAAAAACCCCGTGGGCGAGTGAAGAAGTGAGTGTAGAGGAGGGAAATTAATCCTACCGAAGAAAGAGAGGGTAGAATAAACTTTTTGGAAGATGGGAAGAAGCCTTGTTTATAGGGATTCTCGCGTGGGCGCCTCCGTCTCTCCTCCACAATTACAAGGGACTATCTAGATATTGGCTGAGTATGGACGGTACAGCGCCATGGCTACCAACACCCAGGTGAATTTACCAATTATTCGCCAGGGGGGGGCATGATAAGTCAGTACGGTATGAGCCTGGTAAGGGAGAAGCTAGTCCTCCCGGGTGCCATCTAGACCTACTTCGCTGCGGTGTGACCTGCCATGCCACTCACTGGCAATCATTCCATCCGATGGGGTTCTCCATCTCAGGTACAATGAAGGTACAGCATTTGTACTCTTGAGCCTGCGCTCGGGAAATGGTTCAGGTGACGAGGGGAAGAAGTGTAATCTGTTCCACGGAGGATGGTGTAGGGTGTTATGTTCCTAAAACGGACGGGAAGCCCAAATCTCTGGGTGGGATTGGTATTTACTAGAGTTGATCGAGAAGCCAGCTAGGTGGTACTGACAACAGCGACACTCTCCTACAGTGTGTGCGCGAAAGGATGTAATAATTGTCGAAGACAGGCTTGAGAAGAGTTTCTCGTTTTATCCTCCAAAATTGTTTGGTTTTTCTCCTGGGACCGGACCGAAGTGCCTGACAAACTTTAGTCAAATGGAATCTGGAATCGTGTTTTCCCGCGGTCCCTTACAGAAAAACCACCCATCCCACCTCCCTACAGGGAAGGTCCCGCCCTAGCACCTATGTTACCGCATACCCAAGTTAGGAAGAGGAAGTACCGGTACCGTATAGGATGGTTACAATAGTTGGTGAGAGGCGTGGTTTGACTGATGATAAATGGTTGTTGTGAGGCTCGTTTAGGGGCGGTGGGCGGTCTAGGCTGAAGTTAGCCGCAGGCACTCGCAAGAGTCGGGAAAACTTTATTTACTCGAGTAGAGATTCAGCGTGTGGCGTTTGTCTTGTCTTTTCTTCTTCCTTTCCCGCTCCATCCCTCTCAGGGACCACATCTAATCGCACTCTCTGGTAAGGCTAGTATCGATATCTAGCACTCAAGAAGCTCGGGGCCTCAAGTACCGATCCAGGCGAGATAAGGTTAGCCTCCACCGCCAATCGCACCGCACAGATATCTCAATCAATCCACCACAAACTATGCACCGCCAACCTCTTTCTTTGAACAAAAATAGAAAAAAAATAGAAATCTGCCCCCTCCCAACCAAAACTCACTATAAACCCCAAGAGGTCACCATTACGCTAAATTTCTTATGACACAGTATCAATCCCCCCAGTTCAGAAGCCTAAGTGCCGAGGCTTTGTTGTCTTCTGCTATCACTCCATTCAATTCGCTAGAGCGCACTCAGTGCAGTAGCACCTGTCCGACGTTACCTCCCGAAACAAAGGGAATCGACTTAAGTTACCACGTGCGTCGCACAGCACAACCGCATATACACAACTCGTCAAGTACCGTACCGTGGGAAGAAGTCTGTCTGTTGGAGCGAAAAGCCCCTGAAAGCCACTCTGCCCCCCCCCTTTTTTTTTCCCAGTTCGTGCAGATGGTAGGGGAGAAAGAGTGAAAAAAATCTATTGTTTCCCGGCTGTGGGCTGTAAATATCTGAAAATAATTGAGAATCTCTCCTGGGCGTCGGGGTCGCCGCCCTACGGGTGGAAAGGTTTGTTGCACTCTCCTTTTCATATACTCAGGTCTGAAAGACAATCCTTTCTCTAATCTTTCTCCCTTTGTCCAAAGTGGGGAATTCTGGACGTCCTACTTGAGCTTTTACTTTAGGATATAACTGGCGGAAACCCAGGGTGGGAGAACGGCAGCAGAGCCGCAGAAATTGTATCTTCTTTTTGCGGCATATCACAAGGGCATTTGACTTTTGTAAATTTCTTAAAGGTTACGAACGGGAGGCTAGAGTTTGGCAAAATTTTAATTTTTTATTTAGAAAAAAGCTTAATCGCGCAACAGCATCCCTGCAGACAGTGCCACAGGTTTCTCTTTTGAGAACAGATACCTGTATCGTGGATTATTGAGCTTACCAAGCGCTGATTAAGCGGAGGGCTCTGGGAAAGGATTTCTCTGCGTTTTTCGACTCCACATTCACCATAGCCACAATTAAACCACGCGGGTGACCAACAAGGATTAGTATCATAGCTATGATACGGTAGTAATTATTTGTTATCGTGCGGGCACTTCAACCATTCCCCACCAAATACTGCACCGCTGCTCGTCACCGGTATCGGTGACAGGTGTCCGGATCTTTCTAATAGTGGGAGCTGGCCCACCAGCGTGACGGACAGGTGTCTTAGACACCCAATTTAGACGTCCAATGTACCACCCGAGCAGGTTACCTGTACGGTACCGTACCGTACTGTACCGGTTTCTCAACCCCAATTGCCTTCAAGAAGGGTAAATCTGGGATATCATACTTACTTCACATGTCTATCATCAGCAAATATTCCTAGACGAGCGCGGGCATTCCTCTATCCCCCCAAGCACCTTCTGCACTCGTACGATCAAAAGGACAGGAATAAACTCGAAATAAATTAAAAATTAAATTGAGCGAGGCTTACTGCAACACAGAATTTCGATTCTTGATTCCCCTGAATACAAAGTACTCGAGTATCGCACTACAATCCATGCCGAGCGGGATGTGCCGATTCTGCCCGGGCAGATATGGTGCCGGGCTAGAACGAGTACAAGAGCAAGCCACCCAACTCGAATTCCGTCGGTAACTGTTTAGTGTAATATTGTGAGGTGGGGGATGTCGGATGGATACTGTGGATGTCCACTTGCAACATGAGTTTGGCTAACAGAGAGGCGGGAAGCTCAAGGGGATAGAGTGGGAGATATTCCTTTTTTGATTTTTGCTCATAATGTCTGACTTCTCTTACCGTAGGTCTGAATTTCTACTTTTCAGTTGGTAATGACATGATACACATGATATCTTTCACCCGTGTGAATTTCAGCGATAGTCCCCTCCCCTCCGTACCACATTGTTTGTTAGCACGAGCTAGGCGGCAGGTTATCGGTGTAGAGGCAGTGAGGGAAATTTAGAAGATTCCTTCTCGACTTCTACAAGAAGATAGCCAAAAGGGTATGGGTTAGTGCTACAGGTAGCGGAATATCGTGAACAGCATATGATAAGAAGCCATAGTCAAGAGCCTTTAAATGCAGCATTCCCACGAGCACTGCAATGCTCGGTGCCGGACACCCGAAACCAACCAAAAAATCAGGCACACAATAACTCTCGAATATTTCTAACTGCAACTGCATCTTCAGGAAAATATGGCCCTATACGAGTGCTCAGAAGACGCTCCGGTCGGCCCCCTGCTTTGCTATTTCAAATAGGAGCAATATTTGTGGAGGTAGTGGAATTTCAAATTGAGTTACCCATGTATGGTCCCTTTCGAGGCCATCTGCTATGTTTGCCAAATCCCATTATTTTCTACCCATTACGTAAGCAAAATAAATTACCCATGAGTGTTGATATTAGATGCTCCGAAAGTTCCTGAACTAGCAATACCAGACTAGCACATATTACCAGTATACCATACCCCCTACCTGTCCATACTCGAGCACGTACACCATACCGGTACTGAACCTATGAACACTACACAGCAACAACCTCCTCCATCTCCTGTGGCGGGCATCACATGTATTCGAGTAATCCACCCTCCCACGCTCACATTGCCTGCCCTCTACAACTGCACGAGCCCGGCACACGCCCACGTGCTGCCGAAACTTCCGCTTTCCGACTAAAGCCACCGCATCCTCCCTTCAGGAATTTGGAAACACATGGTATTTACTTGAATTTGTCCCGGGCTACAAGTGCTCTGAAATAGGGATAAATAAATATATGGTAAAAAGTATATGTGCCTAGTTGAGGACTGATACCAACCCCCCCCCTGTTTTCGGCTATCTCTTGCCTAGGAGAAGCACTTACAGGCTGCAGGCGGGTATGATAGGCTGTAGGCAAGGGTAGGTACATGCGTGGAGATTAGGGGCCTAAGCCTGGTTGTCGGTACACTTTTTGAGTTTTTGGGAGTGCAGTGTAGTAGTCTTGCCCTGCGTTGTCCGGGATGCCAAATTGCGGCGAGGGGAGGGAGGTAAGGGGCTCATGTTGTGTAATTGGAGAGAACATGCGAGAGAATGGCTGAGGTCCACTGTCTAGGGCACAGGGTAGGAAGATAGAAGGATGGGGGTTACTTTTTGGACGTAAACTATACCATACTTGAAGGTAGTGGATGGTCCTCCTAAAGTTGGTCTACTACCGTGTCAAGAGCATTCATTTGACTTCAATCCCCCCTCCTTCGAAACTTTGGCCGTTCCTCCAATTACGAGCTCTGTCCAGGATACGGGGGCAATATGTAAAAAAGCATGCTTCCGATTGTGAATTGTGTTTGGACTAGACGTGGGAAGCAGGTGCAATAGCGTGGGATAATTGAAATCTAAGGGACCGAAGGGTGCGGTTACCTACAGTAAGTATATTAGCACGTTATGAGGCAAAGTGGGTTCCCGCAGAGACCGTCATGAGATCAACATTTTTCACGGTATCCTTCACGGCAATTATATCTCCTAGATACCGGTATGACAGCCATACAGCAATCACACGGTTACGGGAGAAATTTTGCTTCTTAATGGCACGACCAGGCTCCCCTAGATGTGCAACCCTACCAGACTGAGCACGGGGACATCACTGTGAAAGCTTAAAGGAAGTTATCTTAGAAGAGGGTGCACCAACCAAATGACCACCCCCCCCGACGTTGTTGCCGTGAGGGAAAAAAGGGGGAGGATTCAGATATGATTTTTCCGTTAATCTCCCTCTTTCGCCGGCCCAAGTGTTTATTCTAGATTCTATGATAAGTGGCCCATCCTGGTGGCGGCCGTTGGGCTTGTATTGAACAACTTAACACATCTCCCCGGAGGTCTACTAAGCGACACTGAGCACTTTCTGAAATCTTCTAGAGAAATGATTCTCTTGTATAATATCGTCGCCGATAACCGGTTGGTATTCATATTCGGAGATAAGACCCTGATTTTCCCTGGTGAACGCGGACGGTGCAATTTTGTCTATTCAAGCAGTGCTGACCTTTTTTTTGGGGGGGGACCCGGCAACGAAGATGTGGTATCTTTTCCCCCCTCTATGCAGCTTTCACAGTGAGGAGCTTTAATAGGCTACCGGTGGTCAGACGTGTGAAATGAACTGCGACATATCTTATTTCCCAACCTACATGATATCTCAATTTCCATCAGTCATATTATAGTTTAACTAGGGACGTAAGGGTCCCAGAACCCCCCCGATTATTATTCTTTGGACATACCACTTCAATCTCTATCGTCCTCCCAGATATAGTGACCTGTCAGTGTTGGACTAGTATCCTAAGATGTTATTCTATTCGCTAGGCTCTCATCTTTGATCTGAGGAGATCATTGTCTTCTCGAATGCTTGGTTGGAATCTTTATTCGGTTTCTAGCCCAGACCTATGCTCAGGCTAGTAGATATTGTTCTTGTTAGACATTATTTATTCGTTCATCATTGTTGGTTAGTGAAGGTATCTGGTAGATGCACATAACTAGCTGATAGAAGCTAGAACTGTATAGCTTTCATAGATACCTGATATATATCCCTCCCGATCGTTCACTAGCTTGTTATCGAATAACTCTTCCCCCGAAAGTCGATATTTTGGCTATCCGCTACTATTATCGTACCTTAGCTGTGGGGCCATCGGATATCTCGGGGAGGTGATAAGCCGGCCCGAGTGATGGGATATGACGGTCGCTAAAGGGAAATTCCATTCTGCAATCCCATCTGATGAAGGGGAAAACGGATTGAAAACTATTGAGAGAAACGTGAGTGGGGAAAGGAGGAAAAATAAATAAATAAATAGATAAAAAGGGCGTTTTGGTACTCGCCCCATGGTATGAGAGTAAAAGCCTAAAGGCATTATAGAACAGGGAAATAGGGAAAGTGACCTAATCCTGCTAAACCTAGAATGGTGAGAGAGACTATTTTTTTATGGGATAGGGCATACTATAAAAGCGGTATCTTTAGGATTGAAAACCTTTATCGCCATTGACAGTGAACCTGAATGGTTAGTACAGATCAATGCTCCATTGTAAGTGGTCCTACACTAGAAACTAAACCAGAGCACTTTACAAAATATCCCATTCTAGCCCCATCGGGGCCATTGATAACTGGGACCTGCCAATTGACCACTAAATCCTATTGAACCTCCGGCAATTCTTCAATACTAATACCAATGGCTCCACGAACACCCTCCAGTCCATCGACAATATAAACATCGTTATTGACAACTTTATTTACAAGATCAACACCCTCATCACAAACCAACGTCACCACTAACAACACTACGAAACTACCTTACACTCAATATCTCTTTCCGAAAAACCCTTTATCCAGGATGAACCTTGTGAATTACCTTTACACACCAGCCCTTCGCATACACCCCGACCTCTACCTCCACAAAAATGCACACCTCCAAAAGGATCAGCCACAAGCACCCCCTGCACCCCTACAAGATCATGATCGCAAGAAACAGAATATCCTAAACATGGCAGGGGAGAAGTTTATCTCTCTACTGAAACCAATCAAAGGCTTGAAGCTCAAGCAAAAGAGAGCGGATTCTCCTATTCCTGCCCTCTTGTCACCCCTTTTGTTGGAAGGGGAGGGTAACAGTACTAGGCTGTATGCTACTGGGAGGAAGATCAGGAAGAAGTATGTGAGAGGAGGTGTTCAGAGAAGAGACCTTGTTGGACAGGTGCGCAAGTTTCAATCAGGACTGGTGGGGACTGCGGTAAATGCTGATGCATTTTGCTTGCACGATAAGAGGTGGTATCCTGCTATGGAGGTGATTACAGAGGAGGAGGAGGAGGAGGAGGAGGAGGAGATAGAAGGAAAGGAGGAGGGGGTGGAGAAGAAGCAGTAAGGTTTTTTTTTAAAAAAAGTGTAAAACCTTGGCACCAAAGGTTGTGCTGTGGTATCACATAACCAATCCTTAATGGAAATGGTTTCCTTGATATTATATTCTATCGAAGTGTTCTATCTGTATTACTTAAGCAATGAAATTATTCAAATTAGCTGCTAAATTACAATTATGTGAAATAGGAGTTGTACACGTTGTTTTCTGTGAGCCTCAATCTGAGGGGGGTTCTTTTATCCTTACTTGCCGAGCCCACACTGTTACTTTGCGTTCCAACCGTAGGCCTGTCGTGCTTAAGGATGAATTACTGATGCGTGGCTTAGAATGAGAGAAAATCTCCACTATTATGCCCACCACTCTTCTCCTATTTCCATTCGTGCAGTGTGCCGGATTTATGGATAATCTAGCTGTACCGTACATGTGATACATGAAAAGACAATTCGTTCAGTATTATGTTTCTAGACAAGATAATTAAGGCACCAAGCGTCTAATAATCTGATGTTTAGCAACTTGAATTGTTCAAAAATTAACACATCTTTTAGGAAACATTACCTCGCCAAGCTTAGCTTCCTTTCTTAACATTTTTCTGGAGGATCAATCACTTCTAAGACTTCTTTGTAGGATATTCTTATGGCATAATAATGGTGCTTGGCCAGCCATGCATTGTGTGTTGGGGTCGACATTTCCCCAGTCCAATGCACCTCAATAATTCTTTTGTAACCACGAGAGACTGCCTAAGAGAGGGGGGCTATGCCTTCCTAATCCTGCATGTCCGGGCGAGCATCTCTTTGCTCCAGTACTAGTTTCACCGCCCCCTCATTCCCTTGGCCGAGGGCCCACCTAAGTCTTCCAGTTTGAATAAAGGCCTAACAATTCTCTTGTGACCACGATGAGCGGCCCACCCAAGTGGTGCTAGGCGGTCGATATTTCGGGGTTGACATCTTCCTCTTCTAATAATGTCTTGGCTAGATTCTCCCAAAAACCACTCCCGACTACAGCCGCCTACCATAAGAACCCTAATAGTTTAACCTTGTGCTAGAGCGTTAGAATTGCCTCTCGTATTGGGGTCTGGTATTTTTTATCTTTTTGTCTGCTTGCCGCGAAGCGCAAGGTTTTTTTTTTTGGCATGTTTTTCGCTCCATTTCTGGCTGAGGAAATTTTATGCTATTGTACCTAGCACATGGTCCAATTTATTCTGGTTAAGGTGGTCTAATCATAAAATACTAACTATTATAGTACTACAGTGCGCAAGTGAGGGTATCTACAAAACCGACAAACACACCACCCACCACAGTACTCGTCCCTGGAAAGATATACACCAACACAGGTGGGGTAAGCACCACATTTCAGTGAGATGAAAACCCCTTGTTTTCCCTCCTAAGTGTCCAGATACTTATGGTATGGCTCGGGGAAAGGAGCACAGTATCATATATCATACACAGCCTCACTTCTCTACGGTTGATATCATAACCTCCTAGCAGCATTCTGAGTGTCTATATGCTGTTCTATGGAGCTGGTGGTCTATCATAAGTACAAATTACGCGCTAGGTAAATTACTTTCGGGCGTAAATGCTCGAAGGCCAAAGAATTTGTATGAGGACAGGGTTAGGGTTGGCCCTCTCTTTACAGACTTTCCCCACCTCTCAAGAAGAGGCCCATGTTAAGTCAATACCTAAAGGATCTCGAGCGTTGAGTCACATCGTATGCTTGAGAAGAGGAATACCAGCTACCGGTACCCCCAGGGCCTGGAGTTAGTCAGTACAAACATACTGATTTCTCCTTATTCGCTGAGGTTGCGCATGGGAGACAAGCCGGAAGGAAAGGATCTGCCACTTTCTCGAAAAAGATGGGAGGAAGTGAATCCTTACCCAATGGGAATAGAAGCGTGAGTTTTGCTTTTCATTGATTGCTATTAAGAGGCCCTTGGAGAAGTCCCGAGATCATATCCGTATTTTGAGGGGAGTAGTCTTCAAATAATACAGTACCTTACCGTGACTTCCACGGTTGATACCTATGGTAAATTACACCAGCAGATTAAAATACAGGAAAACTGCATTTGCCACCCCAAATTATAATGTTGGGTAATCCGGTCTTCCATCCTATAAGCACGTGCCAAGTTGAAGTAATCTAAGGAATAGGCCTCGGGGTCTACCCCGGTGGTGAATATTTGACAGACTTAAAAAGGAGCTCAAAGTTGAAATACACTCTATATAAACTTATTATCTGTCCCACAGAGGCCCTCAGTGCCGGATTTCGCCGTGGCTTCTCTCTCTTATTTTTTTGTTCGAATGCTTCTGTGAACCTTACTTTGGGAGAAAAAAGGGTTGAGAACATTAAAGAACTGACAAAAGGGTAAGGACTCCTGTAGAATATCAGCTATGATAGGCATGTTTGGCAATCATATGAACACCATACTAAGATCCGAGATTATGGTCTGAAGCTTCACGGCGGTCGGCAAACGGCGCCTAGTAAGTCTACCGTACCTGACCGTTCGTGTTGAAAAACGGGCCAAAAGTCGAGCTATATACCGGAAGGTTGTGAGTGCGAGCAATGCTAGAGAACTTCTTTCTATCTAAGAGGGCCAGGAAGGCCTACTATTTATACAGCGGAATAGCAACATATGATGGCAGCAGAAAAAGGGTTAAAGGAAACAAAATAGAAGACATGAGAAAACAAATGAGAAGAGAATTGTGTATCTAGTTAGTGGATTGAGTGGTGATATAAGAGACAAGTCTAATACGGTAAGTCAAACTTGGAGAGTAGGAAACCGATACTGAGAGTGACCGGTTATGTCGTACTCTAGTACGTAGAGAGTGCATATCCGAAAGCTTATTTTCAACAGTTCGAATCCGAAGAGAGGGCGAGTGACAAATCATGAAGGTATGTGGATCATAGCTCCCGCTAACGAGCTACGCATAATAGTAGATTCGTGTAAGACAACCCATTGTTTGGTTAGAGTGAAGCGAAAAATGGGCGGTGGAGAAAAAAAAAACTTTGGCAACGCGGGGTGTCTGCATGGACGCTCATTCTCTTAGAGAAGGCAGGATGCTATTTTGAATATAGCCTAATGGAACCGGGTAGAAATTATTTCTTCCAGAGATTTCAAATGGCTCGATTGCTAGAGGTCCCTAGAACAGAAGGGTCAAATGCTTGGAAACGATAGCTAGATCTAGGGCTCTTTTTTCTTTTCTTTTTTCTTTTTTTCTTTTTCGCTTCTCCTTTCCTTAGTGAAAAAGAAGCTGGGTTGACTTGGCCTAGCTCGGCTTCCGGGCGAACATTTCAGGGCCTGAGTGCCCTGCTTCAAGAAACTAACAGCCCACAAGTCCTACTCTCACTTTTTTCTAACGGAGCAGCCCAACATTTCTCCTGTGAAACCACGAATCCTTCCAAATCCCGGCACAACATCTTAAGAATACGACGAGAGATGTTGTGATACTAGACACCGGAACTCGGTGAGCTCCGGACTGACTATCCGCCAAGGCTGACGGTTTACACGGGCTGGGTTAAAAAGACAAGTGAGGGTTTCCGAGCTTCGGTGATGGGTGATACCGGGAAGACGTTGTTTTTGCTTATGTGCTTTGCACTCCGGCGTACCGGTATGTATGTATTGTAGACCGGAAGTTTTTGGGTTGTGCAACCAAGATGCGTTTTGCCCTCTTCCCGGGTTACGGAATATAGTTTTTCCGAGAGACTTCGGAGATTTCCACGCATTGATTGGGAGGGCCCTGAAGCGAGTCTACCGAGATTCGCTTGTGTTACTTACTTTTTTTTTAACTCCTTTATAGGTATTTTCTGGATCGACCGCAGATCCTTTGGGTGGGTATGTCGGGGTAAATGTGGTGGACACTGCCGTGAGTGGGCTGACCTGAGCGCCATCGCAAATTCTAGGTAAACTCGGCCATCGCTATAATAATAATACCGCAAAAACTCGAATAATCGAACCCTGTGCTATGTCGTTGGAGTTGCTTCCTCTGGTAAGGTCTGGTATTTTAATTTTTTATTTTTATTGCCCCCAGAGGGGCTGAGCAGCTCGTTTTTTTGCTGTGTTTTTGGCCCCTACTCTAAAGTAGGGGATTCTCAACGACATGGCACACGATTCGATTATTCGAGTTTTTGCGGTATGATACTTCTTAAAGTAGTCGCTACTTCTCTCAAGCCCTAAGTTTGTGTTGGGTGCTCTTTCCCGGGTATAGTAATTACTGCGCAGGTAGCAGTGGAGGCTCGAGTTCACCTAGAATTTACTGAACTACTTGGACATAGTGCTTTGTTTTATAGCACTCAAGTTTCTAGCATCCATACCTAGTCCCCACAACCGGGAAAGCAGCACGCTTGAGTTCGCTCTTATGGAAATGTCGGGGTTTCTCAGATGGAAAATTTGACTTTATTCCTTCGGGTGTAAGCTTGACCCGGGGGAGTTTTCGCTCCAAATCCTAAGACAGAACCGCAGACTTTAAGTTTGCAACAACATAAATAAGGTATCATGCTATCATAGCGAAATCAAATTCCACTTCGCCTCTGGTCCCCGGGCCGACCCTCTGGAAGTGGTTTCTTTAAGGCAGCTCTCGGCGCACGGTATTAGTGTGTGTTCTGGGAATTGACCGGGCACCCGGTGAGGTTTAGGACAAGGAATTGAAAGGGTCAATTTTGGGTTTACCGGTACTGCGATAGTGAAGGGGGAGGGAATTTGCACCTCTCGTATGATTTATAAGAGCTTACCGGACGCCGATAGAATAAGGATTGGAAGGGCCTCACCTACCTAAGAAATCAGACGAACCAAAGGATGGAGCACCATAAAATCTACAGTAGGCATGCCTAACCTATCATTATTGTTATACTATGGCGTTTAGACAAGGGTACAAAGATATAGCTTAGAATTCGGAAGAGGGTTGTGATAGTGGCCATTTCTTCTATGCCTAAGTTCCGGAATTCGGACCCTGAATAACTTCAAGAATACAGGAATCGCCGCCGGTGCTGGTGAAATCTGGTTGGCCACCGGGGTATTTCAGGTTAGATTTCTCGCACGGTAGGTTAATATTCTGGACACCTCCGCCGGAGCACTCAATCTACCTTCACACACCCCTGACTATGGACCTATGGGGAGACATTTAGAGGTGTCTGGTGCCTTTCAAAGTGAGATACCTAAACTTGCTCTTCTATGCCGGGACATAGTAAGGACAACCCTTTGAAATCCCACGAGAAATGCTCCCCGGAAAGGAAGAGGTAGAGGGCAACAAGGTCTCCTCAACACAGTATAAGAATCTTCGGCCTCTCTTCTATCATGGGCTATCGTCCGTACTACTTGGGAAAAAAAATTCAAAAACCGAACCCCCATCGAAATTTGATACACTCTAAACTCTGGTCAAAAAACCAAAGAAGGCTTATCTACCAATCTCTATTTCTCGATTTTAGAAATAAAATAAAGCGCATTGAAATGTACTCCCCCCAATCCCTCCTCCTCTTGGCCCTTGCAGGCCTCACCACAACCGCTACGGTCCTCGCGGGAGAAGTCCAGAGCAGCGCAGCTTACGACCACGTCTACGACATCCCCGAGCTACCAATAGAAGATCTCGCCTGCTCCAACGGTGCAGCAGGCCTATCCTCCACTTTTGGCTTCGACCGCATCTCCCAGGTGCCTGGGTACCCGCTCGTCGGCGCTATCGAGAAGGTCGAGGCCTGGGGATCTTTGAGCTGCGGTAGGTGTTACCGTGTTACGAATAAGCAAGGAGGACAGACTATCAATATTATTGCTGTGGATCATGCGGATACGGGGCTCGTGCTGAGTCTAGCCGCTCTGGATAAGTTGACGGATGGGCAGGGGAAGGTGCTTGGTAGGGTGGATGTTAAGTATGAGGAGGTAGGGGGGTCGGAGTGTGGGTTGTAGGGGTGAAGTTTGTATTAACGGTTCGGGGTGGAAGGTGTTTTTGGAGGGGGAGGGAGGCAGGTGGCATCTTCTGTTTCCTTCTGCTTCTTTTGTTCTTAGTTTCGGGCGTTGTTTCGGGGGGGTACCGTTTGTATCTATCTTGGTTGATCCAGGCGATGGGAATGGGCTCTATTGTGTGAGTATTAGATTGAGGTCCTAATTTGTGTATGAGGGTTAACACTATCTTTATGCGATCGGTTAATCAGACTACTATACAAGAAAAGGTTGCTCTAGTGGTGCCCGAACGCTTACCAGCTCTACGGGCACCCTTGGACATTCCCTTCGCTTGCCTTCCCTGATACATCCTCCCTCCACGACAATGAATTTGACCACTCGCTCTGCAGCTTCATGAAGGCGATAAGTGCCGCGCGTTCCTTCTCCGTAAAATCCGTATCTCTGATGACAAAGGTTTCGTTAAGATCACCGCCGGGAGGATGTAGCTCAAAATAGATAGACTTAGCACAATCGACAAGATCTTCAGGCACAAGTCCACGGGCTTGAGCTTCCCCAAGAAGAATTTCAGTGAATTCCCGCTGCTCAATCAGCTCGTAAAGTCCCGCTTCTACGTTCATCCCGAAGGGGACCATCCCCCGCATTTTAGTTAGGGATAGAATGTACTCTGGAGCAACATATTAGTAATAACTCGATGCATGCTCATTGGCATTAAGTACCTATCGCCCTATAGATTCTCACGCGCTCCTTTACCTTAGCCCTTTCAGTTTTTTCTCTCATAAGAGCGATCTATTAAGAAATTAGAAATAGCATGGAGATCATGAGAAGAAGCCCTACAGTCAAGTGCTGAATTTCAGCATTCTTCCTCTGCAGCTCATGTTCCTGTTCTCGCTCTCGGTCCTGGGAGTATCTGAGCCACCATTCATCGAGTTTTTGGAGCTCTTTATCTGACCCCAGCCGAGGCCTGTCTTCAATCGTAGGTTCGTGCTGATCGGGGCCTTGCTTGTCTTCAGGGATTTCAGGCTGCACCTCACCACTCTCGCGCTTGTCTGCCATCGGTGATATGTTCTGATTGGAAGTAGATATGGTACCTATAGGTGGCGAAAGGGACGAAGTGTGAGTAGGCACAGTAGGAAAATAGAGACCGGGAAGGATGGAGAGTCTTGAACAGGGTTAGTTAAGGAGGAATGTTGTAGGTGGTGATATAGAACGCTTGGTAGAGGAAGGGGAAATATTTTCTGCGGTGGAGGGAGTTGATGTTCTCAGAGAGGCGTCGCACCCCGTTTTCCGGACAGGATGAAAATTTAGATATCTACAATCCCTGTTCAAATAGAAAGTATGTTCAGTGTCCCGGATTTTCTCTTAACCCTAGCCTGAAATATCACATCATAGCTGTCCAAAGTAGGCAGCAAAGCTCATATATCGGCAGGGGTGTTTGGCCAAAGCTCTCTGGTGTTTTTCGCTTTTGCCTTTGTATGCAAGTCTTGCCGGTGCGGGCTCTGAGTCGATAATTTGACTTGGTCATTTGAAATAAAATCTTTCTATTCAAGTTTTGGATTGGGAGGTTTCTTAAATTCTCCTCATTCAGTGATCTCTCAGGCCTTTTTCTGCTCTACCCTCATCTAAACCTTATATGGAATCGCTGGAAGTCGTACCTACACAATTATTACTCAGTTTTAAGCCTTTTCAAACACCCTTTTTATCAACTACTCCACTCTCCCGGATGTTTCACTGTGCTGGAAGCTCAACTCTTGATTTTGATCATCCGGGGCAACCTATAACGCTGGTTCGCCTCGAAAGTTCCTAACCTCTTGTGGAATCGCTCATCCTCGGATGTTTTACATAGTCAGTAAAAATCCATTGCAACCTAGCTCATAAAACTGGACACTTCAAGGACCAGGACAGCTCCGGTACATCCATCCAGGTTCTCTTTGAAGGTATTATACAAAGGACGCCATCCAAAGGCCTTAACAGCATGCTAAAAATGACCCCAATCCAGAGAGTGCAACATGCATCAAGGTCCTAATTCTACCTTTTGTATTCCGAACCTAGCTTAAACTCTTGTGAAAAACTTAATAGGTTCAGACAAAAAAATCGATAGAATAATTGAGGTTGAGTCATGTGGGAGCGGTAAAGGCCACCTTAAAGCGAACTCATAACACTTGTTCTCTATACTATATGTTCCAGTAACTTGGTAAAAAACATCAATTGAGTCAAACTAAATAGAAAATCCCACCTTTGGTGTTATTATCCCCACCATGAGTGATAAAACATCCAAAGATGAGTGATTCCATAATAGGAATTGGTAGTGCAAAATGCTGCTACCAGTAGACTAAAGTACAGTACATCGTCCCTTAGGATGATTACTACACTGCACTCACTAGCAATTCATATTCCAAGGGTAGGGAAGAGTCAACTTGAACAGGAAGTTATATATTTGGCTAGTTTGCTCTAAATATCTGTTTAATAACATCTTGTTGGATCCTGTATTTTTCCATCGCGTGGTAAGTTAGGGCAATTGTGGGAATGTTGGCTATGGGGAAAAGCGATGACCAATGCTACGTGGGGTGACAGGTGTGGCGGGCAGAGTATGAAAACTTTTACAACTTCTAACAATCCTAATGGGAATATAGGAGACCTTCTAACCTGAGGATACGCCCAACCTATCACATCTACCTAGCACTCTTTCAACACTACCCCTATTTGATTGGTCAATCAGACTACTATACAAGGAAAGATTGCTCTAGTGGTGCCAGAGCACTCAACAGCTGTACTAGCATCCTTAGGAATTCTCTTCGCCTGCCTTCCCTGATGAATCCCGCCTCCAACACACTGGATCGTACCACTCGGGGTCCTTGAGCCTCATGATGCTGATCAGTGCCGCGCCTTCCTTCGCTGTAAAATCCCTATCTCTGATAACTATTTCATAACGATCATAGCCCGGAGGGAGTAGGTCACAATAGAGAGACTTAGCACAAGCGGCAACATCCTCAAACATAAGTCCACGGTCTTGAGCTTCCTTATGAAGAATGCGAGTGAATCTGTAATCGCGAATCAGAAACTGAAATCCGTATTCTATATTCTCTGAATAGGGACTAATCCCCTCCTCGTTTGCCATGGCTATAATCTCTCCTGGAGCGACACATCAGTAATAATTCGATACGTGTTCATTGACATTAAGTACCTATCGCCCTACGCATTTTTATCCGTGCCTCTACTCTCACCCTTTCGGATTTTTCTCTCATAAGAGCGGCCTATAAAGAAATTAGAAATAGTATGGAGATTATGAGAGGGGATCCTACAGTCAACTTCTGAATTTCTCCAGTTTTCCCCTGCGACTCCTGTTTCAGCTGTTTCTCCAGCTCCCCGGAGTAGTTGAGCCACCAGTCGTCGAGTCTTTGGAGCTCTTTATTGGACCCTGGCTGATGCCTAGTCTCAACCCTGCTGGCAAGCCTGGGTTTATGCTCGTTTGGATCTTGCTTATCCTCAGGGATTCTAGGCTGCACCCCATCACTCGCGTGTTTGGATGCCATCATGGAAAGGTTCCCATAAGAAGCAGCGATGGTGCCTTTATAGCGGGTAAAGGGGCGTAGAGCGGGCATGTAGGACGATTGAGATTGGAAAGGACGGAGCATCTCGGATACGGTGGTAGTGGTGTAAGAATAACCTGCTGTATTTGCTATCTACAACCGAAGGTTTATATAAAGTACATAACTGCCAAGACCTGCTACTGATTCACTCAATCTTACCAAACCCGTCGCACATGAGGGTAGCCACCCGTACCTACTGCTAACCCAAAACCTAACAGCCACTAGTAGTTGAAGAATGGTGTATGTGGTGATAGGAAATACTTGGTATATAGCAGAATGGAAAAAGGCTTATGCTACGGAGAAAGTGGATGCGTGAAGAGAGTGGGCTTTGACTGATTTTGTTGCTCACTAAAAATAGGGAGGAGCTGGTATTACTATTTGTCCAATAGAACCTACCTATTTCGCACTACTGTACTGATCTGGTTTGTGCTATGCTTAGTTGGAATTACTTGATAGTTTATATAGGATTCGAGTGAAGGCAATAGACGTGAGAGTGGTTGTAAAATTAAGGCTTGGATATGAGTCTTAGGATTTCAGCAGGATTACAAGATTCTGGTAAAGGTAGACTTATCAGTAATTATCATAATTGCAGGATTTCTGATTACTATCACTTTGGAGAAATTAGTATTACTGAGTTCTCTGTGCCATTCTTGCCATACTTGGGTATAGGCTACAGTGTCCCTATTCTGAGGTAAACTAGCACAGAGTGAGGAAAACACAACCACAGTTATGACCATCCTACTTGTAATACCGGCGGCTCTGCCAGTCCCTATTATAGAATCGCTTATCCTTGGATTTTTTTTAGCCTATCAAATCCATAGGGGAACTATGATTGCAGCCTAGCTCAGAAAACTCTAAACTTTAAGGACCAGGATGACTCAAGCATATCCACTGTTATTCTCTTAGGCAGTGTCCCTAACTGTCAAGGGACTCGACAGAGCCCGGAGGACAAGCTGAAAAGGACTCTGGACCAGACTGGAAGACAAAATATGTCCAATCCGCATCTGCAAAATCTAAAGACAGCCGTTTTCACCCAGGGCGACACGTCCCACAGACGGAGGCAATAGTGTGCAGGAGGGGTTTGAGGACGGAGGTGTATGGTGGGAACGATAGTTGAGGGAGGGCTGGGGACTGCAAGTAATGGCCAGTGACCGCAGGCGATCACGGGGTCTGTGAGGAACTGCCGGGGAGATAGTGGAAGAGGGTAAGGGAAGGTATGTGACTATGGAAAACTACTGGGGAGTGTAGATGACAGGTGGAAATACCAAGGAAATAGAGAGCGCTGTAGGTGGACCATAAATGAATACACGTGACGATAGCACAACAGGGGATGGCTGATACTAGTTGGTTAGGGTGAAGGATAACAATACCGAGATTCTGATAGAGAATGGGATTTTGTATGAGATGATTGTAGCGGGTGTGAACGCAGAACAAGGTTTGGGAATATGTGCTAAAGGTGGCGGAGACTGGGGGTCCTCTTAACGCATTTTCTTCCCCAAGCAATTACATGAGATTTTTCCTTCCAATATTATCATGATGGTAGATAAGTAATCGGGGACATGTGTGGAAGAAAGGGGACATAATTCAGGAATGATCAATGAATAAGGATGACTTCGTTCTTTTTTCATATATACTTCTGCTTTTGTCCTTAGTTTACAGGGCGAGAGAAGAAAGAAAGAAAAGAGCACTATCTACCAACATTGCCGTTCGGTGCTCCATTTTTCATCCTGTTAAATACTTATTTTACGTAGGCTTGGGGCAGATATACCAGACGGTTTACAGAGACTTGACAGATTGTCACCAATGAACAAAAGATGAAAAAGAATGAGAAAAACTTGCTTAAATGTAGCAAATGGACTATGAAAACTTTTGCAACTTCTAACTTCTAACAGACCTAATAGGAATCTAATAGACCTTCTATTCTGAGGATGCGCCCAGCCTATCGCATCCACCCAGCCCTATGTCCACGCTATCCCTATTTAATTGGCCAATCAGTCTATCAGACTTATCAAAGATATATTGCTCTAGTGGTGCCAGAGCGCTGACCAGCTCTACTAGCACCCTTGGACATTCCCTTCGCCTGCCCTCCCTGATAGTTCCTCCCTCCACGAAAATGAATTTGACCACTTGCTCTGCAGCTTCATGAAGGTGATCAGTACCGCGCGTTCCTTCGCTGTAAAATTGATATCTCCTATGACAATGGTTTCCTCACGATCATAGCCAGGGGGAAGTAGGTCATAATAGAGAGGCTCAACATAGGCTGCGACATCTGCAAGCACAAGTCCACGGGCTTGGGCTTCCTTATGAAGAATTTCAGTGAATCGGTAATCGCCAATCACATTCCCTAATATGCCTTCTATACCCATCTCATCCCCCCAGAGAGCATGTCCATTATCGGCAGCCAGTTCCATAATGTCCCCTGGAGAAACATATTAGTAATAACTCGATACGTGTTCATTGATATTAAGTACTTATTGCCCTATAGATTTTCATGCGTGCCTCTATCTTCACCCTTTCGGATTTTTCTCTCATAAGAGCGGCCTATAAAGAAATTAGAAATAGTGTGGAGATTATGGGAGGGGGTCCTACAGTCAACTTGTGAATTTCTCTAGTTTTCCCCTGCGACTCCTGTTTCTGCTGTTGCTCCAGCTCCCCTGAGTATTTGAGCCACCATTCGTCGAGTCTTTGGAGCTCCTTATTGGACCCCGACTGAGGCCTAGTCCCAACCCTGCTAACAAGCCTGGGTTTATGCTCGTTTGGATCTTGCTTGTCCTCAGAGATTTTAGGCTCCACCCCATCACTCCCGTGTTTGCATGCCGTCATGGATAGGTTCCTATTAGAAGCAGCGATGGTGCCTATATGGCGGGTAAAGGGGCGTAGAGCGAGCACGTAGGACGATTGAAACCGCAAAGGACGGAGCATCTCGGACAGGGTTGCTGTTGGGAGTCTTGGGGCCGGTGGTGATGGAAGAATGACTTGATGTACCTATGATATTTCCTATCTATCATACAACCGAAGGTTTATATAGAGAAATACTGTGCAGTACAAGACTGCCAAGACTAACCACTGCTTCACTCGGCCTCCCTAAGCCCTGTCACACAGGAGAGTGCCACCCGTACCTACTACTAACCCAAAACCTAACAGTTACTAGGGATGGTGTGCTATATTTGATGATAGAGAACACTGGGTAGCAGAAGGGAAAAAGGCTTATGCAATGGAGAGAGCCGATGCTTTCGGAGAGTGGTTCTTGACTGATTTTCTTGCTTACTAAATATAGGGAGGAGTAGGCACTACCGTTTCCCCATACAGAGGCAAACTAGCACAGCATGAAGAAAATACAAACAGAATCAAGGCCATTTTGCTTATGACACTGGATCGCTCTGCCAGTCACTATTACAGAATCGCTTATCCTCGGATGTTTTAGCCGGTCAAATCCACAAGTGAATTATGATTGTAATCTAGCTTAGAAAACTCTAAACCCGGATGACTCAAGTATAAGTTATCCACCTGTATTCTCTCAGGCAGTGTCCCCAACGGCCCAAGACTAGCAAGGGTCTGGAAGACGCACTGTGAAGGGCCCTGGACCAGGCTGGAAGATGAAATATGTCCCGTCCGCATCTGCAAAATCTAAGGAGAGCCCTTTTCACCGGGGGGGGCGATAGGTACCACAGCCTAAGGCAACAGTGTGCAGGAGGTGTCTAAAGGCGAGAGGTGTATGGTAGTAATAATACCTGAGGAATGACTAGAGACCACAGTGGACAGCAAGTAACGCCCAGTGACTGCAGGTGACCATGGGTTCTGTGAGGAACAGCCTGGGATAGTGGAAGATGATAGGGGACGGTATGTGACTACTACAAGGGACTACAGGGCTGCACATGACCTGTGGTAACACCAAAGAAATAGAGACCACGGTGGGAGGGACTGTAGGGATGGTAAGGGACTGTAAATGAGGACACGTGAAGGTAGCACAAACAGCAAATAGCTAATACTAGTAGGTTAGAGTGAAGGACAATAATACCGAGATTCTAATGGAAACTGGAGTGGTGTATGAGGTGATTGGAGGACTTCCCGTAGGAATCTGGAAGAGATTTAGAAGTGGCCTTGGCATATTTTCACGCTAAAATCTAGAAAGTCGACTTCTAGATTCTAAATTTTCGAAAATCTGAACCACCCCCTCCCCCCCCCTGGTTCAGACTTACAAGGCTCTGAAATCTAGAAACTTGTATACAATTGGTCAACCAGCCCTCAGGCTACAATTCTCAACGCATCAGGTCCCAGTTCTCAATGAACAAAATTACGAACTAACATGCTGCTACAGAGCACAATTCTATGAAAAATGGTTTCCTACTTGTATCTATTAGGTTTCATATGTGTTGTTTCATTTTTCCACAATGATTATAATCTAGAAATTTGGAAAATCGGTTTCTTCTATAGGAACAACCTGTGATCCAGATTCTTGCTCCGGGCTCCAGATTTTTCCAGATTCCTACGGGAAGTCCTCCATTGTAGTAAATATAAAGACAGAACAAGGTCCGCCAATTCGTACTAGAGGAGACGGAGACCGAGAGTCCCCGTAAATCATTCCCTTCCCCAAGCAATTACACAGAATCTTTTTCGAATGCTATCATGTTGGTAAGCGAGTAATAGGGAACAGGTATGGAAGAAAGTTGACATAAATCAGGAAGACCCAAGAATAAGGATGACTTCATTCTGCTTTTATATATACTTCTGCTTTTGCCGCTAGTTTACAAGGTGGTTTAGTGAGAAACAAAAGGGCACTATCTACCAACATTGCTTTTCAGTGCTGTATTTTTCACTGTCGAATACTCATTTTACGTACGCTTGGGGCAGATATACCAGATGGTTTACAGAGACTTCACAGAGACTGTCAGCAACGAGAGAAAAATGAAAAGAATGAGAAAAACTTGCCCAAAGTCACAAATGTTAAAAAGTTTAGCTATGATCAGTCGAGAGTGCCTTGGGATTCTTGTTCTTTCTGTACCGCCAGCGGTGTCCTATATATACACGAAATCGACTTCCACAGAAAAACTCTTCATCTCCAACATCCTTCTTCGTTTTCTCCTTTCTTCCTTCTATCCACACAACCTCTTAGAAGTTTCCCGTAACTCCTATTCCCTGAATCCCTTCTTTATGTTTGGTCCTCTTACAGAGTTATCCTCATCTTCCGCAAACCTTTGCTGTTCTCTTACATCCGGCTGTTTCCTAACTGTCATACTGTGACACTGGCCCGTTCCAACTCCCAGTAAACCTTAATCCCTAACCTCGGGTCTCCGCTAGTGCCCAATACTAAACCATGCGAAACACTGCTACTCCGTCTAACTCCTCAACCAAACATACTATCACTCTCCTGACACAATACTACTCAATCGTGCAACTCTCTTCAAACAACCCGCTTCTCAGTTGTGCACCATTACGGTTTCACTGATGTCCGAGATATGGAACCTTCGTGAATTTTCACCAAAATGGACTATGAAAACTTTTGCAACTTTCAACCCACCTAATGGGAATCTAGTAGACCTTCTAACCTGAGGATGTGCCCAGCCTATCTCATCCACCCAGCCCTATATCCACGCTATCCCTATTTGATTGTTCAATCGGACTATCAGACTATACAAGGAAAGATTGCTCTAGTGGTTCCAGAGTGCTGACCAGCTCTACTAGCACCCTTAGACATTCCCTTCTTCTGCCTTCCCTGATACAACCTCCCTCCACGACAATGAATTTGACCACTCGCTCTGCAGCTTCATGAAGGTGATCAGTGCCGCGCGTTCCTTCTCCGTAAAATCCATATCTCTGATGACAAAGGTTTCCTCACGATCATAGCCAGGGGGGAGTAGGTCGCAATAGAGAGACTTAGCACAAGCGGCAATATCTTCAAACGCAAGTCCGCGTGCTTGAGCTTCCCTCCTAACAAGTTCAGTAAATTCTGGCTGCTCAATCAGCTCGTTAAGCCCCGCTTCTATATTCATACCGACAGGGACCATCCTCTGCATTTTACTCTGCATCAATTTGTCCTCTGAAGCAACATATTAGTAATAACTTGATACGTGATCATTGACATTAAGTACCTATTGCCCTACACATTTTCACGCGTGCCTCCACCTTCACCCTTTCGGATTTTTCTCTCATAAGAGCGGCCTATAAAGAAATTAGAAATAGTATGGAGATTATGAGAGGGGGTCCTACAGTCAACTTCTGAATTTCTCCAGTTTTCCTCTGTGACTCCTTTTTCTGCTGTTTCTCCAATTCCTGGGAGTATTTGAGCCACAAGTCGTCGAGTCTTTGGAGCTCTTTGTCGGACCCCGGCAGAGGCCTGGTCTCAACCGGATGCTTAAGCCTAGGTTCATGCTCGTTTGGATCTTGCTTGTCCTCAGGGATTCTACGCTGCACCCCATCATTTGCGTGTTTAGAAGCCATCACCGAAAGGTTCCCATCAGAAGCAGCGATGGTGCCCTTATAGCGGGTAAAGGGGCGTAGAGCCAGCATGTAGGATGATTGAGACAGGGAAAGACGGAGCATCTCGAACAGGGTTGCTGTTGGGACCGGTGATGATGGAAGAGTGAGTTGATGTACCTATTTCCTATCTATGACTGTACAGTAAAAGACTGCCAAGACTAACAACCGCTTCACTCAACCTCCCTAAGACCTGTCACACATGAGGGTAGCCATCCATACCTACTACTATCCTAAAACCTAACAGTTACTAGTAGCTAAGGGCAGTGTTCGCAACGGGGCAGTCCGTCCGTCCTGAGGGTAGGACGAGGACGGACTACGAATCGTAGTCCGTCCAGTCCTGGAGAGAATTTTGCCCGGGGCTAATGGCCGTAGGACGGGGAAGACGGTGGGCCCCACAACCAGTTTTCAGAATGTCTCAGAATGTGAGGCCAGACAGATCCCCACAGATCCCCACAGGTCCCCACAAATACCGGCAGGTCCCGACAGATCCCCACAGATGCCCGCAGGATCCCGACAGATCCCCACGGTTCCCCACAGATCCCCACCGTCCTTTTCAGGGGATCTGCAGTCCACCACCGTCCCCTATCGTCCTTCTATTAGGATGGCATAATAGTGTCTCACCTTGTCGGGCCCGTAGTCCTCGCTCAAACCTGCAGTCCTAAAATGTCCCAGGACGGGACGGAGTGAAAATTGTCGTCCGGTCCGGTCCAGTCTTCTTGGCAGTTTCCCCGTGGGGCCGCCGGGGCCCCCAGACCGTTGCGAACACTGGCTAAGGGAGGTGTATGATATATGATGATAGAAAACACTTAGAAGCAGAAGGGAAAAAGCCTTGTGCGATGGAGAGGGTCGATGCTTTTGGAGAGTGGTCCTCAACCGATTTTCTTGCTTACTAAATATAAGGAGGAGCAGGCACCACTGTTTACCCATGCGAGATAAACTCGCACAGGATTAAGAAAACACAACCACAGTCACGGCCGTCCTACTCATGACACTAGCTCGCTCTGCCAGTCCCTACTGTAGAATCGCTCATCCTTAGATATTTCAGCTAGCCAAATCCGTAGGAATTCTAATTGAAACCTGGCTCAGGAAGCCCTAAACCCCAAGGAACAAGATGACTCAAGTATATCTACCTGTATTCCCTTATCCAGTTCCGCCAATGGTCCAGGGGGCCGGTAGAGTCCGGAGGGCAGACTGCCATGTGCCCAAGACCGCACTTGATGATGAAATATGCCCCGCAAAATCTAAAAACAGCCGTTTTCACCAGGGAGACAGGTGCCACAGCCTCAGGAAACAGTGTGCAGGAGGTGAGTCAAGACGGGAGGCGTATAGTGGGAACGATAGTTGAAGGATGACTGGGGACCACAAGTGACAGCAAGTGACAGCCAGTGACTGCAGGTGATCATGGGGTCTGTGAGGAACTGCCGGGGAGATAGTGGAAGACGGTAAGGGAAGGTATGTGACCATGGGTGACTACCGGGGACTGCAGATGACAGGCAGAAATACCAAGGAAATAGAGAGCATGATGGGGGGAACTGTAGGGATGGTAAGGGACTGTAAATGAACACATGACCGTAGCGCAAACAGCAAATGGTTGATACTAGTGGGTTAGAGTGAAGGACAATAATACCGAGATTCTGATGGAGAATGGGATGGTGTATGAGATGATTGTAGTAAATATGAAGGCAGAACAAGGTTTCGTAATCTGTGCTAAAGGTGACAGAGACTGGGAGTCCTCGTAAACCATTTTCTTCCCCAAGCAATTACGCAGAATTTTTCCTTCGAATATTATCATGATGGTAGGTAAGTAATCGCGGTCATGTGTAGAAGAAAGTGGACATAATTCAGGAATGATCATGAATAAGGATGACTTCGTTCTTTTTTCATATATACTTCTGCTTTTGTCATTATTTTACGCGGTGAGAGAAGATATAAACAAAAGAGCACTATCTACCAACATTGCCGTTTAGTGCTCCATTTTTCATCCTGTTAAATACTTATTTTACGTAGGCTTGGGGCAGATATACCAGATGGTTTATAGACACTTGACAGATTGTCACCAATGAGCAAAAGATGAAAAAGAACGGGAAAAACTTGCCAGAATGTAGCAAATGGACTATGAAAACTTTTGCAACTTCTAAAAGACCTAATGGGAATCTAGTAGACCTTCTAATCTGAAGATGTGCTCTGCCTATCTCATCCACCCAGTCCTATGTCAACACTATCCCATCTGATTGGTCAATCAGGCTGCTATATAAGAAAAGGTTGCTCTAGTGGTGCCAGAGTGCCCACCAGCACTACTGGCACCCTTGGACATTCCCTTCGCCTGCCTTCCCAGATACATCCTCCCTCCACCGCAATGCATGTGGCCACTTGCTCTGCACCTTCATGAAGGTTATCAGAGCCGCGCGTTCCTTCTCTGTAAAATCCGTATCTCTGATAGCAAAGGTTTCCTCACGATCATGATCACGACCACAGCCAGGAGGAAGTAGGTCAAAATAGATAGACTTAGCACAATCGGCAACATCTTCAAGCACAAGCCCACGGGCTTGAGCTTCCTTCTGAATAATTTCAGTAAATTCCTGGTACTCCATCAGCTCGTAAAGTGCTTCTTCTTCGTTTATGTCGAAGCAAACCATCCCCGCCTCTTTGCTCTGCCACAAAATGTCCTCTAGAGCAACATATTAGTATCACTAGATAGGTGTTCGCTGGCACTAAGTTCCATACCTATCGCCCAATAGATTTTCATTCGTCCCTCTACCCTCCCCTTTTCACTTTTTTCTCTCATAAGAGCAGCCTATAAAGAAATTAGAAATAGTACGGAGCTCACGAGAGGGGACCCTACAGTCAAGTTCTGAATTTCTGCTGTTTTCCTCTGTAGCTCCTGTTCCTGCTGTTGCTCCCTCTCCTGGGAGTATTTGAGCCACCAGTTGTCGAGTCTTTGGAGCTCCTTATTGGACCCCGGCCCTGGCCTGGCCTCAACCCTGGCCTCAGTCCTGTGTTCATGCTCGTTTGGACCCCGCTCGCCCTCGGGGATTTTAGGCTTCACCCCACCACTCCCGTGCTTGTATGCCGTCATCGATAGGTTCCTATTAGAAGCAGCGATGGTGCCTATATGGCGGGTAAAGGGGCTTAGAGCGAGCACGTAGGACGATTGAGACTGGAAAGGACGGAGCATCTCGGATAGGGTGGTGGTGGTGGTGGAAGAATGACTTGATGTATCTATGATACAACCGAAGGTTTATAATTTATAGAGAAATACATGACCGCCAAGACCCGCTACACCCTATCACACATGAGGGTAGCCATCCGTATTCTACCTACTGCTAACCCAAAACCTAACAGTCACTAGTAGCTAAGGGATGGTGTATGATATGTGATGATAGAAAACACTTAGAAGCAGAAGGGAAAAAGGGTTGTGCAATGGAGAGGGTCGATGCTTTGGAGAGTGGTCCTCAACCGATTTTCTTGCTTACTAAATACAAGGAGGAGCAGGCACCACTGTTTCCCCATGCGAGATAAACTCGCACAGGATTAAGAAAACACAACCACAATCACGGCCGTCCTACTCATGACACTAGCTCGCTCTGCCAGTCCCTACTGCAGAATCGCTCATCCTTAGATATTTCAGCTAGCCAAATCCGTAGGAATTCTGATGGAAATCTGGCTCAGGAAGCCCTAAACCCCAAGGAACAAGATGACTCAAGTATGGTGCGTGCGGACCAATACCTGAACAAGGCTGAAAAAGGCGTGTTACATGGCTAAGCCACTTTAGATGCCAAGACTTGCCTTTATAGGTTATAAAATATGGAATTAGGTGTTGATTTTCAGGGTTGACAACAAAATCTTGTTCCTTATTACTCTCATTTGAGGCTGTATAAGTTAAAACCTGACTATCGGGCCTCAACCACAAAACATTTATTTTGGCTTAGCCATCTAGCTAGGCCTATAGAGTATGTATTCAGTGGCTCAGAAAATATTATTTATCAATTGAT
>Ga0307509_10000383_pt1 | contig 74750 bp, 66 predicted proteins | sample 10_EM_MG_FD_202245 | JGI IMG/M metagenome (GOLD analysis project Ga0307509, IMG submission 202245) | Populus trichocarpa ectomycorrhiza microbial communities from riparian zone in the Pacific Northwest, United States - 10_EM | ecosystem: Host-associated > Plants > Roots > Unclassified | place...
AAGTCCCTGTTGCAAGAATTGCGCAGCGTGGAAGACGATGGTTTCGGCATTGCAGTTGGCAGTAGAGCTCACATGGTCACTACGGATGCTGTTGTAAAAGTAAACCCTCCCATTTCATCTAATTACAATTAAAAGCAGAGAACAATCCCTAACTCTCGCTCTCTAGCGCTCATTCATCCGTAATCTTCTCATGCACTCGTTCCATACGCTCCTCAAGACACTCGGCATCAGACATATCCACGACACACAATGCGGGTTCAAACTCTTCTCCAGAGCGGCGATCAAGGACATATTCCCATCTATGCACACCGAGGGGTGGATCTTCGATATTGAGATCTTATTGCTGGCGGAGTACTTGAGTGTTCCTGTGGTAGAGGTTCCGATCACATGGCACGAAGTTACTGGGACGAAGATGCGGTTGGTTCAGGACTCTATCCGTATGGCCTGGGATTTGGGTGTTGTCAGGCTGGGGTATATTTGGGGGGTTTATAGAGTTGGTCTTGGGGGTCCTTCGAAAAAGAGGCGTTAGCCGGTGGGGGATTTGGTTTTTGTTTATACGGGGGGTTTTTTTTTTTGTCGACGGATGTATGGTTGACTTGGGCTGCCAAACTCAATATTCCGGCCTGAGCATGGAATGTCTGCATGTTATCTAGGCTAACTTAAGGGGGGTATGCTTTATCAAGTGTGATATAACATGGAATGTTGTCCCTTGGTTACATCTCCTTTGTCTCTAGAAGTCTTGAGCTCTGGCTTCCTAACCTAGCCCATGGTCTGCTCGAGAAGTGCAAAACGTAGGGTATCAATTGGTTTTAACCACCGGGATATATCATTTCCCTCTAGCTATTATACGCTACTGCATCATAGCTACCCAACCATGAAAATTTAAACCTTCAGGCTCCCTAAGGAGCAGAGTAAAAGGTTTCATCTCCCTTCTTCTTCCTATACTTTACAACCTCAGAATCCATAATTGGCCCCATGAACAACCAAACCACATTAATAATCCACGCAAATATTGTGTCCCAAACCCAATTCCCCCTAGGGCTAGCTCCCCAACTCGCCGCTCTCAGGGTCTCTCCCATAAAGCTGCTAACAGCCAAAGCATGCCCCTTCTCCAGCCTCTTGACACACTGCTTCGCAACCTCATCTGGCGACTGCCCCTCATCGCTGCCCTCGAGAATCTTGGTGATCTCTGGCTTCGTAAGCTGCTCGGTCTCGAAGCCGGGGGAGTAGATGGTGCCTGGAAAGCAGGCGTGTACGGCAATATTGTACAGGTGGCATTCCTGGCGGAGGCCGTCGGCTAGGGAGCGGATCGCGGCCTTCGAGGGGGTGTAGGCGTTGTACCCAGCTAGTGGGTAGAAGGCCATTACGGAGGAGGTGAAGATTAGGTGGCGTTTGGGGGATTGAGGTGGGAGAGGGGATTGGGTCATGATATTTAAAGCAGCCTGGGTGGGTTTTAGTCTCCATCTATCTAACCGGAGGGGGGGGCAGCGGATGGAGTGAAGGGGGGGTCACGTGTGCAATCCAGAGAACCGACAGGTAGTTAGTCTGGACTTGTTTTTCGAGCAATTGTACGTCTTGGTCTTTGAAGAAGCCTGGGAACGCTTCTCCTACGTGCCGGAACTGCGTTAGTCTTGTCCTTTCGTTTCAAAGGAGCAATGTCGCGAGATCAAACCTGCACAAGTCCAAACGATATCTGGTACCCCACCCCAAGTTCTAATCTCCTCCAGAGCCCTCCGAGCTTCGCTAGCACCCGTCAAATCCGCGCTCACTGCGAGAAATCTTTGCTCTTCTTTAGCCGCCGATGCCTAATACTTCATCAACAATCCACTTCGCCAGACCAGAACTAAAAGAAAGGGAGGGGGGCACGGCACCCGAATCTCACCAACAGCCCCATCCAATTTCTCCTTATTCCTCGCAATAATCGCTACATTCGCACCCTTCGAAGCTAATAGCTTTGCGACGGACAATCCCATGCCCTGAGATCCTCCGGTTACTACAACGAGCTATATCACGTCCTCTGTTAGCTAAAGTTGCACACCAGTGGATGGAAAAGGGGAGGAACGTACACGGCCCTCGACGGGTAGCTTGTTACTGCTGAATAGCGGCATGATGAACGGGTATATTATTGGAATTGCTGCTGTTAAGGCGATGGCCGATGTTGTTTGTGAGAGCGATGGCATTGTAGGCTGTAAAGGGGAATATGTACCGTGCCGGTATTATTGTTGACTTGTTTAGACAGACCGATTAGTATTTGGGCGGATTTTGGTTGGGGTCAGTCCGTAGTGAGCTGAAGGGCATCCAGATAAAAGAGATTCATGAAGTACTGTATAGATTAAGTATTTCGACTAACTATTCTGAGTTGAAAGTATACAACTTCATCATAAAAAAGATTGTTCAATTATCGAAGCTATGTGCCCAAGTTGCTAATGCTGTAACCTACTCGCGTAGATGTTGGTGAATTATCGCTTCCGCCATGTCACGTGGTTGCTCTCGCAGAAGAGATCAGTGCCCTAGCCCTGAGGCTGAGGCTCCTCAGGTATAAATAAGACGGCAATTGCCGCCAAATTCTTATCGATTCCCTCTTCCTTTCCCTCCCTTTTCCTTCCTTCTTCCAACCCTCACAGTCATTAACACCACCACCCTCACAACGACTCACAATAATACCATCGTCATTACCGACTATGCCACTACCACCCATAGACACTATCCTCCAGAACTTCTCTACAAACTACTCATTGCATATCCGCCCAACATACCTGCAAACTTTGCTCTCCTCCCTCTCCTCTCAACGTCAGATCCCCACTGGGCCTGCCCTCTTCGGCTGGCTCAAGTTCCGCATACTGTCCTCCGATATTACGGAGTCTTTGCAACCGCACGCAAACCTCTGCTTTCCGGTAAATATTACCGATGGGGATGTTCAGAGCGCTATCCTCCCCGGCCCTATCGCGGTGCAGGTTACGGGGATAGAAGATATGGGAACTTCTAAAATCAACCAGATCGATCGGATTGAAATGAGCGAAAGGGGAGAATTCATGAAGGGTAAAGAAGTCATAAGACTAGTCCCTGAAGAGGATGGGGATGGTGGGGAAGGTGGGGAAGGTGGGCCTGTTGGGAGGCCGATGGTAGTTACCACGAAAACTGGCCCCCATAAGCTCCTTATGGAGGACGCCGGGGGCAGGGGGGTCTATGGAATTGAGCTTCACGATGTGCAGGGGATTCAGCTTGATATGCCGATAGGGACCAAGGTTCTCCCTATAAAATTCCTTTGCCTTCATGCTCTATCATATTAACGATTCTAGCAGATGGTCCTAAAAAACGTCACCGTTGCCAGAGGAGTACTGCTCCTCACCCCCGCCAACACTCTTGTCCTTGGTGGGAAAGTTGAGGCGCTCAATCAGCAATACCTAGCGAACAGAAAACAAGCGCTACACTCTGCTCTCGAAAAATTAAGACCGCAATCATGAGCAATCACCCATCTATCATATCACGTGTTATCACTCACTATGAGGGCCTAAAGCATCACTTTCGCTAGCCCTAAGGCCCTGGAAATTACGTTCCGACGATAAAACAAGGCTGGAGGCTGTCTTACCAAGGGCAACTCGGTTATCGCCACTCTGTAACGTTTGCTGACCCCTATGATGAAAAAACAAAGGAAGCAGGATAAAAACCCGTGCGCCTCCACCTTGATGCATATATGTGAGACGACTGCATACTCGTGTAACAACCGAGCGGTGAAGAAAATAATCAGAAAGGGGCAGGGCGAATAAGCTTCGTGAGAACCAGAGCGGTGATACTGTACTCGAGTACAAGTAATAAGTGTCCGGAAGCATCCGCTACTCGGAAGAGGTACCGTAGCTGGGAGCGTTTGATGGTGCAGCTGTGGCTGCGGAGTGTGTGTCTTAGTAAGTTACACGTCACTTCGCACCAGACCTTGGGAACTGCAATCTGATGTTAAACAACTTCGCACCCCCGTTTTCTGCGCTTTCTTCCCCGACCCGACACATTCAATCCACCAACCGGTATTTTTGCTCAAGCACTCACGGCTGATCCCGGTTGGGGTTGGCAATTGATTGGTACCATAGTATGCGAGCACTCTAGTACTCTACTTTCCCCAGCAAAGACAATCCGAGACAAATTGGCAGAATGAATGGCCAACCACTACCTGTGCGTATCTGTGTGCAGAAGAAACTGCTCCAATGCCAGAACACGAAAATCAACAAAATGGATTGCCAACCGTCATTGCGTATCGAGCGCGAAGACCAAGTTCGGACTCAAATCACCATTTATTTCTTACCTGTAATATTTGCTCGAGTGCTGGCACTGATACTATACCAAAACTTTAACTGGCGCTTTTCACGGGGATTAAGAACCCATCGCAGAACGATTCCTTCGATAGATTATTGCGACTTTAGAGATTCTTGAGGAAAAAGCTGGGAGAAATCCCTCTTCCTATTCCAGGCATGCCTTGGGCCGTATCATCATGGTATTTTGCCTAGATTAAGCGCGACCACTGGAATTGCCGTTGGGTTTCGGGGGTCAGCTGTTGGTTTTGGGGGCGACAAAAAAAGGCTCTTTAACTATCGTACAATCGCCCATAATGCTGTAGCAAGGCTTCGGGTAATAAAAGGTGTAAGTGGTATTCCGTGCGGGGGACTCTTTGGTTCGTGTGGCTGTGGGGAAAAGGCGACGAAGGCGGTTCTCATTTTCCATTGACTTAAATTATGTTTTGGGGTTGGCTGTCGTGGCATGTTTCCTATCATCGAGCTGATGGCCGTGAGATCTGATATTGAGTCCCAAAACATTCCAACAACCATCAGTGTCTCCCACGCGAGGGACTGGCTGTTTGGTCACGGAGTACCGTAGGAGCCCTGCCCATAAAAAGCATTAAGAAACCTTGGAGGCTTGATTTATCGTGCAAATGTTGTGTACGAGTAGTCTAGGCCCCAATTCAAGGTGCAATACCGGTACTCGCAGTGTTTTTTTAAAAAGAACTGCTATTGCATGCCATCCTGATTTTGAGAAAAAGTGCCAAATTCCGGTAGCATGCAATAGGAGTCCTTTTTTAAAAACCCCCCGACATTGCGAGCACTCGAATAGTACTCTACTGGTCTTCCAGAACCAATAATAATAGCAGTAATGTACACTTGTAATGCCGTCGCCTCTGAAAACGGACTGTTATTGCAAAGGGCCAAAAATCATGGTAGCTGGAGCCTCAGATAGCAGTTTCTTTTGAAAACGTCACGACATGAGGAGTAAATGTGATATGCTATCCGAGCGGAGGGGGAAATGTGCCCTGCCGGCTAAGCATGCGAACGATTAACACCTGGACAGTACCGCACTCTTGCCTCCTACGAGCGGGATCCTGTGGCACCGCGCTTCAATAGCATATGTACTATTACGTCATCACAATACCTTATAGTACTAGAAATAACTTAGTACAGTAAAAACTCGAAAAGAGGAGAAATGTGCTAGGACGTTAGAGTTGCCTCTCCTAGTAAGGCGCCTCGTATATTCCTTTTTTGCCTCAACTGGGGGCTGAGTTTGCGGTGTTTTCCCTCGCGTAGCCGAGAAGGGAAATTCCAACGTCCTAGCACATTTCTCTTCTATTTGAGTTTTTTCGGTTACATATTAGACTATACTTGTACGGTGCAAGTGCGCAAGTACAGTCTCCATCCTAAATTCCTCTGTTCGCCATCCGCCCAGTTCCGCCGTGGGGACGAATAAGACTGTACTCGAGTACTGCACTGGTATGTAATGATATCTTAGTTCTATCGTATCCCTAGACAGCGACGAGTTCGCCATCGGGGATATCCATCTTGGGGGGGACGAAGCCCCACTTCCCCCGCTGGTATTCTTCTATTTACTTCTTTCTAAAACAGCCGCGGTGAAGCCTCAACCCCAGGCAGCCAACTTACTACCCAGGGAGCAAAAGCAAGCCAAAAAAAAAGACAACAACCACATATTGAAACCTCAACTACTGCAAGCATATCAGCCGCAGTCCCTTGAACCTTACTTTTACGGCAGAATAACATACGGTATCGTCCATCTCCTATCATATCTTCCAAGTGCGGTGTTAAGAGGGGAAGGTTTACACAAAAAGGAAGAAAAAAACGCCTCCAGCCAGGAACACTGTGTACTCGAGCACCTACCACCCTGTACTTGTACGTTCTCGAGTGCAACTATCACAATTACAGCACATCCCTCTGCTAGAGGCAAGATACCGGATGAACTCGTCGAACTAGATAGCGTGGTGGCGAAGGCCCGATCCCCAACGAGCAGGCGGATTTGTCGTCGATCGTATTCTAGGTTACAAGTGATATAGGAGCCTTAAGGCTACTAGAATAGTCCCAATTGCCAAAACCGACCTTCCCATTCCTTTTGTGTGTCCGGTGCGTCGTATTTGCGATGCCATCAAAAAAAACAAAAAAAACATAACCATCCAACCAGCGAAAATAAGAAAGAAAGGAAATCTTGTGTCATTTTTTGCTCCTTTCATGTAGGATATGAGTACTAGGCTTCTAATCCCCGAGGGAGATTTTGTCTCAGAAGGGATATTACACCAGAGAAGGTATGATAGAACCCCGCTTTCTTCGGCCGATATTAATCACCGCCGATCACTCGTATTTATCATCACCATCCATCATTTCCTCCCCCCCTCCCCCCCGTATTCAATTATGTGTGCCCACGTATAACAGATAAGGCATCTCAGGAATCCGGTAGAGTCCGTCATCTCGGTCAGACCGGTGAATATCCGGCCGGACTCGGAGTCAGAAACCGGATGATTAGTGTTTTCCTGGTACAGTGTAAGATCAGCGGGGGTTGTTGTCAGGACGATAAACTGTATGGTTAGATCTCATTAACCGGTATATATTCCCGGTCACCGGTAACCGAGGTTAATCTTCATTCTTTTCATGAAAAGCAGAAAAAGAAATCCATAAATTTGAAGCCCTACTGCCGGTACTCATCCAAGATATGACATGCATGCATCTGCCTTGAAGAAGTGAGAGGATAGAACTGCTTTATGCATTCAATCAGTGGTCGCTCTCAAAATCTGCAAAAGCACAACTGGCTAAAAGAATTTAGATACAATAAGGATTTGATATTGAAAAAAACTTGCATGGGGGGGAGGGGCTTACTAAATGTTACATATCAAAACTGCCCTTCTTTCCAACCACCAGGAAATAAAATAAAATATGGGGACCAAATGCAAGGTTGTCAATAATACTTGTCCCAGGAAGAAAACATCACAAAAATACCAGTAGCGGGTTTGTGATAACGCATGGGTTTCACCCCCCCCGGTACCGTATATCTTGCAAATCCTTCTTTTTGGATTCGGATACGGATACTTCTTTCCCTGGAACAGGTTTGACATTATGATGTGTTCCGGTAGAATAGATGGCTGATCGATTGGTGCCACAGAACCGGCGAAAATGCCAGGTTTACTTATGTAATCTTCTCAAATCCACCATCTGGGCGGTGGTCCTTTCAGCACGGGACTAACCGAGACCAATCGCTTCCATTGTTTGCGAAAATTCTGTTAAAACCCGCCGGACTAAGCTCTGTCTTGGGCCTAGGTAGTTTCTACGAAGAGGTTCAAGTCACGTGATTTAAACGAGACCGCTGAAGTAAGGTCACGGTACGGTACTAGAGCACAGTGCCCAGGGGTATGGTGCTGGGCGCGTGAAAACGACCCTCAAGGCAACGACAAAAGAGGAGAACAAGACTTGAACGACAACAACACAGGATTAATGTAATGAAGAAGATAAGTGCATAGAAATGAGGAGGAAAAGGGTGAGAATAAAGCTATTGATTTGTTTTATTAATTAAGAGCAAGGTGAGGGCAGGCAGTAGATGAAAAGAAGTGAAGATTTTTGTATGAGAGGAAAGAAAAGTGAACAGCCAAGAAATTACCTAGATAGGCAATATGAGTGATATTCCATGTCTGGAATGCCAAGGAATGCCAAGGAATTCGCTTTTTATTGCAGAAACAACCCTGTTCAAATCCACAAAAAGTGAACAGGAGGGTCGGTTTTAGATGTCCGGCACTATACAGTAGCCATGTGCCGGGCGCACTTCCAAAACGGGCAGGATATCTGCGTGTTTTACGCTAGTGCAAATTAGGAAACTTGAGTGATTATCCATGATCAGAATCCTAGGCCAAGGAAGGCCAAAAAAAAAAGTTCTCGGCATACGGTAACTCTATTTCTTCTGTTTTTTTTGCCCATATCGTTGCTTTTCTTCCTGCGAGCAGGCTAGGCCCAGGGACATGCTAGTCTGATTTTACCACTTACTGTACTTGGATTCATAATTTATCACTTATCACACCTGACTTATTGAGAAGTACCGTATGTATGGTGTTGCTGTTATTGGGATACGTGAAGTGAATCCGAGTCGGTGGAAATCCAACGATATGCATATGGGGGGCGGGTTACCCGGACTAAAAGGAGGGCAAAGTACTCCAGTATCGTGCTGCTACCAAGCTTAGCAATAGCACTGCGCCCGACTTACCCCTACTATCCTCCTTCCTGAGTACCAGTCCACCCGAGCACATCCTGGACGCCCCGCCCCCACGGGCTGTGGGGTTAAGGCACGGTCATGAGATTGACCGATCGGTGAATGGACGGTGTTTAGCTTATGCCCGCGCCGGAGCGGCCCGGGGAAATCATTCGATCATGTGATAGTGGGTGGCGTGGAGCCGAAGGGGTGCCTGTTGGTAAATAGTCTCCGAGTAAGGTGGGGGTGGGAAGGAGTTTGGTGGCCTTGCTTGCAGTGGCCACTCTGAGTGTGGGGCGGACCGGCTGGGTACCCGAGGACCGTGGCTGACGGTCCTGGGGTGAGATTGATTTACTAGACCTGGGTTTGTTGGTGGGGGCCGTGGCCGGGCTCTATCGTGCTCTGAGATGTGTAATTAGCATTCCAGAAGTTATGGATGGGTTCGTGATGGGTTGGTAATGGTCGGCTATCGAGGTTGTCGCACTGGTATGCAATTAGATGTTCGATATGCTGGTCTGGATTCACAAGAAAGAAATGTTTTCTATTAGATATATATATCACTTCTACATAACAGCCATCTCATCTGCCGTTTGCTCCCCGCATAATACATCTTCCCCATGCAGCAATTCTGTCCTGCCATTCCCCATCGTACCAGTGTAGAGTTTCCAGAAAGATAAAGAGGTGCAAAAGAAACTAATACGGTACTAGAAGAAGAGAGAAAGGTAATATAAAAGTTATTAAATCAATGCAATAAAAAAGTAAGCCAGAAAAAAAGTAATGAATACTCCCAAACCACTTTTTCGTCTTATCATAATCATCATAAAAAGACATCAATCATGATCATGGTCCTTCCCAATCGATTGCCAGCAAACAGTCGTTCATCACGGGCAAGTCTGTGATACTATTTCCTGCCAGCACTTTCACGGGCAGCCTCTTCCAACCTCCTTCTTCGGAATTCCAACTGTTCTGGAAAGTTCCCACTGAGAGGTGAGGTAGGAGCAGTATCGGAACCCGAGGCATCACAAATGTTCTTCCCACCACTACGGGACGTGACACTGAATATCTGATCGGTTTCGGCATCGGTAGAATTTACCTAATCAAAGTTGCCAAAGTCAGCAAAGCAGCAGTCAGGTGGCTAAATGCTTTGTTTTTTCACGTGTCAAATATTTTTTATGCATACCCAACTGAAGACATCCTTTGCGACAAGACCCCGAACTAACTCCCTCTCCACCCTCTCATCATGACCATCACCATCATCGCAGTCGATTTCCATGGGGTCCTGGTCCCACTCAGCGGTGCTCCTCCCCCGTGATTGACCTTGCGAGTCCCATTGGGGCGGTGGAGGCGGGGGCGGCGCAGATCCAGGGACCACCCACAGGACACCGCCCGATCGTTGCCTCTCGCGGTTTGGCGAATACGATGCCATTCCTAGCGCGGCAGAGGCAGCGGACAGCGAGATTGACAGATCCGCGTTGTGAGGTATCAGTGCGGGGCGGCGACCGCGACTCGCGAGCGATTGTGGGGGAGGCGAGGCGGGGGTCTGGGACACGGCGGCCATTGGTAATGGTGCGATGAAGGCGTTAGAGATTCGAAGGAGGGGTGTGTGCCTGACAGGAGATTGAAGTAAGGGAAGTGCAGGGGGGATGGATTTGGTGACTCTCAGAAGTTTGTGTTGTAGATGGAGGTTGGCACTGTGTCTAGTGAGGGGAACGGACAGCTGCTGCTGGCGCTCCTGGTTGGTCAATTTTGTGATACAGGGAACAAGAAAGATGGACCAAAGTGAGATGAAAACAAGGATTTGAAAGCTGAAAAGAGGGATATACAATATTGGAATCCTTCTCACTCGTCACTTGATAGATAAGTTAATTGATGATGGTTTGTATCGCGATTTCGTGATAGGGAGGAAGAAAGTTTACAAAAAAATGCGGAGAATGAAGAGTAAAAACAATAACAGACAGGCAGACAAACATCCTGCCGTTCCCCCCCCAACAGCTAGAGCCAAAACAAACCTCCAGAGGTGGACGTGTTAAAATCGCGTCAAAACACATTCAGTGCGTGTAACTTAAATTGAACCATAAATTTATTATAAAATATAATCATCTGGCCGTGCTCGAGCCGCAATTTAATTTCTTTCAAGCGGGAGACCCTGGAGGCAGCCAAGAGATACAGTACTAGTAGTGTGTGCCCTTGGGACCTGGAAATACAGGGTACGCGGGATTCTCTATTGTCTCGAGGGTTTTGGGCCCGAACTCATGAATCAGAATTGGGACATGTCCATCACAACTCATGCGGGCATTCTCCTGCTCAATTGACTCCGCCCCAGGTCCGCCAGGATATCATTGCACTCAAGTGCTCGTGTGAGGCTTTGCCATCCTTGTGTGGGTGCTTTCAGGGTGATTAAACACTCCTGCTAGCTCTGCTCCTGGAAACCCTCCACAATTCCCACTCAGGTTTTAAGTGAGAGCCTTAAAATGGTAGTGCCATACAGTAGATGATAAGACTCTTCTAAGCCGAGAAGAGTACCGGTATGAGTCGAGCGTCGTCGATAGGAAGCTGAGCCAAAGGGGTGATGGGAGGAATGGATAATTATTAGGAGATTTTAACAGCATCGTCAAGCCCTCTCACTCCCAGAAATCATGTTCAACGAGCCCGGATTACCCCCTTCATTGTACTCGAGTATCTCTCAAGCATTTTCAGAAGATCGCCTCCTGGGCACATGCTCAAACATTGTCTTCCACGGGCGTAGTTTCAGCGCCATCCTGGTACGAGAAGGTGAGACTGAGCGCAATGATAAGCATTTGGAAATTTGAAGAAAACAACGCACCACATACAATAAAACAATCATAGCGCAATATATTTCTTTGACCAAAAGAAGGATCCTTCAAAGGAGTCCTCCAGGATATGGGATTAATGGTGTCAATTGAGAATCTGAGTGATAGACTAGAAGCAAACCATCAGTAATATTTAATGTGGTTCTCTTTCAGGAATGTAGGCAGCTTAGCATCGCCGAAACACAGATAATTCTGGATTAGGTTGTGCTGTTTCCCCGCCCCAGGAGTCCCATGAACTCCCAAGAGTTCTAAATCTCTTTATTGTGCCAAAACCTGTCACCTGGATCTGGGCCATCCGTGGTGGCGGGGCGGGACTCTCATCGGGCCCGGCGCTCGGATGTATAGAGTTCCCCTCTTTGGGCAAGAAGAGCGGCCTTTTCAGCCCTCAGCTTAGATAGTACAAATACCTGTAAAAACGCAACCTACTATACTAGGAGAGGCAGCTTCAACGTCCTACAATAGTGCGATGTCTGATTATTCCATTTATGACTGGTGGGCTACTCGGGCTTGGATGGGGTAATGAAATTACCCCCATTTTTCTTCAGCGCAGAGATTTGTCAGATTTTTGAGTAAGAAGAACAGAGAGTGTTCCCATGATGCCATCGATATGGGGAGCTCCTTTAGTTTGAGTTTGGGGACTTGCTTAGATAGAGCCCCAGCCTTTAGGAGCTCCGGAGCAATTAATGTCCTCGTACCTGTTGAAACTCCACGATGATTTCTCCCCCCTCTCTAGGCATGAGGTTCCTGGGTAAGGCGAAATTGCTAAGACGGCACCAGAATCTCAAGCAACCCTTTGAGCGTTGAGAGCCCCCAAAGCTAACATGCAGAAAGCCTTCATTGTGTTGTCAGGAGCAATTCCTCTCTTCCCTCTGCCCCTTGGCTACTAATGTTCTGGCACCTCTTGATTCTTAGGGCATACGAATGCTGGCATCCCGACGTTTTGCGCGATAGACGTTTCCTCTCTATAGTTGAGAAAGCTCTCTTCTCGCCGTTGTGAAGTTACGGCATCCTATTAGGTCTCAACACGATACCAGGCGCATATTTGGCATACGCACGGGGTTGCGCAGCCGCCCACAACCGTCAATCTGATACGAGTTTTTCGGAGAAGCTTCGCTCGGAGAAATGATATAGTTTCAGGCATAGATATGCATAAAGAGGACTTGTGGCAAGTGCCGAATGTTTTGAGTGTCTGGGGCCATCAGGGCGCGGTGGTACTCGAGTGGCTGTGTATCTTGGACTTGCATGCCTAGTTTTCTTCTCGAATGGGTTTCACTGGTTCTTTCCGCTTCTCCTTCTCTGTTGTCTTCACTAACCTCGGATATACTAGGGTTCGTGAAAGCTGCAGATACCGGTAATCAGCCTGACAGGTACGTATTGGCTAGCCTAGTCCGACGTTATTTCCCCACTATCGAGGCTTCGAAGAGAAATTGAACCTTATTTCCGTCTATCGAGGACCCGGTACAAGAAGATTGGTCTTGCACAACTGGATTATGCAATGTAAGTCGGAAGCCTTCTCGAGTCTCCTATACCTTGTTGAACCCCAGAGACTGCGAATCGCACAATAGTTCTGCTTGCGTATCCTCTTGCAAGGTTGACAGAATCATAGGCGTAATTATAACGGTGCATGCCCGTATAGGAGCAATCTTCTTGCCGTTCATTCCACCATGTCCCGGGAACTTCGCACATCTTTCTCCCTGCATGGAGCCCTGGAATTCTGAATGATTGAGAACTTACCGTACGGCAGATACTATCGCCCCATGGGCATACTTGCTCTTTCTTTTTGCCATCCGGTGAGTCAGTGCAACCTGCATCCAGCAAGCTACCGGTACTGCCATAGACCCTCCTAAACGCAAACAGCGAAATCCCTACTCATCGTGCATGCCTGTAGCGGAACCCATCCGCGTTTATACACTATGATTTGCTATCTGAAAACGGATCACACAGGCGCCAATTTTCAGTAACGCAAGTATAACTCCCATATACACCACGTGAAGGCCACCAGTTATCCTGAGGTCATTTTTCGCGATGTGTTCATGTTAAGTGGTGATTTCTCGTGTGGCCGTCGATTGTTTTCAGGGTTTAGGGCAAATTCCCGCCCCGCCCCGGCTATAAGAGCCTGCATCTATAATGCGAGCCCTACACCGAACCCTACTGACGAGGCCCCGCGCGCGCGCAAAAATTGCACTATTGATGTTTGGTTGGTTCAAGCGCTTATTCGAGTACCCCCGTGCATACGGCGATAGTGTAGCCTTAGAACTATCGCGGGCCGAACAGCTCAACTGTGCTCAGAGCCTGGGGTTTCGCTGTTTGGCGCTCATAGGCCTATGTGTGTGAGAGAGAATGCAAGGGGTGTTCTGGCGCGGTCGATAGGAGGAACTTGTTGGTCTCAATTGGTTATAAGCGGGGGTCATACATGGATTTCTTTAGTTTTGCCGAGTACTTGTATCTTTCTAGTTCGGCTGGTGCGCAGGGGGCGTTGTAGCTGGGCCTGATATCACCAGGTCGTGGTTGTTCGTCTTGTAATGTCGTGTACCAAATAGCAGCGGTGCCATCGGCAATATAGGCATCGCCAGCAGACTCCCTATTAGACTATCCTTATACCGTATGCGTCTCATACTGGTTGGTTTCCTTCCCTTGTACAAGTGCCCACGAATATTTTTTTCGCACAAGACAAGGATTATTGCTGGCTAACTATCCCCGCCATATACGAAAACATATCCCCGGGTATTGGTATAGTTGTGCTGTATTGCAGGTTCTAACCTGCATGTTCATTGGTCTCCTGGCCAACAGCTCTCTCCCACTACTCTGAGGCTGGTACAGCATGTACTGGACAACTTCAAGAACACCTCTCAACGATCATTGACCCCTCTGTTTGACCGCCGACCCTTACAATCGCCTTGCCCAATAGCTTGCCGTAGGTATTATTACTCCTGTTAGCAATCAATGCCCCTCTGCCTAATGCTTCGAATGCGAGGGGAGTGCTAGAGTCTTAGCGCCCGGTCTTGAGTAACGTTGTGAGATCGAGAAGCTCCGCGGATAACCCAGGGGCCCGAGTCACATGGAGAAAACCTAACAAATATTTGCCTACGCTAAATAGACTGCATGTTTGCTAGAGCCTCCCTTGGGATCTGGTGGTCAGTTCTTTGTTTCCTTGCTTGAAGAGGGGGGAATAGGGGTGGTAAGAAAAAAAATGGCAACAATAATACTTGTACCGCTATCGGCATTGTAGTCGATCTTATGACACAACTGGAACATGACCAGCAACTCATGCCCAAGTATCAGGGGGGAAGTCAAGCCCCTACTTTTCGAAATGCGCAACTTAGTCCATGAATCCCACATGTGAGCGTAATTCGAAAGCATCTATCACCAACGCCCTAATGCTTGAAATCTTTGGAGGTCACAAGCCTTCTTCTTAGCTAACACCGATGCCGAGGACAATCTCCTAATGCAGAAGATCACCAAAAAGGGGAATTCTCTCAGCCGAGTGGGAATGTAGTCCCTTTTACCCTTTTAGTCTGAAGTCTAAATGAGGTTAGCCTGAAATCTGAGACATTGGAGGTGCGAAGCGGCGGCAAAAGCGGTATCTAAAAAGGGGATGGTGGGCTTGCTTACTGGCCAGCTTTCCCCCACTCAATGAAGCCATGTTTGTCAATATTCTAAATCATACTTGTGTCTGCATAACAAAACTTTTGTACCTAAGTGTACTGCATCGTGTACAGCGTGTGATACCTGTTCCAAATATTGTCGGTCCCTTCTCCGCCTTGCTTGCCCCCTTAGCCCAAGCTACGGCGCTGTAATGGGCGTAGAAAAGAAGGAAGGGGTTACCAGTCTGCAGATATCATCCTCAGACCTCTTTCGTGTGAGTGAGTGAGGCACCGTGATAGTGGAGGGTCCTGTGCTGTGCCTGGCGTAGTGTTTCTAGTGAGCACGGATAGTATTGACTTTTGAGGACAAAAGTACGGTCCGCTCGGAACTTCTAGCGAGGAGGAGGGTTCAACTGCGCATTAGCTGATACTGAACACAGAAAGAGAATTTACTTCATGTTCAATCGGAATACGGCGTAGTGGCGGCCTGGGAGATGTGTTATAGAACCCCCTGCATCAATCCAGCCTTCAAATTGGTATAGGTGTGATGAATGAGGTGAATGAAGGAAGGCGCACACGGTGAGAGTAAGATCATGAGGAAAAAGAGAGGGGCGCTGAGCCATGGGGGATGCCCTGCTGCACACTACATCGTCGGTCTCCCCTCCAGCGCGCCAGCGAGAAAAGGTAGTCACAACGCTCCATATATTATAGAAACAAATAAACTCAAGAATCCAAGTGCCGAAATATTGGCTCCCCAGGGAGGGGGGACTGACCCGAACCCCTTCACAACACGCTAGCTAAGGAGTTCTTAGTAGTTCTCAATACTTCCTTCCTGTAAGTACCAAGTGTAGCGGGACCGCGCGCATGTAGAATGCTGTAGGGTCAGATCTCACCCACAAAAAAAATCCCTTACGTTCTTCAGCTTACAGCTAACTTACACTCATGTACTACTCAGTTACCCCCATCCTGGCAGGTGGCAGACAGGTATAGCTAGGATACAAGATATGATTCTGAATTACCCCCACACCATTCTGTTCGGCCCGCTTAACCAACCAAGTACCGCATGCGGAACGCTCTCATCTCGCCTAGTAGGATAATGGTGATGATTGTATCACATTAGATTCTCCATCTAGCCTGACAAGCGGTAAGTAAGTCCAGCGAACAAGACCCAAGACCCCGGGATGTGGGCACTACTTATCCTTAGAGGGGAGAGCTCTCCAGAGCATCCCACGACGTCAGGCCACCCAACCGAGAGACCCGAGAGCCGGCGCTGTCTACCAGGTATGACTTGCAGTTTCTGGAAGCCAGTACCTTGATAACTCCAGCGCAAACCCCTCACCATTGGGTGATATCCTTCAGGCGCGTGAAGGCTTTTAAAAAGACATTTCTGGGCTGGTGATACTGTAATTACCCCTTCAGCCTCCCCTATTCTCGGCCAAAGCGAATTTGTGGCCTACAAATTATTTCCAGAAATTAGAGCAGTCCGTGTGATCCCTTCAATCACGCCCAAATATACTGTACAGTCTATATCCTCATCAGACTGTTGGAGGGGTTTTTCGCTCGAGTGATATTCTATGTTGTTATGAAATTCTCTGAGTGCCCGGGTATGCAGCCCGTCGCAAGTGCACAGATCCCTACTAACACGCGCAGTCGATTCGTAGCCGCACACTTGGCAAGCCTCTGTGCACAGACTGGGTTACGATTTACCGAGTAGCCGACTGAAACTCCTTCTACTTCTGAAATATGCATTGACATCACACCATTCACCTTGCCAGCTCTCAACTACTCGTAATTGCCTGACGTTTGTGAAAACGACTGCTATTGCGTATGGGCAAAATCTCTTGAGGCTCCGGGCAATTTTTTGCCCGTATGCAATAGCAGTCGTTTTTACAAACGTCAGGAAATTACGAGTACATCCCCCAACCCCACTCCCCTGCTTTTGGTGGATAATGTAGATCGATGGGAAAAAAATAAAAATACGATAAATTAGTTAGATAAATTAAGTATAAGCGAGTAGATGAATGAGGAAAAAAACAAAAAGACGCAGACAAGGCTAAAACGCTTATACCTGTACTATAAGAGTTATTATGATAGCGATTCCCACGATGTGTTGCAGAGGGAGCCGTGCGGGGACATTAGGGAAATCTCTCGATGCACAATACGGTTCCCTCAACAACGAGGTTTTCCATTGAAATGATTGTGTGATTGGTCCCTAGTTTGGGTATTTTCTATGCAGATCCAGAGAACTATTGGCAGGCTGCTGGGATTCGCACCCGCTTAATACTCGGATACGCATAACTGCTACGTTAATCTAGGCTCGAGCTAAAGAAAATTTTTTCAAAGGAGGTCGAAAGGGTCGAAGCTGCCCCCAGGAGCACACATGAGGGTGCTCTTCTACTGTACGCAAATAGCAATTGGCTTCCTTGTCGATTTGATATCCCTATCGTAGCATTGCACAAGGCGCTATTCAGCTATGTGAGGGGTGGGACAGGGTATGCATTAGGGAAGCTTTTCGGAGGCACTACGAGAGTAGTCGAGGGGTGGGGAACTCCAGCAGATCTATTCTTGAGGTTCAATCCGACTTCTGCTTTCTGCCTGGCTTGGAATATGAAGATTAAGTAGGGGTTTCGTTGGATAACAGAACTTGAGGTGTTCAGAGGTGCATTTTCCTCCATAGTCCAGGCTAATTCTACCTGGGTTCCAGGCTACCAAGATTTTTAATTGTCAGTCTTTTGGCGCGGGGTCTAATGAACGGCGACTTAATGAGGCTCTGGGGGAGTGTGCTATTGGACTAGGTAAGTTAGTGTGGTACCTGGCGGGGTAGGGAAAAAACTTGGTTCTAGGCCTAGGTGGGAATTGAAACATGATCTATGAGCTTGAGGAATCATAAATTCATGATTTCTCGGCTCCGAAGGGAAGTTTACTCTCAAAGCTAATCAGGCTCGCTGGGTTGAAAACGCCATAATGAAATCACTCAATACTTTCGTCCAATCTAACTTACAAGCTTGATTGAGATCTACCGGCCCCCAGACGTTCGGGGGCGGACTCCCTGGGCCGCGGCGGCTAATAGCAGCATAGACGATCGGTCGAGCACTCGGGTGCGCACAACCTGAAGTGCGCATCTTTGTTGACCACCCTGTTATTGTTAGCATTTGGGGTTTATGTCAAGCGCACGAACAGGGGCATCCGACAGGCAAGGAAGGTCGGTAGGGTAACAAAAAAAGCGCCTGTTATTGATTCTTGTTCTTCACCCGCCGGTTTTCGTCGTGCCCTCCCCCATTGAAGCATGTAAGTTAGTCAACAAGAGACATAACAGCGCAGGTTAGTCCTCCAGACCTTCATGCTGAATTGGCCAATTAGGTGACTCACGGGATAAGTTTGTTCCCACGAATCATGGCCCACAAAGCCATTCTTCAAATTTTGCTGGCTCGGACACGTATTTGAATGACGTTTGATACCAGTAAATCGACATTATGACATTTTGCCCTACGCCAGCTGAACAGTAGAGTACTGCTGTAATGTTCTGACTACATTCTAGAGTTTGTCTAGGAGCCCCATTGACTGAGTACAGCAGTGTTTCCTTCACTTGTGGCAAACATGAGGGAAGCTACGTTCGTTGGTTTGTTGGTACTGTATGTCTTCATTCGCTGGTTTCTTCGAAAGCGGGGTGGTGTTGTCTTAAGCAACATCACGTTTTCCAGTAGAAACCCCCCAAAGATAGGGCTACTATTACCAGTACACAAATGTCCGGCCGGCGGCAAAAGCCCCTTGTATGCGGAATACAAGTGCTGGCAACAGCGAGAGAAGAAAATGGGATCTACCGTATTCGAGTAAAAGCACTCGATTGCAGTAGAGTTCCTGGGCACTTTTCGCCAAGACATGTCTTCTTCATGTGAGTGCCAAGCGCTCTGTGCTAGGTTACCCCCCAGTTAAGTTACTCAATAGGCGCGGGAATTTTCTGTCATCTATTGTACAACAGACCTCGCGATGCAGATGGGATCATCCCCAAGTGCGGGGCCCTCCTTTGGGCGGGTGCCTAGAGCGATAGGGAAAACGAAGTGAAGTGAGTATTCTAATTTTGTTGACGAACACAAAGAAATACCGCCCCCACCCCTTGCCACCCCTCATTTTTTATTTTTTTTCATTTTTTGAGGAAAGTGCGAATATGCAACGTACTGTACCATACTCGGGGAAGGTGCGCACATCTGGGCTTTTTCTGCCTACTTTGGGGCTATGCTGCAGTGTCTCACATACCAGTCTTGTCAATTTAGGAGGAGGCTCTGCGGGAGAGGTATGCACGTTGAGGCACTGCTGGCTCGAGCGGCATACTGGACCGTACTCGTACATGGTTTAAGGTGCGCAACGTACCACAGGACCACAATACAATACCCAGCGAGAAGTCATGAAACAGTTACTTGTACCTTGGATTAGCCAGCCAAATATATCCCTGTTGGGTCCGGCGAATGGATCGCTACCCTTGCACTACCGGCAGTACTGTTCCAGCCTCCCACAACAGGGGGTTCTACTCGTGGAACTGCGCAAGCCGGTCCACCTTGTATTCACCACCGTCACTCGAGCACCGCACACTCACTATCCAGCTTATGTGGTAGAAGATTGCCGATAATCGACTGACTTGTTGATGTTGCACTGTTGCTTTTATAGCTGCTGGCAGCATTAACCCGTAGGTAGGTCTCTGTATGATTCCCTGTTTGGACCCGGTTTCAAAGGTACAACACTTTCTCGGTACAGGTCGAACAAACCATAGCCCGATACACTGGTAACAGAGTTCTCATGACTTGCCCAACGCGGTGTTTATTCGGGGGAAAAAAAAACACCCACAATGTGTAGAGGGTGATTGGGTAAAGCCTAACTAGCTGAGGGAAAAGCAACGCCCATTAGAAAACGAGATTATAGACACAAGAATTCCACAGGCCGAACAGAGGCATGTACTCGAGTAAGCCCCCGCACAGGGTTTGCCTGTGCGCATTTCCAGCCCTCCGTCCCGCCCTGGTCATCCCATCAAGAGATTATCCAGCCATCCCCTAACGCCGCGGAAAAACAGGTAAATTTGGATGGTATGATACGAGTTGAAGAGCGTCCCAAACATTAGGATTGAACGAAAACAGTGGGGCCGTTATTAATAGTTTTACACTCAGTTGTTTTTGTTTTTTTACCCAGTTTTAATAACAGTGCGAAGCCGAGTTCTTGAGTAGCTCGTACGACGACACAAGGCCGATCTTACAACAAGGAGGTGTGTTGGTTCTGCGCACCTAAGGCTGTGGCGCTATTGCTTCACAGATGCTCTTGACTGGGGCCCGGAAGCGGGGGGGGGGGGCAGGGGCTCAAGTACTCGAGTATGATAGGAGTACCGAATACCGGTATGGGAGGTTTGAGGCTTCTACACGAGCGCACTGTAACCCTTCATCACCCTCGCCTATCTCCATCTGGCCGGGATTGGCAGTGAAGCGAAAGGTTGATCAGAAAGGAAACACTCTTGTCTGGGGCCGAGTGAAGATGTTATGGGAAAGATAAGCACCAGAAGTTGTGCCTAGTACCAGTAGGCTGATTGATAAGGCTACTGTATAGTGGATCACTGCATGCTTGGTTATTAGAACAGAGCACGCCAGGTTTGCATTTGCACTTGTCTACTGTGGAACTGCAGTTAGCTTAGTGCGGGGTAAAAACAGTAGAGAGCTCTATGATGTTAAGCTGGTGGTTTAGTAGTATCTTCTATGATGGTTAGACAAGAGCTTGTAAACATCATGGATGTTATGAATGATCGTATTCATAGTGTCATGAGAGTATTAGAAGGCTGAAACTATTACTGTCTTGGATTATTGGGGTGCAAGAAGACTTACTGCGTGATTTACTAGTACTGATAAATTTCTTGACAGCATCCTTGTGTGATATAATATAGCATGTGATATATAGCATCTCAGAGTGCTGGTTAGTAGCAGGGTAGGAGCGCCTGAGAAATGAAGCGATTATATTGGATGAGTGCTAAAGTACAAACATCATCTCTCGAATACGGTAGTCTATTCGAGCACCGGTTCCGGTACTGTACCAGCTCTCGATAACAGAGGCTCGTTTAAAACAAAAGCTTGGGCTGTAATCAAGGCCTATAAGCAAAGGCACCTTTCACTACTAGTTTCAGAAGGATTATTCTCATCAGGTATGGGAGCTTGAAAATTCTATGATAAATATTTGTTGCACAAAACTCTTATGTTCATATTAAAATAAGCAAAGAGGACTGATGTTTTAGAATACTATAAAAATTCAAATAATTGACCCATGTGCTAGATGGTTAAAATTTAAGGCCCTATTTAGCATGTCATTTTTATAGTATAAATTGTGGCATATGAGTGTTGTTATGCAAAAATTGGCCCAACATCTTAAATCTGGTTTTTATATGTTATTACTATTTGAAGTTTGTATGACAACAGTTGCTATTGAAATAAATCCAACAATACTTCTATTATAATAGTATTTTAAAGTACAAGTTGAGTGATAAAACACCTTATAATAATTATTTCTACTGTTGCATTTGGGGGATAGGTATATTTTTGCATACTTGAACTTATTTTAAAGTTTTTATATATTATAAGAGTCTGTTCACTATATGATATTAACTATAAGATAGAGGTAAGTATATAGATAATTGACTTTAATAGTTTTGAAAGAACCATTATAATAATATAAGCCCTTTTTTTTTGAGAACCTACACAGGGGCTTTTTTTGCCAAGACGGGAAAAATGGATTTCAAGTGTGACAATCACCAAAACAAATTCTTGAATAAACAGGGTTTTAATTTTACCTCAACTTTTATTCACAATAACTTTCTAAAAGAAATATTTAAAATTATTTCAAGTATATAGAAAGATAGAAAATTATCTAGAAAATTATTTGATATATTATTTGAATTTCTAACACCAATGTATGATACATAACTCCTTTATCCTTTTCACCTGTAAATTACATGATATCCAAATTGAAAATAACCTTAACAATTGAATTATATTTCCTTAATAAAGTATTGTTAGATTAATAACAATGAATTGTTCAGGCTTTTTAGCACTGTTCTATGAAGTTACCCCTGCAACAAATAGATGCTTGAATAAAATCCAATAACTTCAATAGGTAATATAGTAACAAGTAGTTACTCAATTGACATGAGATTTAATGCTCTAGATGCTTAAGAAGTAGAAGATATTTCAAGTGCAAAAAAGTGCATTTTGATATTTTTCACTGTTTTGAACTTTGAAGATGCAGTTCATGCATTAGTAAAAATAAATTCTGCGTCAGATACACATCGCTTAGATTTTGCGTCCACTGAATCCAGAGTATCTGGAGGTGTATTCCGACACCAAATCGCATCCAGAGGGAGGCTGCCATACCTCTACTCCTTCTGGAAGCACTTCACAATACCACCACTCATGTGAATTCACCTCTTATCTTTCTGAGGGCAAAAATGCTAGCCTACTCCAGTCTGAAAGTGAGTAATCGCTCTAACAGTCTTTAGTCAGCACAGTTTGTTGTGGTTTCTCAGTATTTCGCCTTAGAAAGAATATGCACAACTCCGCACTTTACTCTCATCACATATCTATTCTGACTATAGCCTACCTAGCCTGAATGCTCTACCACAACAACTCCATTGATTCTTAATTAGATACTGGCATCATGCTAGGTTCCACATCAGCTATTCACTAGTATAGGATCTATTTATACCAGACAATTATTCATGGAGTTACCTTTATGCCGCGATTTTTAAGGGGTTTTGTTAGGCGGGAGCCTATCTCAGAGTCTTGCGAGATAACTCAGGCCGATAATCTTTAATTATAGACGGAGATTGTCTAGGAAGGCTCAATGATTTGAAAATAGAGGTAGGTAAAGTGGTAAAGATTTTTAGCGTAAAAACTTATATTGATAAGATCTCTTCTCCGTTGCTTGATAAAATTCAAATAGCTCAGGAGGCGCCTCAATATTTATATGCCGCGTCTGGGTGGTCACGGGCTACATCTAGTTCTCATACTAAATAAGTACCTACTAACAATTCCAGCTTCTTTTTAAAAGTGCGAACACCATTTGACCCTGACAATTCTGTTATCTCACTTCGACTTCGGAATCGCAAAACCATGAATTTACCAGACGGTGCTCCCACACATCAGTCCATTGGTTATGATTCATCTTCGTTGGCATGAAGTCTTGCTTACCATTTGCATACGCAGAATGGTCTCCATGATCGAACCAACAAAGGGGCCAGCTTTGTTATCGAACCTCTCAGCATTGCAGACATATTCTGCAACCGACATCTGCGAGGCATAAGATAGACTTGTCATGATAATCGCTCCAATAGCCATTATCCCTCCATAGTCATATCGTTATCGTATGGTTCCGTCAGTATCCGTAGTATACTATTGACGTGCGTGAGTGTGGGTATGTTTGATTTCTCAAACTACCTCATCCAACAACACCATTCACTTCTGCGACTTTCATCGCGGGAGCGTGGAGTATAGAATGTGTTGCTTAACCATTGTCGGTAAAAACGTCCCGTTACTTAGTGACCACTTTCGCGACTCTCGTCCTTAGTGCTCAGTAACTTTATGTGACGTCAACCGATTTGGCTCGAACCACTTGCATAAGCTCGCCAAAGGTCTTCCCTCATATATCCTGCGAACGGGATCCGGTCAGACAGACGGCCGCGACGTATACGGGTTACGAGGAGGGCTCTAAAGAGTATGTCTTTGGTGAGGGGACACAACTACAGCGGCGTCTGCTGGTGTAGCGCCGTCCCAACGCTGGTGCAGGAGGGGGGTGTTGGCTTTTTCTTTTTGAACTCAGAATCCTAAGGTAGGGTAACTATAGGTCTTTATTCACTAAGGGAAGGCTAAGCCTTTCGGTATGCCTAACAGGTTTAGCGAGTGCTGACTTTGAAGACAGATTTCACCGGCATCAGATATATGATTATACGGCCCTTTTGGGAGGCAATTCTGCACCTTCCCAGCCATCCAAAGCCGTGAAGAATTTCTCAATACGACTATTCTCCATAGAGCCACTGAGTCTTCTGCAGGAGGAAGGCCTAATGTCAGGTTTTGTTTACAAGAGGTGTATAGAGCACTGAACTTAAAGCCAGATTCCGCTGGCGTCGGATATGCAATCACGGAGCCCTTTTAGGACGTTATCCTACATCCTCTCAGCTATCCAACGCTGTAAAGAACCTCTCAATACAACTATTCTCCATGGCGCCACAGAGTGTTCTGCAGGAGGGAGGCCTAATGCCAGGTTATTTTTTATTAGGTGTTTATAGAGCACTGATCTTAAAGCCAGATTTCACTAGTGTCCAGTCTGTGATTACAGAGCCCTTTTAAAGTATTGTTCTATGCCTCCCGCGCTATTCAACGCTGTAAAGAACGTCTCGATATGACAATTCTCCATGGCGCTATTGAGTTATCTGACAGGGTGTTTTATGCTGGACTTTTTTATTATCTAGTAAGCACTGACTTTAAAGCCAGATTTAGCTAGCGCCAGGACTGCCATCACTGAGCCCTTTTAAGACCTGGTTCTATGCCCTGCCAGCTATCTAATGCCATAAGAAACGGCTTGATACAACAATTCTCCATGGTGCTATTGGGTCTTCTGAAAGGGAGGGGTCTTATGCGGAGCTTTTGTTAGCATCTAGTAGGCGCTGACTTTAAAGCCGGATTCCGCTGGCGTCCGGTAGGCCATCACAGAGACCTTTTGGGACCATATTCTATGCTTTTTCAGCTATCTAACAGTGTAAAGGACGTCTCAATACGATGATTTCCTATAGTGTTTATAACTTATCTCAAGGTGGGGGTCTTATTCTGAGTTTTTGGACTGGTCTTGTAAGCGCTGACTTTAAAGCCTGATTCCGCCAGTGTCAGATGTACAATCATGGAGCCCTTTTAGGACATTATTCTACATCTACTCTGATATGCGACGCCATAAAGAACATCTTGATACAACAGTCTCCCATGGCCCTACAGAGTCTTGTGAGGGGGGTAGGCCTAATGCCGGGTTTTTGGACTCGTCTAGTGAGCGCTGACTTTAAATTCAGATTCCTTCGGCTTCAGCTTTGCAATTACAAAGCCCTTATAGGATATCATTCTACGTCATCTTGGCTATCTAGTGTTATAAAGGACGTCTCAATACGCCAATTTCCCATGGTGATACAGAACCTTCTGAAGGGGGAGCTCTTATTCTGAGTTTTTGGACTAGTCTAGTGAGTGCTGACCTTAAAGCCTGATTCCACTGGCGTCAGATTTGCAATCATGGGGCCCTTTTGGGATGTCATTCTATACCCTCTTAGCTATCCACGCTGTAAAGAACTTACCAATATGATGATTCCCCATGGCGCTACTAAGGCTTCTGATGGGGTGGGGGTCTTATGCCGGGTTTTAATAGGGTCTAGTGAGCGCTAATTTTAAAGCCAGATTCCACCAGCATCTGGTATGCGATCATAGCGCCCTTTTGGGACGCCTTTCTACACCTTCTCAGCTATTGAACACTGTAAGGAACGTCCCAATATGATAACTCCCCCTGGTGCTACTAAGTCTTCTGAAGGGGGTGGGTCTTATACTGGGTTTTTTTAGGGTGAAGTGAGTGCTGACTTTAAAGCTAGATTCCACCAGTGTCAGATATGCGATTACGTAGCCCTTTTAGGACATTATTCTATGCCCTCCCAGCTATCTAGCGCCGTAAAGAACGTCTCAATATGACTATTATTCATAGCGCTAGTGCCTTCTGAAGGGTCGGGTCTTTCTGGCGGGTTTTTGAACTGGTCTTGGGAGCGCAGGGTTGAAAGTCTTAGTGGCCTGGTGTGCCTGGGAGAATACTGTATTTAAATATAATAGAAGATTAGTTAAAGGACTTTATAAAATATATTGTAAGGTAGGTCAAGAGTGGGAAAAGGGGAGACCCTTGAAGAAAGTTCTGAAGGAGTAAGGCTGTGTCTGAGTGCTATATCAATATTTTTTGAGCTTCTGAATATATAGTCTAGGTATCTATAAAGCTTACTAGGTCAAAAAACATTGTTTGGTATTGAGTGCCCATGTGCAGGTTCTAACAAAAACAGGCTCATATTATCAGAGAGTAAGTTTTTAAAAAATAGATTTTATTGGTAGAATGTATTCCATTTTTGCTTTAATCAATCTTGGAAGGGTACCAGTATTTGATTTTTTTCTATTATAATTATAAAAGTATTGCTGAATGTCTATATATTTTTTCATTATGATACTCAACATTTTTATTAGCATATATGCTATTTTTGACTTTTATTGTAATATATTTTTATTAGTATAGAGTTCTGCTTCTGAACACCAGTTTGTTCCATAATCTCTGCAATAGAGATTCATAATATATTTCCAAAGGTATATTATATTGTCTGTAGTCCTAGCCTTGTACTCGTCCTTGCTCGAATACCCCTACCGTATTTACTTTGTCAACTGGGTATTCCTACTTATTGGGTATGGCAGGGCCGGGGTCTTGTGTTACGGCGCCAGAAATCCCCTTACACCCGAGTACTGTACTCGAGTACAATTCTGTGCAATTGCCGGCATGGTGATGCATGCCTGTTTCAAGTCCCCTGATGCAAGGAGAGAGATACCATAGGGCACGCGAGGTCTCATGTCGGGTATGTATTATCTCTCAGACTGTTGGGGTGGTGGAAGTTTTTATGCCATCCCTTCGAGTCTCTGGGCTGTAGGTTAACAATTAACTTTTCTAACCACTCCAAATGGACAGGCATGCAAACCCCGGACCATAGCAAATACCGGTATTACACGTCCCAGGCGTACCGGCATTGAACTATGATATGATAGAACATTTGAGTCCGAATTTAGTATGGGTGCACGAATGTGCACAGACAATTCGCCATACAAACTTTTACCTCCTGTGTTGGGGTTCAATATGCCTGGGACGTGTAGCCATATAATTGTTCTTATGCATATCATCACTGAAGAATACCGGCACTGGGAGAGCGGCCTAGTAATCTCCTTTTCTCGGATAGCTGAGAGGGGTGGCTTAAAAAAATTCCACCGTTTCAATAGTCTAACGGATACCGTTAAATCTACAATCCAGGCTAGGTCTTATACGAGGCAAAACACCCTGAGAAGGAATAGTGCTTTCCAGACGGGATAGCTCACTTAAGCTTAGCCCGATGGACCTCATTAACCGGTATCCGTAATATTGTTAACCTGTCTGTCAAGCCCATTGCGGTTTATTACAACGAGTTCCGTTAATCATTCTGTGAGTGCATCTAACAAGTCTCTGCACACAAACAGAAGGCGTTCACCCCCCCCGGGCATAGGGCTTTGTTCATCCTGAATCCTTCGAATCTGAGCCTTTTGGGAATTCTGGTGCGGAGCGAAGATTCGATGTTGGAGGATATTTGAGAGTCGAGCAAGTTAGAAGCTGGTAGCATATCATACAGTCGACAGCCTCTTGAGGAAGATGACGATCCCGTACGATGCTGGGATAAATGAAGACTTGCTGGTATGGAATCAAATTCAAGCAATATGGTACTGTAGTCTCCCGCCCCTGAGACATCCGGTGTTACTGGCAGGCAGTAAGTGCTAGGAGATTTTTTAATGGAACAATAGGAGTTACCCGGTCTTCAGATCGCAAGCAGTTACACGTAGTCTAGGTGAGCCTTCCCACTTACAAAAGACTACTGGGCATGACGCTGGCATCATACTCGGCTCGTTCTAACTTTTGGTAGGTTTTTATTAGTGGGCCCGATTCTTCTTCTAGCCTTGCCGATCAACAGTAGCAACGATGCCTGTGGCCTGCCTAGGTTATTATCATGATACCTTTACCCTTTTTGCTTTACTTGTTGCTGACTCGATGTACCTCATGCAGTCAATGCTACTGTCACTGCTTTGAATGTGATTCAGCAAGCTGAGCCTAACATGCGATAGGACTCTGGATTCGTTTGATATTTCGTCAGGCTGGACTTAGGAAACGGTACCGATAATCGCTCCAAGCCGGCTGACGATAGACTACCTAGATTTTGATCGCCATCGAGGCGTGAAGTCAAGTTTCTCAGCCGCCGTTCGGGCTGTCATTGCTGCCTACCAACTGTATCAACCAGTACACTACGCGTGGGAGTTCCTCTTTTCGTTGGTGGCTCTAGTGACAAATATTTGATGACTCGGAACCGTCAGTCTCTGCAAAAGCTCGCTTTATGTAAACGACAAGAGGTGTGGTCAGAATAAGGTTGTACGCTAGTCCCGCTTGGCTCTGTGCATTTGTTGGTGAGCTACTATGTTTCCATTGACTCACGCATCAACTCACCTTGCTGTGACAGGATCAACTTCTTGCGCAAGACTCGGGATGCGCGACCGGTTTGTCGGGTCGATACAATAACTACGCTGCCAATACTGACTTATTTTAAATAGCGTTTATTCCCAGATCCTCATCATACCTAGCTTCCTAGTGATTACACCTATCGGCTCGAATGCAGCCACTGCAAACACCGGAGCCCCCTGTGTCTAATCTACGCATCAGTGTCGATGGGTATTCTAGACTTTTTAGGAGGCCTATCACTTTTAGACCTCCATCCCTCAGACTAATGCCTGGACTTCGGACATTTGAAACCTACCGTTTTGGGGGAGGGGGTAGGAAACCCATCATCATGCCTGACCATCTCCGGATGTTTTGATGTTGGTACGCATATAGTCGAGATGGCCTGTGGGAACTAGGGAAGGCAGGGCTGAATTTCTGATTAGGCAACCATATTCACTGAGTCCACTATTCTGGTGTATAAAGACAACTATTACGAATGACCCTTCTTGAAGATACCGGTATTCGGGTCTAGAGACACATGTGCTGAGCAGCATATCCCATCCCGAGCGAAAGATATACTGCCTCTTGTGCCCTGGGCCATGTTTTAGGCCTTCGCGGAGGAGAGATCAACTAAACTGGCAAGTCAAGCCTTGGGAGCCTTACTCTGATATTTCTCGCTTGGTAGTACGTTAATCATGGGTAGTAATTTAGTAATTTGCATTCTCGATAGATTGCCCATTTTCGTTTACTGTTTTCAGTAGTAAGGAATAAAATAAAATCCCCCCCCCGTGGACGCGGCTTCTTTTTGAAGGTTTGCAATACCAATGTCCGAGGGAAAATATTTCGTCGTGTGTTGTGGTAGCGGAAGGAATTGACGGGGAAAGGAGCTGCAAAAGAGGTGCCTTTCCCTTTCGAGTCGTTCAAAATACGGTAGGAGGATCCTCCATTCCTCATAGTTGGGTGTGAGCGCGGTCCGAGGCATCACACTCGAGCACTTGTAATGCGGACCGCACCCGCAACAGGAAATGATTTGGAAATTGAGGAGTGTCATAGGGAGAGCTAAGTAGGGAATCTACTCGTAATTCTCTGACGTTTGTGAACCCAACTGCTATTGCGTACATACAAAAAGTCGGCCGGAGCCTCAAAACTTTGGTGTATGCAATAGCAGTCGTGTTCACAAACGTCAGAGAATTACGAGTAGAGAGAATGGGAAAGGTAGATAAAAATGATAAATTTTACTATTGGTACATAATATTATTATTACCTTGGTTTTCTGTGTGCTCCATCCATACCTGAGTACTCAGGTAGAGAGAGGATGGGGGGCCGGCGGATGCTCAAATTTGCGACCCAACTTTCAGGTAAAACCAATAACAAGCTCCCTAGTTTGTTGCCTTCTTGGGGGCCAAGGCTGAGTGCGAAGGGTGCGAAGTGCGAAATTACCTGTACTCTCGACACCAAAGCAAGGCTAAAAAAAAATATAAGTATTGATAGACTCTTTCAGTTCTCAGCAAGAAAATACAACATTATCCATCCTTACACTCAAATTTCCCCCTTGGGGCCCGTTACCGCAGTCTCCGTCTTCTACAACTCGTTGTCCTAGGGCTGACCTCTCCCCACCACGGCCCCTCAACACCGTTATTTCTTCTAAAGCCCATCCATACTCCGCTACTGTCATCCCCGAATTTTTGCGCAAACCATTTTTTCCCACTTCTCATGCCCTGGATATTGTCTAAAGGAAATTTAGTTTAATAAGCCTTCGGTATGGGTGGTGCCGGTCATGGAAACACTAATTTTCAGGCCGTCGACCTTGAGTCTAGAATTGTCGAAAACATGCGAAGGCAAAATAAAGACTCTTACGAATGCAACATTTGTCATATGGTATTTAGTGTGGAGCGGGGCCTGTGGAGTCACATTACAACCGACCACCAAGAGAAGTGTCCCCAGGATAGAGATGAACTCCAGCGTTTCCGGACACATATGAAAGAAATATGCCAAAGAAAAGGGTATGTACAATGCAATCACTTCTTTAGAGGGTCACGGAGAGGGGGGCTTTCGCGAGCCCGCACCGAAAAGCGGATCTGACTGATCCGATCGGTTTGGAATTTCTTTCCCGCCTCCACACCCGTTTTTTTTGTCATTCCCTATTGGTATATTTGCGTAGTAGCTTAATACAATTTATATTTAGAGCGGATGTACCGTCACGTCCTGAAAATATACAATCGTCACCACATAAATCAAATACATTTATCCGATGGAGTTCTAAAGACGCTTCAAAAGACGCCGGTGGACAAAGAGTGGGTCGTAAAATGGAACCTGGGGATCAAACTAGCCCGCCAGTGCATCCCGGGGGTAACGTCGACGATATTGCGAATGGAACATCACATATAACCTTGGAACACCCGGACATTCAAATGGCCGATGCTTCTGTTCAGGCTAGATTGATAAATAGAAAGAGGAACGGGCCCGACTCGGCTGCAGATGGCGGCCCGCCAACACCTACACACAGCACGCCCCGTGAGAGCCAGCCGAAGCGTACGAGAGGGGGGGGCTCTGGGAGAGGAACCGGGAGTAGGGGAACTTTGGGTAATCCGGGATTTCCCAACGATTAATTCCATGCTGACATTTCATCAGGCAGGTCACAGAAACTATTAAGGACGCCTCCGGATCCTGATTTCGATCGATCGCGTTTTAAGACAGAGCAGCATGGAGATAACGAGGGGGGAGTGGCCACTAGAGTAACGGCTCCATCCCGCCGGCTGTTCGACCCAGAGAAAGATCACCCTGGTGCCTTTAAGGGTGAAGAGGACTCTAAACGACTTGAGGAACCGAATCTGCCCCCACGTGCTCTTACTCGCCCCAAGGGGGGTAACCGGAGGAAAGCACCGGTTCTTTATACCCCAGCCCCATCAAGGAAGATAGCTGTGCCCACTTCTCAAGCGTTTACTCTTAATCGTGAGGGTGGGCAGATGATGATATTAGAAAACTTCGCACAGCAATCCCAGCAGCAATCCCAGCAGATGGCCCAACCACCACAGGGGCGCCAGACTCGACCGCCGCAATTCTACGGGGGTTCAACACTCGAAGATAATGAAACGCGGATGGTCAGACAGCCAGAGACTCGACCAATCAGTCCCGAGCAGCTCATAGCCGAGGTAAAGGGGATATATGCTGGTTTGGTGATGGTTGAGGCAAAATGCGCCGAGGTGGATGCCAAGCAAGCTGCCGCAACTTTTGATGACGGCCAAACACAACCTCGCCTGAATGATGAGCAATGGCAAGCTTTGATCGCATTGCATCGCACCCTGCTACATGAACATCACGATTTCTTCCTGGCATCACAACATCCGAGTGCTAGCCCAGCCTTAAGGCGATTAGCTGACAAGTATGCTATGCCAGCTCGGATGTGGAGGCATGGGATATACAGCTTTTTGGAATTGCTTCGACATAGGTTACCGTACTCATTGGAACATATGTTGACGTTTATCTATCTTGCGTATAGCATGATGGCACTATGTAAGTTTGGAGCCGCCAGTTTCTGCCCCACAATTTATCTCAGTAGTATTGACTTTGTAGTGTACGAGACTGTCCCCGCCTTTGAAGATACATGGGTAGAGTGTCTCGGCGATCTCGGTCGTTATAGAATGGCTATCGAAGACGATGATATCCGAGATCGTGACGTCTGGGCTGGTGTTGCCAGATTTTGGTACTCGAAGGCTACTGATAAGACTCCATATGTTGGCCGCTTACCCCACCACCTGGCCATCCTTGCCAGACCCAACGTTCTGCAACAGTTATTCTACTATTGCAAAAGCTTGGCCGTAACACAGCCTTTCTACCCGGCCAGGGAAAGCATATTAACATTGTTTGACCCGGTGTTCTCTACTGAACATACTAATAAGAGCCACCATCTTGATTCCCGGTTTATTCAACTCCATGGCATTAATTTCACCCATATCGATCTTGAAAAGTTTGATGATGCTCTATTTTCTTACCTGGATAATTTGGACCAAAATATTGGAAAAACAGAATCGGATTGGAAGGTAAGTTTTCCTTTAATGGCTTAGTCTAGAGTGTCCTACTTAATTTTTTACTGAAAGGTGTCGGGCGCTTATATCGCGATCTGTAATATAACTGGTCTTTCTCAATACGGCGCGAAAGAGAGTCTTCTGCGTTTAGCTTTACGCGAAGGAAAAAACCGACTGATCTCGGAGGAAGATATGGAGGATGCACCCCCGGCAGCTCTTGACGAAAATCCTGCAGAATTTGATAGTCTTCTTCCCCCTCTTCCCACTGGGGCCAGCTCTGAGCATGTGACATCCATGCTTCAGCCGGCTTCCAAATTGGAAGAAGACAGCCGATACCCACGCAAGTCTAATTTGAAGTCGGGCTCACAAGCCATCGAGGCTGACGCGAAATCCCGGAATGGTACTGCCGAGTCTTTGAACTTCTCCAAGCGGCTGGCATATGAGATTCTCAGTGTCGCTCTCCAACGGATTGGCGATTCCAATGTTTTACCCCACATCCACATCTGGCTCGTATTTCTTGCCTATGTAATCAAATCAGAGACCGCAATTAGGCTATTGGAAAACGAGTTTCCGTGGGAACATTTGGTTTATATGTTGAACAGCCTTGTTGGACAATCCGACCAGGATAGGTTTAGATGCACGGAATTTCCAGTTCCGGAAAAAGGTCGCGGGAGACCACTTCCGGAAGATTACACTTTGCGAGGTCTTGAATGGGCAAGGAAGTACTTTCCTAATCGCTGGTTCGAAGATGCGCAGGTGGACGAGGAGGAGCGTTCGGTGGAGGTGCCATCTATGGAGGGTGTCCGTATTGAGCGTATCCTGTGGCTTGCTACTCAAGTTGCCGCTGTAAGATATCTTTCTAGAGCTTTTCCTTTTCACAGTTTACTGACCTAGTGCTTTTGGAGAATGGCGAATGCTTGGTCTATGCCGATAAAATATTTCGGGTCCACCCGGCTTTGGTGACGAGAATTGAAGAGCACCAAAAGCTGGAGGCGACAATTACTCACGGGCAGGAATTGGGCGGGTCAAGGATGACACCAACCTCAGAGGATTCCGATATAGACATGACCAGCGGGGAGAACGAATCGGAGGATGGCGACTATGTGTTAGTGGGCCAGTCTGAGGAGGTCAGACGTCTCAAACAGCAGCAGCGTCAGCTCAGGTCTCAATTGAGGACCGGCGGCAAGGCTGCTGATTCCGTAGAGGAGCCTAAACAGGCGGTTGCAAAGGGGCCGGAATCACTGAAGGAGAACTTCTCGGTATGCTTTGAGCCCTCTATTACCATTGAGCAACATTTATAATTTTTCTAGGTCTTGGTCGTTGATACCAATCTTTTACTCAGCCAGCCTGAGGTCTTCAAACTCATGGTGTCGACATTTAACTGGCCCATTGTGATACCTAATACTGGTATGTTAATCCGTATATACTGGTAAGAGGGTCATCTGCTGACTATTTGAATAGTGATCACAGAGCTTCTTGGCTTGACCAACAGCACAGGTCCCGTTGGCGATGCCGCAAAGGCAGCTATGATTGCAATCCACGAGGCCCTCTCTGATAAGAGGGATGTGAAAGTTGTCACTGCGAAGGGAAGCAATGTGACGAACATTGGCTTCTACAAGGAACAACTCGACAAGCCCGGAGACGATGAGCAGCGAAAAATTGATGACATCATCATTGAAACTACGAAACTGCAGGGAGAAGCGCGGAGACAGGCAGTGCCTGGGGATTACGGCGATTATGAAGCGGCTGTTTTAATTACCGAAGATCGTAATATGCGGGTTAAGGCTAACGCCCGAGGTGTCACTGCTATTTCGGCATCTGCCTTAAAAAAGGTCTTGTCCCCTCGAGCTGATTTGGCTCGGCCGAAACGTAAGTCACTCGGTGCTCCATCAACCGTTCCGGACTGGCCCGACGATGAGATGACCTTTGTGGAACCTGGCGAGGAATTTGATTCTGTTTTGAACGTGAATCCTATGGGCACTATAAGGAAAAAGAGGCAGTTGAAGCGAGAGAAGCCACAAGGTGTGGATTTGCCTAAAGTCACTTGAGAGTCTTCTCGGGATTGGAATCCTCCCCCCCCCCTCCCAAAGAGCATCGTGATCTCCGCTCAGAATGCGAGGCTCTTCACTCTTGATGTCTAGCTATTACGCGGCCTGTTGATTCGATTGCTCTGGTTCGCTTTATTGGGGAATTGAACATTACTTGCGGGACTGGGAAAAAATAGAAAAATCATAATATCAGTTATGATAGTGGTGTAATTGCTGCTGCAAGTTTATGGTTCGTTGGAGGGCGTTGGTGGTGAGTTAGTCTTCTCTGGCTTTATGGTGCAGAAACATCATATTCGTTTTCCTTCACCCTTTCTCAATACACTCTTTTTCATTTTTCATTTCCCCCTTATGCGCTGTACGACCTAGAATGAGGTTACGTAGATGTATTCTTAGTCTTTTAAAAAAAATTCATGCCCTCCCTTAGCCGATCGACAACTTGGCCTGTGAGCGAGTGGCCTCAGTCCGGTGGCTCTCCCGTGATCGCCCTGCGAATCAATGCCGGCGAATACCATTTCTCGCGGGTCCTACCTGCTCAGGTTTCTAGTGGTGGACCGACGTAGTGATAGCGGCATAATATCATAATTGTTTCGACCATGTGGTAGGGGGTGAATTTCAGGCCGCAAGAAGGGCATGTGCTGTGAAGAGTGTGGCATATTATTTGTTTATTCTATTCTACAGGCTGTAAGTTGGTGATACAATTCCCCCTCCTCACTTCAATCATAACCCTATGTCTGGTAACCGCACTGCATTATCTAATAATACCTCGGAATAGTCATCCCATCCAAACTGTGCTTCCGGTTTGTTGTTACTGCACTCTTGGTGGGTCACATCGTAAGGTAAATTGTGGGAGGTCAAAGGGATGGCACTTGCAGAGTGGTGTGGCATTTCCTATTCCCTTTTTTCTTTTTTACCCGTCGGTCAGGAGCCGGGGGGAGTTAGGGATTTTGAGGCAGGGAAGTTAGCAGTTGGGCTAACCCGTGCGTTTGTCGAGCCGGACGGGCAAAAGAACGAAAGCTTCTATCACGCCGATACCTTATCGGGGGATGCAAAACCGCACGCTGTCCTGATTAAACTTAGAGAAGAGTACTGTACTCGAGTACTTGCTAAGAGAATAAGTGTAGATTGTCTCGAGGGTTACTGAAACTTTAGTGTATGGCAACTCCCACACGACGAAACTCAACGCTGCGACACCGTGGGTGCTACGGTACGCACTGCGCACTTGCGATTTTAGGTTTAGGTGCAGTCCAGACCCCCCCGGCCAGTAGAGCGATAACTGGGCGGGGGTGCGTCAAGGGTTGCAGCCTTGTCTACACCCCACCCAACCAAGTGGTACAAGTACTCGAGTACACAAATGTAGGGCATGCACTCTGATTGGCTGATATCAGCCAGCTTTCCAACCACCGTACCGTCCACGAGTAGTTATCAGGCGATCGGAATTACGATCTATCGGGGCATAAATACTGCTCGAATAGCAACAGCACTCTATACCATCACAACTACTCGAGCACCGTACTAAATGAGAGCAAGGCTGAGAAAAAGAAGATCTTAAGTTAGTAGATATCCGGCCCCTGAGGCGAATACCGGTATTGCGGGTGGTTTTGAAGGTTTGTTGTATTCCCTTCCCCTTTATGCATGTATTCCCGCGTTTGCGAGTACCGTATGCTAACGCCGCCTTGTTGTTACTCTTTCTGTGTATGCTGTGTATCTGTAGTACGGAGTGCAGTTATTGATAACTTCCGCTCAAAACTAATGCTGCGCATTTTCGTGCTAATCTCTCGAATTATCCACCTCCACCTCTCCCACCTCAAAAAAAAAAAGGGGTGATGCCCATTTCTCAGTCTATCTCTTTCTTATACTTTTACCGACACAGGCATCGTATAGCAGAAATTTCGCCCGACATGTACTCTGCAGTAGACTCGACTGGAAACTCCCCAATCTCGATGACCCGTATAAAAGCATCGGATCAGTGAAATTTCCCCCAACAATTCTTCCCCCCTCCCGTAGACATTCCCTGGGCGCAAGACATGCTGTACGAGTACTACGAAAACCTCCGCATGCAGTGGAAGAAATCAATGGCGCAAGTGCCTGAGCCCCGCATCTTACTGCGCACGCTTCTTGCTTCCTGCCTTCGACGCTCCCTGTTCTCTTTTCGTGCGCAGGAGCACAATTTTTGTCCACAACTGTTCGCGCTCAAGTACTCGAGTACGATAGTTCATCTATATTACCGGTACGGTATTAAGCGGCACGGTGTAGTTCTTATTTGCTTGCTTTAAAAACACATTCCCTTTTTCTTATTCTTCTATCTCCTTTCTTTTCTTCACGTTTGGCCCATACGCTAACGGTTAAGGGGTTTGAATGGGTGGATTGCAGGAAAAAAAAAAACACGATTTGGATACCCTTAGCCGCGAGCCTGTGGGGGGGTCGCAAAGCAGGATGATAGCCGCAAGCAGCCCCACCTCCTTCGGGAACGAAGACCCATTCGATGCCCTGTCCGCGACCGGCTACTATACATTCTGCACACAAATTTCGCGGGTGCAATACAATGCGGTTATCATGTAGGGTTAACTGCCGGAAGTTATCGGGGGTGGGGTCAGGCACCGTAAGAACCCGAATAATTACCGGGACGTTGGGGTTGTCTCTCTCTCCTGGTGATTGTTTCTTTTCTATTTGGCTCGGGGGGCAGGTTTTTTTTTTGGTATGTTTTTCGCTTCCTTTTCTAGGGGAGGAAATTTTGGACTACCTGGCGCATGATCCAATCTTTCGAGTTCTTGTGGTAGCCGAGAGGATTTGTAAAAGCAGAGATCGTTGATTGCTATGTTGCTTGAGATTTGAAGATAGGAGAGAGAGAGGCAAAGGAGGAGATAAGGGTAACAAGACAGCTTCAGAGAAAGCAAGCAAGCAGCCGTATGGAAACAATGTGACGACGAGCAACCAATTTCCAACACACACTTAGATTATCGCTATCTTGCAGCTATCTTGCAGCGGCATCGCGAAGAATGTATGTTTCGGGTTTTCAGGCCTCAGCCTTAGTCTACTAGCCACGTGACTGGCTACCCTCTTATCCACAGAATATCACTCGGTGGGATACTGGAGCCGCATCCTGGGGGGTATCCCTGAATGTCTATGATGCCAACTCACAGAGATGGGTTACTAGTATCGCCACGGCCCGGCGTTGGTCGAGATCTGGGGAGCTGGTGGTTGAGTCCCCGATTGGGCTTTTTCGGATTGGTCCGGGCTGGGTTGCGACACCCAATACGATACACCCCGGCTCCCGCAACCAGTCGCCCTTCAAAAGAAGATGTCAATCCCCTCAGAACGCCAAAAACGAGCGCTGCCGTTCTATGCTGCCTGGGGATGGACTATCCAATATCGGGCCTGACCGTTCAGCGGCCGTCCTCAGTGTGGCGGAATTCGCCACCCAGTCGATTTTTCGCCACCGGCTGGATGTTCGCGTGCGCCGACTCTAAGTGGATGGGGACGGAATCATCTAGGGGGTCGACGTGTGGGACTTGGGTGTTTTTCGATAAACTGCTGGTATCGTATCCGGATGCGCGTCATGTTGGGAGATGAAGTGCGAAGTCGTACGGCGGGTTTGGTGGGATGGTTCGCCAGAATGTGGAATTGCGCTATTGGTTGACGGGTTTGATACGACGGTGTTGGGAGTCATCGGGGTTTGTGCATTTTGCACACCGTCTGAGAGGGGGGGGGGGGTTGGAGGGTGGTACCGTAAGGTGATGGGTTAGGGGGGCGATAGTGGTATCACTGGAGGAAAGAGATTAAGGGAGCATATAGGTTATGGCTCTCTAGAGGTGGAGCTCGCCGAGACGGCTACTGGTATTGGATGTATGAATGGGTGTCTCGAAAGGTTGCCCGATCACGCGGGAGGATAGTCAGTCCCTTGGGCGGTCTACAGCGCCATGATGCGGGGTTTGTATCATGGGGGCTACCGACTTGATATCGAGATTGGCTGGAGAGAGCTCTCTAGGCAGACGTTTAGTCGACTCTCGGAGTGGCCCAGTCTTAAAAGGTCCGGATAAACGCACGCCGGTTGGCTGCTCGTGAAATTACACTAAATCGTCCGAGGGGTGACAGGGCAAGGGGTTGGCTAGTGGCTCAACCTGATAGGCCTCGGGCCCTTAAATAGGTGGAGTATTACTGGGCGAGGGGAGTCATACAGCGCTATCTGACCTTCAGGGATGAGGTTAGTTTGGAGTGTGGTGGGGAAATACGAGAATCATCGTTAATGTTTATGTCTGACTGGGTTTGGCTGATTGCATGCTCTTACTGGAGCCTGTCGCTGGCCGGGATGGGATTGTCTAGGAAATGGCCCAGAGAGATGTTGGTGGAGTCTTGTTTCCGGTATTGGGTGTTGCTTCCACAAGGCACGGGGGTTGGGGGTGATGCACAGGCCGTTTGGTAGGGACATCTCCCTCGGATGGGATACAGCTCCCTCTCTGGTTTGGGTGGTTAGGGGATGTCGGTGTTTGTGATATTTTGCATCTACTGTTCCGTTTGTTGGGCAGAAGGTCGGCAATTATCAGAATTTTCTCTTCGACAAAAGGCAGGAAGGAAATCTCTTGTTTTGCTCAACTGGATTGATGCTCTTTCTATCTCTGCCCGAGTTCGGCTGAAAAATCCCCTGGTTTGCAATGCCAAACGCTATCAACGGACCGAAATCCGTTAGTTTCTGAGAGGAGAACTAGGGATTCTTCGAGAGGGAACGTTGTGGCCTGGCTGTCGGATTTTATCGAGTTAGAATGCCGGATCTTATGGAAGGAGGGCTTTGCAGTTTGGCTTATACTTCTCCCGATATATGCTTAGGCCTAGAGAGGACGATCTAGTTATTTCGGCATGTTTTCGCAGAGCGGGATTTTTGAGAATCACTTCCACCGAGCCATTAGGGAAATTTGCGATACGCTTTAACCCTGGAACGATAAGATAACTACTGTACGTCCAAGGTGGCGGGACTACCATTTACGGTACCTTGATAGGAGTATGGAGAGCCGGAAGTCTGTGCGGGAACCGAGAGAACATCGCTCTTAGGACACTAATTCTGCTTCTAGAATATTGGTTCAACCCTAAGGAGAATGGGAGACCATGACACTTGGTTTCTCTTTTTCGGATGATCTTTGGGCACTTACCAGGAACTCAAAACTAGACTCACTCAAGGATGATGTTACCAGCTTTCCCTCTATTGTGAATTCGGTACTAGGCTCGATCCCTTGAATGCTCGTCTAAGCTGGAGGATGCGGTCTCGCGCACCCGGCGTCGGTTTTATGAAGGAACATGAGTTGGGCCGGGACGCCTCCCTCATAACTCAATTTTGTAGCCTGCTTAAGCAAGGTTCAGTGTGAAATCATAGCCCTCAAAGAAAAGTCGTTGCTATCGCGATTTCCTGACCGATTTTGCGCTCCCCAGTCATTTACGGTTGTCCCTCTCGATTTCCGATTCGTCGCAATCCTTTAGCCGGATCTACCGGCTGTCCGGGTTTGCCTCTGGGGCGAAATATGTTGAATATATGCCTTTATCTGGGTGGAAAGCGTTATGTGATGGGCCTGCCGAAAAGTGTCGCTCGCGCATGTCAATGTTAAGGGCTGTATCTCGTGGCCGAGCAGAAGCAACTTGGGGTTCAATTAACATGTGTAGAGTAAGCGCAGACAACTGGACGAACGCACGGCTAGGTGACGATGTTATATATATTTTTTGATAACCTTTTTCAGAATATGCAGCCTTTGATTCATCAGTCCAGCCCGTTCCATCAGCCACAACTAACATTCAATCTGAAAATATAGTACGATATACCATATCGAGCTAAGATAATGTCTAGATATCCTGCACGTTTCCAAATAGAGTAATTAATTACTTTAAAAATCTAAGCTGGCACTAGTATCAGCAAAGCAAGGGTTTTCAATATGGCTGCATTTTCAAAAGGTACAGTATTATTAGCTTGTGGTGCAACTCTTATTGAGTACTAATGACTGATTAGCCAGAAGTGATTAGGTCCGAGACCTGGCTAACCTTGGAGATCAAAGCCCCAGAGACTCGCTGGAGGAATGCTTAACCACAGTATTCTACTGGCACACTAATCCAAGATTATGGATGGGACGCCTGTGGATTATGAACCTGGTCGTGCAGGCTCGCAGGCGCGATGGAGTTGGCAGCCGTCATCGGAGCATCGAAGTCATCGACCAGCATCAGAATTTTGTTTCCCCTCGCGAACGGGATTCTTACTTGACGGGAATGGGGCGGTGCCTGGCGAGCCTAATGTGCTGGCGACAGGCGGGTGCTTACTTACGCCTGGCCGATTTAGATGATAGGTATTCGAGATGCTATACGCAGGCGCGCCTGCGAAACCACCAAGGCCGAGATGCCAGGAAATTCTAACCCGTTAGACTAGTGTGCGCAGCCCTCTCCTCATTCAAAGATATATGATACCGTATCATATCTTTCTGTAAAAATCGGATTGAAGCTAAGGGTATCCAAGCCAACGAGAGGCATAGTGACCCCCCCACCTACTCCCCTCGAACTGCCACACTTTGAGCAAGCTCCGAAAGGCAATTTGACAGGCCCTTTTGACGCCTGTCCGACCTCTACGAAAAGATAGGGCAGTGCGTGGCCAGCCGAGCTTTTACAGGCTAGTTCACTGATTACTGGAAGTGCGCAGTGGGGCAGAGTTGGATTGGTAATCTAAAATTACTAATTATGTTCTAAGTGTCGATATCATCGAGGAATGTTGAGGACAGTGTTTGTTATGCCACTGGTCATAGGGTGCCTGGTGGGAGGGTGGAATGTGGGCGTATAGTACTGGGCAGTATTGAATGGGGGGACCAGCTCATCGGGGGGAAGATCCGCACGGTTCGTGAGCACAGTACGCTGACTATTCGGAGCTTTTTGAAGTCTCTGTGGTGGGGGCAGGGGGAATAGGTGATCCACTTGTGGTACCGCTTGGGCGGATGAAGCGGTTAATTTTTTTTCCTGGTTCGTAAGCTTTCTGATACTGTATCTCATAGGGAGTCGTACTGCCACTCCGGTCAGGTTTCTTGGAAGAAAAATCGCGCACGGGCCAGGTGACAGGTTTGACCGGGTCATCCCTTTCTGGGGAATGATCGATGGCTTTACTAAATTTGGCGGGAGCTGCCAATAACTTGGGCCCAGAGTCAGGCATCTCACGATCCAGAGGCTCTAATGGTTGAGGGTAGATGTGATAGCAAGCAATATAATTTTTTTGGTATGATACTATCGAAGTCGGTGTCAACCTTTACAGCCTCCACCGTACCAACGACGAAACTTGGAAGGGCGACGAACAGGGGTATTTGGTATGCAAAAAAAGAAATCGTCAAGGAAGGTTAGGGTTACGAAAATAACTGGTAATTAATCCCTGTTCGTCACCCTCCGAGTTTCGTCGTTGGCACGGTGAAAACGCCTCGCCTAGATTGGTTGGCGAGTTCGCTTGCTGCGTGTTCAACAATGGCCTTGTATTGTTCGCACATTAGTCTATATACAATGCAGGGGTGGGTCGGGTTGATTTTGGACAAAATTCTGGCACGTAGCAGGTAGCAGCAGAAGTGCCCTCTCACAGAAGATATGTTTGTGATGGTGGAGTACAGTACTAGTACAGTATCTCTTAAATCATACGCTTCACCAAACAGTTCACAGTTTTAAAGGGTTGGTATTTTTTACCGTCACTGTTATAGATAAGAAAAAAATGCATGGGACTATGACAGAGGAGTAATCACGAAACACAGGTTTAAGAGAATGCTGGTCCCTTGAATGAGCCACTAGGCTTTGGAGTTCAATTAAAATAGAGACAGCTATAAACTAGGTGCAAGTTTAGAAGTTCAGACACGATGCGTAGCAAGTATCATACCTGTAAGTGCCCGATTTGATGACAGATGTGCTGGAGCAGAGGTTAGGTATCTATGACACTGAGATTTTCCTTTATTGGTTGCCTAGCAAAAGAGCAAGCGCTGATTCTCTAAATGATTCTCAAGTGTAAGGTACAAGTGCCGGGGTTAAGGGTAAGTGAGGCGGAGTGGTTCTCATTGGTTCAAGGGCGCTCGGCCAATGAGGGGGCGCGATTTCATGAAGTTGCTAAGGTCAAGAATTTTTTGCGTTCCTGACTTTTTTCCTCCTCCAAAAAAATGCCAAGATTCAAGAAAAAGCCGCCAAGATTGACTGTTTCAATGGTTACACTCACCAAATTCTGATCAATGAAGCCCCCATTCTCCTCATTAATGCTTACCCCCTAGTACTACCATACTTCTGGTGAAACATTGCTTACGGAGGTAGAGGGCATAAGTTTTGTAGGTTCCACAAGCGAAGTTTGCTGCCCTCACCCCCTGTGTAACCTACAAAACTTATGCCCTGTACCTCCGTATGCACTGTCTCACTTCTTATCCTTCCCTTGTGCCAAGCTCTTGGCAACGAACCCTTCCGGGTGCTTACCGCGGGAGAAATTTATCACCGAAAAAGCGAAACCTTTGTCAAATCTAGTGAATGACTTAAAAAATTTTCTTCACACTTTTTGGGATGTGCTAAAAGGCAAGGCGATTCCGTGTAAAAATATAGAGGGTAAAAATGGAGTGGATTGTCGCATCTTTGGCTTTTTTTTTTTTTTTGTAGGTTAGAAACCCTTTCTCTCGATTAACAGTGGTTTGTGCGCCAAGGGTCCTAAGAAAAATTACCAAGAACCCTACCCACCCCACCAGGAAGAAGTGTCGTATACCTCAGGGAATTCTTCATTTCTTCGAGCAATTTCTATGCTTGAGGGAAAAAAAGGTAAACTCAGGTGAACCTGCCTAAATATTTTGTTTTTTCTATTGCTATGTGAAAGCCTTGTGAGTGATTTCTTGCCAAGAGAGGTATAACACCCCTGTCTTTAAATGCCTTTTGGAAGAGTTTTTTTTCGTGTTGGTGTTTTGTATCAGATTCCATCACTCTAACTGGCTGTTCTTTCTGACTCGGTTTACTTACAACTCTTTCATTAACAGCGCTCCATGTCATCGCGAGGGCATGGCTGGAAGGGAAATGTGCAAGGACGTTGGAATTTCCCTTCTCAGCTTCGCTGGAGGAAAGTACCGCGTAGTCAGCCCTCGGCGACAAAACAAAAGCTGCGCTACTAGGAGAGGGTATATCGGTACTGTAAAAAGTCGTTTATCAGCTATCGGGGATCTGGCCCCCAGCTTTCGCAATCTAAAACAAAACATAGCTTGGGGAGGAGCTCTCCAGATCTCCGAAACTGGTATTTGTTATTTTGTTAACCTGCTGCCTGTACGAGTACCGTATTATGGTTGAGCATGGCCATCCAGATCAACGATGGCTGATCTCACATGTTCTTGCGGTACTTGTACTCCTGTACTGTACGTACTCGAGTACAAGCCATCCTGGCATGTTTGCCTCTCTGCTCGAGTTTTTGAGGTAAGGGTACCGTTCGAGCAAGATGTTTTTTGTACCCATACAAGGCGAGGATAGCCGGGATGTCTAAGACATTGAGTTTATTGCGTAGGAAAACATCGCAAGATGCTACCACCTGACATGCTGTCTGGTGTTTGCTTCTCTTGCCACCACTAAAGGATTTACTTGGCAAGCCTTGTACTGTACTTGTCAGATTCAGAAGTATTGGGAAATTCGGCCCCCCATTTCCTCCCCCGGCGGTAATATCTTGGCACCAAGATTTCCCAATACTTTTGAATCCGGCAAGTACTGTACCGTACAGCACGAAAACACGTTTTCTTGGTGCTTGTACTTGTATATACCGTAGAGCTTTAGCCAATCAAATGTATGATACAATGCTCCATACACCTTGACATGCCCTAGCCCGAACCCTCATCCCTCGGTTGAGGCGAAAAAAAAAAGAAAAAAAGAAGGATGGCGCCTTACTAAGAGAGGCAATTACAACGTCCGAGCAGAATTCTCTCATCTTTGAGTGCCTACAGTATGTAGTCAAGAGAACCCGGGTGGAAGAACTCATAGGTGACGAAATCTCAAAGCACCAACGGTAATAGAGTGAGACAGGCTCTAGATATTATTTCCCCGGGACCGGAGAAATATTGAGTGGGAGAAGCACGGTTAGGTTTAGCAAGAAATACTGTAGCTACACCATGTGTGAGATGGCAAAAGGTATCTCGATATTATCGAGGGGGGGGGGGGGCAATGCACAATGGCATGCCACATGGTCCTATAGGAGCGCCTGGGGTATCAGGTTGTGCCCTGAACTGGAATGTGCTCCTATAGGTATTTCGTTCCTGTGGATGGGACTGGGATGGATCGCGTGTGTGTATCTGGGCCCCGATGGCTCCACATGTGCGCGGATGTACTCGTAGGATGCGGCATTGAGAGCGCGTGAGCTAAATAAACTGCAGGTCTTGGTGATGCCTTACATGTCCTAGGAATATTGAACCCGAGTGCGAATTTAGCATGGGCGCACGGATGTGCACAGACAATTCACCATAGAAAATTTCACCCCCTGTGTTCGGGTTCAATATTCTTGGGATGTGCAAAGACTGTTCTGAGTCTTTTGTTATCGTGGGTGTGGTATCTTGATGGTTTTTCCTTGGGATAGTGCAAGTGTGGTTGTGTTTGGGTGTGACTGCTGGTGTGGGTATACTAAGACTAAATTACTCCTAGACGTGGGGGAACTCTTTGAGAATGCATGCATCATATGAGGCGATCAAGGAAGTGCGTTCAATCGCGGAATTGGAAAATATACACCCTTAGGAAATGTGAAGTTCGCTGCTGATTGGTCTTACATCAGAAATCCTTGCCTACGTGCTAATCAATGGGGACTTGTATACCGGTATTTACAGGGGGTGAAAAATTTCCTGTTCCGCGATTGTCTGCTCACTTCTCTTAAGGCATATTTTATCATAACCAACGAGCTGGGTTTGGGAAAGTTCATCCTGGCACATAATTGCGTGATACTCGAGTAGAACTTGCACATGCGGAGTTGGCTCAGCCGAATATCCAATGATGGGTTCTGGATAAACTTGCTGCTTCTTTCCGTGCGGTATTTGTGGTTTCCTAGAAAAACGCACATTCTACAGGAGTAGGCCTAAAGGGAAATAGTGGCTACCTTAAAAAACACAGCGGGGGGTCTAGCTTACCCAGGGCCACGGTACAGTTGGAATTGAGATGCGGGGCCTGCCGTCAGACAACGAATAGGGAAGAAAAGAAAGAGAGTGCGAGAATGCGATTTCCCCACAGGGCGAGCAGTGCTATTCTAGACAATCATCAGCCTTCGGAAATATTTAAATTTTAAGGGGCTTCTTAGACAGCCTCAATTATATCCGAAAATCATCCACATAGCTTAGCTTTCGTAAATTTCCCATCAGATGAGCCCGCATCTATGACCGTTGGGATCGAAGTTTCTTCTTAACAAAGAAGCGCTCCCGCTGCCATTTTTTGGTATGCAGACCAGAGGATTTCCGAGCCGCAGCTCCGCTTGGCGTGACTGGTGGAGCAGAAACGATCTCTATTCCCAAAGTGCGAAGAGATAGACTGGAGTGATACCGTAGGATGTATGAAATTATTTTCAGCCCTGATGATGAAACATCTGGTATGATGGATATCAAATGTGCGAAAAAATTCTGTTTTGGTTGTATAACCGGCCTGCCCTACCGTATTGACTGGTCAAATTCGACCAGCGTCGCAGTGGTATCTGATTTGGGCCAGGTTAGTATGATAGTTCGGGATTCGATCACTGTGAAATTGTTTAATACGTGTCCTAGGTTGAAAATAGGCAAGTATGAACACCCTTTCACCCGCCCAAGTCAAATCATATTGTTACCCATATCCTAGCTGTGGGTCGAATTTGACCAGTAAATGCGGTACTATTTTCTTCACTTTGGTGCTTGGAATGCCGTAGGTCAGTGATGTCAAATGTATGACATCGTGAATCTGTGATACTTTACATAAGAAACCTCCTAGCCATTGGGTAATGTGGTGAGCTTTGAGAGAAGTGTCTAGACCACAGATATTTTCAAGGGAGTTGTTGCCACACAAGAGTTGAGGATGTTTGGTTGCATGCAAAGCCTCAATTAAACTGTGAAGATTTTGGTGGGATGCCGTTTTCTGGTGAGGTGTCATGTGGCTTGAGGGGTTAGGGGTAGCCACAAGCCATCCAATCATGGTGGAACACAAGAACCAATAACGAAGCGACAACAACGGGGAGTTGAGAACGCTCATAGAAATTTGGTAGGGTGGGGACTGCCATATTAACGAGAAAACCTACGGTATCCAATACCAGCGAAACTCGGACCCCCCTATACTCGTACTGTACAATGCCATCCAAGTTTCATGCCAGCAAATACATAATCCTTTACTCACAGCCAAGAAAATAATGCTTCAACCTCTAAGCAAGAAAATGCAATCACAAAAATTATAAAATTTATAAACATTTCTTTGAAAAACAAACTAGAAACTCGTTAAATAGTATTATAGACCTGAGGGTTGGAGTGACTGGTCATGTTCACTATATGCTAGTACCCCCACTGTGGAAAACAATGAAGGATTGAAGTATCTAGCCTTAGAGCTCGATCTTCTCAGGGGTCTTTGTGTAGCTCATCAACTCCTGACCAAGGTTGTCCATATTATATCCTCGGCTGGTACTGTACACTGATACTACACTGCTCATCTGAGAGAGGGAGGAGCACTTGTGAAGACAGGTGCATAATTGCTACAATAAATAGATTTTTTGGAAAAGGCTATTAGAGTAAGTATAGTACACTTATATCATATGCTGAACTTATTGCTGTTTTTATCCTGACTCTTCAATCTTTGATTGCAATAGTGCTTGACTTACTTTTACAAGTAACTTCAATTCATATTATATGTTTTTTAGCACAAATTCTTTGATAAGCTGTGGACTCTATGTGTGGTATCATATCATATACAGTAAAAACTCAAATAATTTGACCATTGTAGTTCAGGATTTCCTCCTCTCAAAATAGGAGGGGAAACAGATCAAAAGAAAGTGGGAAAAAGCTCGTACCTTACTTCAGTAAGACATGTAGGTCCAACATCATAGAACACAGTCCAATTACCTGAGTCATTACCATAACAGGCGTTAGGAGATTATCATATGAAGAATAGAAGAAGATGAAGCTTTTGGTGTTAGAATAACTTTATTTTTCAAAGAAGTTAAATTTTGCACTCAGGTTTATTATCCTTCAATTAGTGATATTCCTCCTCATTACTCAGACACAGTTAACTCTCAGGTGTCATTATACCCAGAAGGTCTTTAATATAAATTATGCAGTTATTTTGATATCTTAGCTTGACAAAATATTTATGATACACTACTAATAGTGGGAAGTCTGGGGGTATTCACTGGACTGGGATTTTTTTTTTCAATCTCTCTGAAGGCTGTGGTTACGGATAAGATCTTTTTCTTAGAGTATATGATGTTTGCTGTGCATTTCCTTTTAGCTATATTATAAGATGTTATTCCCTATTGAACAGCTCACAAATAGTTACTTGAATGCTCGGCTAAGTCACAGTGTAGGAATATGCTCTAAACGAAGTGAAGGGTATCCCTTAACACTATAGCAGCAGCCAAAACCCCAAACCACCCCACGGAGTGAGCAGGATCTGGGTGTATATTGTCGTGAGCCGTGGGGGAGTTGCTCTCTGAAATGAACTTTTCTGTTTTACGATTCCCCTGTCTAATGGAGTCGTTTGTGGCAGCCCCAAAGCCAATGCATATAGCATCCCTCGTCGTCATGCTTCCACGCACAGTGTCTTAATACTCTAAGACATTGCACCCTCTATCCTTCTTAACTAAGAGGATAAATCGGTAGTCTAAGGGATGATACCAAGAATATAAAGAATTCATTGCTCTTTTCTAGGGAGATATCACTGATCTGAATTAGGCGTAATGTCCCACTGAGAGATTGTCAGGAAACAGAAGTCCTAGCCACAATAGTGGAGGGGGGAATTCTACCTGGTCACCTTTATAAGGTGTTAGTACTCATGGAAGACCTACTCCCGACAGCTGAAGACACCCCTGGGCGGTGGGCACGGTCGTCTCCTACATAGCAAACCATGACAATTATCCTCAGTCCCTCATGCCCCACCCACGCTGTCCTGGAGAGAATTTTGCCCGGGGCTAATGGCCGTAGGACGGGGAAGACGGTGGGCCCCACAACCAGTCTTCAGAATGTCTCAGAATGTGAGGCCAGACAGATCCCCACAGATCTCCACAAATACCAGCAGGTCCCGACAGATCCCCGCAGATGCCCGCAGGATCCCGACAGATCCCCACGGTTCCCGACAGATCCCCACAGATCCCCACAGATCCCCGCCGATCCCCACCAATCTCCACCGTCCTTGTCAGGGGATCTGCAGTCCACCACCGTCCCCTATCGTCCTTGTATTAGGATGGCATAATAGTGTCTCACCTTGTCGCGTGGTCCTCGCTCAAACCTGCAGTCCTAGAATGTCCCAGGACGGGACGGAGTGAAAATTGTCGTCCGGTCCGGTCCAGTCTTCTTGGCAGCTTCCCCGTGGGGCCGCCAGGGCCCCCAGACAGTTGCGAACACTGATACTACTCCACTGAAATGTACTTCGCATGGCGGTACACCACCCAGATATCCACTGCTCTTTAACCAATTTAACATGGGTATCCCATATCAGCGGATGCTTCACTAACCCAGAGAGTTGAGAATATGGCTGCCAGCCTAGTAATGCTCTTTGGACTGTGGAACGAGTCTAAGCTTGTTATTAATAGAGGCAGAGGATAAAACCTGAAGACTTATTCCCGAGTAGAAACCATATCCACAAACTAGACTCCGAAATCCCGACCAGTGCCATTTATTTGGCCAGATTTGGGAGTAGCAGTAGAGATTGACCGAGGTGAAATCACGAAACATCACTCATCCCGTCGGACCCGTTCCCGCAGTTCCTTTGGGAAATGCCCCCGCTCGTAGCAGTACCCGCATGTGCTTTTGAGGCACGCAAGCATTGAAGGTTTTTCTCCTATAAAATGTTCCTTCTTAATTATTTCTCTCTTTCAATTTCTCCCCTCAAGCCAACTTGCAACTCCTTAACTTCAATACAAATTACTCTCGTACACTTGAACACCTTTATTTTTGATAGCCCCCCGCTACCCCACACCCCACTACATATCCCTTGGAATGGCATGGATTCCTACTTCGACCCACGAAAATCACACTCTCACCCTATAGGGCCCACGGTCCCAGGCAAAAACTCCCTCCCTGGGATTTCGCGGCCCTGGATAAACTGTTAGAGGCTAGTGCCCCCCCCCGCCTGCTCCCAAGACCGTCCGGAAAACTGCATGGATACAAGATCTCATGCTTCTTTTCCAGTTATACTTCCACTTCACGGGTGTACAGACTTTAGACATACCCCAGTGAATAAGGAGGGATAGGAAGACAGCACAGCGGGATGGGACGCCGATGGTGAGGGCGAGGAAGAAACATAACCTCAAGGAAGATATGCAACGTATCATATATCGACAATAGCTCGCCACCTCCAAGACAATCTTGTTCCCAGGGCCTAGGGCAACAAGAAGAAATCGATACAGCAAGGCAAAATATGTATTAGGCCCGCACAAGGAAAGAACTCTTAGGATGGGTGTATCAATGAGATATAGACCGCCGAAAATGCTGTTATATACAAGGGGTATCATACTGGCAAATGTGGGACGGGGACTAACTATTCACAAGCGGGTGGTGGGAGGGTGGGGCAAGAGCCAGGGGTGTCAAAGTCGGAATCGCCCGGGGAGGAGATAAAAATGTGATTGGTGATATGGCACCAAAAGAGAAGCAATCCGGTATCATAAAGTCCCTAGGCAAAAGTGTTCGTGAAAATGTGAGACATTCGGCTAAGCGATTTCACGAAGACTTTGCCTAGGAACCGTACGTATTTTCTCACAACGAACAGGAAAACATGGAGGTACGAGTATATACCCCTAACAGCTGCTTTCCCAGACCCTTCTCCGCGATCCCACAGGATCCCATCTGGACGGAGAAGCACCTCATAACAGCAAAGGGGAAACATACATACCGACTTGCCTCGTCTCTCCCACTATTGCTCAGGGCTTCCCACAACTCTCCGGATTTTAATTATCAAGGATTCTAGACATTAATTGCCCTACGAGCAACCTCTCGACAGACTGTTTAGGGCTATCACCAAGCACAGAGATAGTGGCTGATGCCTATAAGATTTAGGGGGTTAGCCTACCTCACCGCGAACCTAGAAACCATGGTTGATGAATGCAGCCAACCTCCCTGTGGATATATTACGCAGCCCGCACTTTCCCAACCCATATGTTCTTTCTGGCATCCAATACGCTCCAACAAAGAACAAAGGTGTGTCTTCGAACAATGAAAAAAAAACCCCCGAATTCATGAACTTCGGGCACCGTTTGCTGATAGAAACCCTTCACACTTAACCTCTTTTTTTCTTCGAGAAAACACAATTCGCTTACAAGGGGATTAGTGGTGGGGGGGGGGGGTGGCTTGAAGGTGAATGGCCATTCTCACCAACCGGCTTAGCTGTGTTGTACTAGAGAGCCTGAACAGCACTCAGAAATTTGCAGTTGCTTCTCTAAACCAAAGGGCGAAAAGAACAATTATTATTATTATTCTCTTCTGCTACCCCTCCGATAGCAAACCTCACCCTTATGATATGGGTGCGGCCTAGAGCGAGATTCTACTATATACGCTACCTCGTAGCAGGTCTGATATACCCTACAGCCCTATTGAGGAAGGCTAAGGCCTTCAGTCCCCTAGTTCTCATAGAGCGGGATTTTTAGTTCCCCCGCCCTACTTGGTGGTTCGGTCAATAATAACTGGCTGCAAGGGGGAATAAAACTCCTGGGCTCCTGCTAATTGCCCAGGAGGCTAACTGGTTCTTGGCATCCCCGTCACTGCACCAACTATCATAGGTATTTCACGTAATGCTACCGTGGGAACGAATACTTATCTTACTGGCATGTGGAACTGCTTTTTTTCGTCTACGAGTAGGGGGAATGGCAATAAACTGACTGCTACTTATTGACTACATTATAGGAGGGGGTACATTCTCGGGAGGAGAGAAATTGTATGTATCGATTCCTGATTTGTGACAATATTTTTACTCATTTGATATTTGAAAGAGTGCTCAGATCGATAATAGAAAAATGTAGGTTTGGTTGAGAGGAAAACCGTTTGGACTGGCACCCTATATTAATAAGTGCTTAGCATAGGGACACCCCAATACAATATTCCTGTATAATACATCCCAAACTCCGAAAATTATCCTCAGTCTCTCATAAGCTACCCCATCCAAGCCGTCCTTTATACTATGCGCCTAAAGGGTGTTTCTCATGATGGCACACCACCTTAGTTATCCATAGCTTGCAAACCCATTAAACATGGGCACCTCACATCGGAATGTCCCTAAACTTCTTATCAAATAAGGCAGTTGATAAAGCCCGAAGATTCATTCCCGAGCAGAAATATGCAGGATTAGAGGTGAAGTCACGAAACATCACCCATCTCGTCCCTTGCCATACCTATTGGAAATGCCTGTATTTGTGGGCAGCAGTAGCGTATGCACTCGTGAGACACGCAATCATTGAAAGTTTTTCTCCTGCTCAATATCCCTCCTTCTTGTCCCTGCTTTCCCCTCCTTTCTTTTCTTTTCTCAGGCTATCTCACCACTCCTAAATCACGCCAGCACAAATTACTTTCGTTCACTTGAACCACCCCGCTTCACAACATAAAACCCTTCAGTCTGATCACTACGTCCATTGCAAACAGCACCTCTGTTCCCAATAGTCCCCCGCAGTCCTATATCTCCTCTGACTGTCCCTTGGCAGGCCTGCGGTCCTACCCCTACCCTCAAAAACCGCTGTCTCGCCCTATAGGGCCCGCTGTATGAGCCAAAACAGCCTTCCTGGGGTTTCACTGTCATAGACAAACGAACTAGAGGCGGTCCAATCCAGCCTGGGGCTCTTGGAGGCCTTCTGCCGGGCCCCTCGGGTCCAGAACACTGAACGAACCGTACTGAGGGAGAGGAGGGAGCAGGCTCGCGCCGGTTTGCGAAACTTGAGTAAGAACCATAAAATCAAAGAAGGGGGGCACTTCAAGAGAAAGAAAAGAAGGTACGAGAAGAAGACACGAGGGTACTCAGGGGGACGGAGGGCCAGGCTAGAACTTCTTCTCTTGAGTCGGGTCCGGGGGTACGATTTCACCTCAAACTAGTTCTTTAGGCTCGGCCGCGCGCAACGAGATTTCAGCAGCACCTAGTTCACGAAATTCTGGTGTGGAGAGTGATATTTCGGCTAGAGATTGGCTCCAAAACTCCAATACAGGGGAAGAGATCTCGGCCCGAACCAAATCCCAAGACTCAAGAGGAGGGGTGTGATTCGGACTGAGAAAGGAATCGCAAGGGGAAGCGTGGTAGAGGTGCAGGTATGCAGAACTTGAAGTCCCATGATTCACGGGCGATATCAAGCTTGAGGGATCACTGTTTTGCTGTTATTGGTGCAGTACACAGATATGCTCTCAGGTCACTCATACCCCTTTCTGGCTCATCACTCACCTTCGCACCTGAGTATGATGATATTAGCAATTCTACAGAGGAATCAGCAGAGAATGATGGTCGAACCAGGAAGAAGGAACTGGTCCAGCCTAGGGGTCAAGAGAGGAGAGCTCATGAGCAAAAAAAACTTGAGTTGGCTACCATGGGAACAGCAGGATACATGCCCGTCGACCCAAATTTCTGGGAGATTGAGATTATAATGGGCTGGGCAAAGGTCGCTGCAGTTGTTTTGGCTGAGGCTAAAAAAATATGCTCTCAGGGTATTAGCTTTTCGTGAATTTGTCGTGGGTCTGGTGGGCAGTGGAATGCAAGTGGCAACCTCTAGAAACACTATTAATAACTCCATCTAGGCCAGGTTGCGCGAAGGGAGTAGCCTATGGCGGGTATGTGGGGTCCTTTGCTGAGGTAAATGGTTAGGGCTGGGGGATGCCTACTCGTACGGGTGGACAATTGAACGGATGGCATTGTATCTCAAAATTTGATATGGGATAAGGTCCCCTTTTGCCATAGGAGTTAATGGTGTAGAGGGGTCGGTATATTGTGCTCCCCTATAATGGCCCGGCCAATAGCGTCTGGTAAGTTCCGGGTAGGTTGTATCGCACAATCAGTGTTTGGAGCATTGCTCGCACCGGGCACCCTGAAAGCGAGTGATAATCCATGCAGTGATGAACTCTTCTTGCTGTTTGCGATAACATCTTAAGAAATGTGGTTCGAGAACACACCACTCCCAAATCGCAGTTAAATTTTATTCACAATAGAGACAGTAAAACATGATGGGATAGAGATACAGAAAAGGGAAATAACCGCCCAACACCTAGTCCATTGTTCTCCTAGAAAACTTCCGCCGAAGAAAGAGAATAGTAAGACTGGTATCACTTAGCTAATGCAAGTGATACCAGAACTATAGCAGAGAGCAGGTGTGGAGTAATTTGGAGCCAGGTGACGAAAGAAGAGGCGCACCAGTGCATGGCTTCACAGGCGTTTATCTTGATGTGCTGGGACATCAGAGTCTACTTCGCCCATCTCCCGCAACGCCTTCGAGATCCGAACTCGACCAAGATTCCTGGGCGATTTTATCGGTGAGTTCCCTCAACTCCGCTTTTTGCTCGTCCCCATCTGGGGCAGTTATAGGGAGTATCTGAGGCAGTCGCTCCTGGATCTCCGTCAGTGGGGTTGGCTGCAAGGGACTGGGCGAGAGGGTAATGGTCTCGTTCACTCCGGATCTGAGGGCGCCTTCGGCAAGACGGTAGGTGTTGGGCGCCCCCTGAGAAGTGTCGAGGCTTGGTCCGTGAGCAGAGCCCTGAGAGTCGCTGTTGGTTGTTCTCATTGCTCGTTACTGGAATGGTATTGCGTTTCAGGGAGGCAGCTAGGACGGCGAGCCAAGGTTTCTGGGTGTATGCACCGCGATTCAAAGAGCAGTCGGGATATTTGTGAGGTTGTGGTGGATCCCGTGGAGTAGAGTGGTATGTTTAAGTAAAGCTAAGCCAGGCTATGGAAATTGGATTCTGGCAGTAAGGTTATGACTATAGGCTCTGGTTCCTCTCACAAGCTCCAGCTCATCACTGCACAAACTCACATCTCACCCACGGCTAGTTCACAGAACACAGGGAACAAGCTCTAGCTCGCTGCCGATTTTTTTGCTTTTTGCGTCTAAAAGACTAGGCTGAAGAAAAAAGCTCCCCCTCCCCCTGCGCTCCTATTCCAACATGCAACTCCTTAGTTACAAAGAGAGAGCGAAAGAACAGTATAGCACCAGACCTCCATGGAAAAGGTTCAAGGAAATTGTGGGGATCTTGGAGTGACTCCTTGTAAGAAGCCAGTTGCGAGAATTACGCAAGTGAACTAGAAATATAGAAGCCTTGTAGAGAGGCAGCCTCTGCACGCCCGCTGTCAAGTTATTTTTATATTTTGATCCGCTTGTGTCGGGGATACGGAATACTTTCGACTTTTAGTATCATAGCTTTGATGTGGATCAGTCATGGGGAGAGGGGCATTTGTGGTGGATGAACTCTACCACGCCCTAGCAGTCAGACTGACGTCCATCCGTCTCAATGCCTGCGACGTCCTTTGGATGTCGACATTAGTGGACTGCTCCCATGGGCTGATTGCTGTGGATTAGCAGGCGTCAACTATGCGACTGATCCACCATACTCTCGAAGGGTATCTTTCGGCCTATCCCGATATATTCAGTAGGCCTCTGACAGTCGGCCCCTGCACCAAATGTGTACTCGAGCACCGTTATCCCCTCCCCCTCCCCCCTCCCACCCCTTCACTTTTTATAATCCTGCTTCGACCGCCCCGCTTTACTGCATGCACGGCCATTCCTGTACTTGCGTTACTATACCTGAGCAGATTAAGGCTACTGCTCTCGACTTGTGAATGGGGAGTCACGAGTTGCTCTCGTGCTTTATTTAGTCCTCATCACCTTACATCACTCGGATCACACTTGCTCCATCTTTATGGAAAGGGTATTGCCGATCCCCCTCAAGCCTCCCCATACTATGATATCATACTCCAAATGAAACTTTAATCCACTTGTTACTACTATCTTCTGTTTTTACATTGAATAAGTTAGGGCCGTCAGGAATTTTGAGATTCGTATTTTGCCAGCCCCCCCCCCCCCATCGTACCTATTATTATTTTTTAAGGCTTCATCACTAAGTGTGTAGAATCTCGCACGAATAGCTTACAGCCCGAAGGGAGGAGGATGAGTTTGTGATCCTTGTTCACTTCGCAGGCAACTCACCAATCGATGAGACCAAACCCTCGATTGTTTGTCTTAGAAATCCACAGAGTCCATAAATTTAAGTTGTAGCTTACGTGTGGGAGTGATATTTCATTATGGGGGTCCGAAAGTGGTGCTTTGGGTTCCTCTGCGGAGTGTTTTGGGGTCGATTTTTGATCCTCTTGAGCAAATAACCACCACCTCCAGATGCTGCGACCACCCCATAACGTGGTGCATAGCTGCCTCCTCCAATCTCATGGATGGCCACCAAATCATCACCCATTCCCTGGCACTAAGGACACACTCTGAACCCCACACTAGAACTTATGTTGGGGGGTATGTGGGTCAAAGGAGTATGTTGGCAGTGCAGATAGGCATTGGAAGTATATTTCAGTATGTATAAAATATATTTGCTAAAAATGACGTTAAATGTTGATTCTGGTTCCCACACATACTATGTACGTCTTACCCTAACATACCCTCCCAGCCAACACCGCCTCTAACACGAGTCTACTTGCGCATTGCGAAAGTTCCTTGAACACTAGAGATTTGACTTGGCACTTTTCAGCAGGCGGATAAATCTACACCTGGGCTAGCGCCAAGCCAGAGGCCCCATAATGAACACTAACTGCCGCCCAAAGAGCGCTTCACCCTGCTGCCCCTGGCCCAAGGTATCGAGCAGCCTGTCGATTGATGATCCACAATGCCATCGGTCTTAACTTATTTCCGACGGCGCGTGAACAGCATATCGGGGACTACGACACTACAATACCCGGGCGTGTGTCCTCCCGAGTCACCAGCCCAGCCTGCGAACGAAGCCATAACTTTGCTTGGAGAAGCACCTAGCCTCAACCCCGACCCCCACTCTAGGACTATTATCATGCCACAAAAGCGAAGTCGTGTTGTTCTAAGGCAAATCTTCCTCTCCGGGTTTTCGTCCCCCCCCCCCTCATCTTCATCACTACGGCCAGAGACTGGAATTTTGTGGCTCTTTTTTTATCACCGGCTTTTTGGCTACTATACTCCCCTTCCCCACTCGCTAGGTTACTGTCTTGGTCGACAGAGCAGCTATCGGCAGGTGTGGGGGCAAATTGTTGGGGGAATTACTCAATGCAAGCTTCGGTATTGCAGTGGAAATCACCGTAAGCCCCGCTTGTACTACTCCACTACTGTAGATCTTTTATAGTACGCTGACTATGGTTTTTCTCGAGGTTGGTATCACTGGCTTCAGCCAAGAGGGAATTCCGCATTGGACAAGAAGTGGGGGGTTTAACGTGGGCTTGACCGGCATTATTTCTTCATCGATGATCCTTTCCTCACCTCCTCTCGTTATTCCATCGGCCAATTACTTCGCAAATCTGCCGTCAGATGCCGTAGAGTAGTCGGGCGATTACATCTCGACACTGTCTCATATAGCGGCTATTATTATTCTCCTTGTCTTCTATAACATCACATAGTCCATCTGGTTTTTCAACTCAACACCCATGCTAATATTTTTGCTGAATCCAACAAGGTGGAGCCGGATGGAAGCCCAGGGCTTGATCCTCGTTGTTGCTGGCCTTGTCCTGGTACTCACAATCACCGCTATCGGGGTTTTCGGTTTGCTCAGACAGACTCTCTTGTGCACAGTGTCGACAGATTTGTCGAGAAGCTTGGAGTGAGTGAGTGAACAGGGTGCTTTTCTGGGGAACCTTACCTTAATATTGTTCCAATTGTAGCCAATGCGGGGGGGCGCAAAAACTTCATGGCAGCAGTTAACCAGCCGGGCAAGGAATGAACAACAACAACATTGATTTCGCCATTGGGGTTGATTTGTTGGAGTCCACTTTACAGATTGCCCTCTCCGTTACTCCCATTCTTGGTCATTTCGAGCTGGATTATCGGGAAGCCAATGTCATTACATTTCGACATATTCCAAACGACCCGTCCTTTCTATGGCAGTTATATAGCGGTGAACTGTCTGATTCGAGACGGCCGGGGACGGCATGAGTGATGTCTCATGATGCGGTAATGATTCGTCCGGGGGTGTTCTGATTTCAGCTTGGCTACTATAGTACCGGAGGTCCAAGCGCTAGGGCTATATTCCCCTACAGTCCGTCTGGTCCTCGCCTCCCCGGGCGCCAGTCCATCCTAGCACCCCCAAAAAAGGATGGACCATGAGCCGTAGTCCGTCCCCGCCCTCCCCCCGAAGACGGACGGACTGGACGGCTGGGAGCACTGATTCTATATCCATCCAGACATTGTCGATACCCTAGTATCCTAGCAAAGGCAAACCACGAGTTGGATTCTGTTTAGTCTTAGCAAATGGTCGTGGAGTTGTTCCATTGCCTGTATTTGTGCATGCTGAATGCGGCCCGGCCGAATGAAGAACAACAGCTAGAGGGACAATAATCGGATTCAGGATTCATAAAAGGTCTGGAAAACCCTGCTATGAGGTCGTGATTTGAGTCATGACTTGGACACAATAAACTCGTAAGTTGATATTTGTTCAGCACCAAACCCAGGTCAAATTATTAAAATACCGCTCTGGAATTGGCTTTCTCTCAGCCGTAATAGCTTCGTACAAAAACCCCAGGATCTAAATCTCCTTCACGAAGCCCACCTCAACCAAGTTATCAACCGGAATGTTCATGTCCGCCATCTTTGTCCTACTATTCTCCCTAATCCATAGAAACATCATTAAAAGCACCCTCCTAACAATGTTGGTTCCCTCTCTAATCTTCATCTGCTCCTTGCCCATTATATAGACAAGCTGCGTCGCCGCAGCTCTATTGATAGCATCAAGTTCCGCCTGAATTGCTGGAGAATACTCTACGGAAGAAGCATCATCGGGGGAGCTGTCAGGAGTTACGAAAAGGACAAGTTGCTCAATGATTAGACGCCCAAGATCGGAAGAGAGAATCGAATCCATATAGCCGTGTCGCACGGTAAAGCGATAGCAGCTCGGGATGGAGGTACGCTGGATGACATATCTCTCGGATTCTGGGATCGATGGGGTAGGCAAAGGATGCAGGTGGAAGAAGACAATGATTTCCGGGCGCGCACTGAACTTCTTCACAAATTGTGTGAATACGATGGGAACCGTACTATTGCCGACCTTATCAAAGAAGATACCAATACCATTCGCCCTCGAGATGATGCCGCCGCCGTAAGCCGCAGTGAGTTTGGCACCGCCGTCTTTCGTCGAAGCGAGGAGTTGGGAAGGTTGGAAACGATCTTCCCCTTCCGCAGCCCATTGTTGCACCTTGCCAAAGCGCCACAATACGAAGATGAAAGAGAGGATGGACGCGAGCACGAGTGTGAACCAAGCACCTTTGGGGACTTTGTTGAGTGCTGAGGTGAGGTAGGCGCCGTCCAGGCCCCCGAAGACAAGGAAGAAGAAGACGACGATTAAGAAATTGATGCGCCAGACCAAAATTGCAACAAGGGAGACAAGGCAGGTGGTGATAGATGTGACAAAGATGACGCAGACGCCATAGGCATTTCCAATCTTTGTCGTCTGTTGGGCGGGTCAGCAAAGTGTTGATATTTGGAAGGATCTTGGTGCTTTAGAGTTTAGGAAGACGGCAAGGTTAGAAGACTTACATTATGGTACACAGCTGTGACAACGATACAGCCAATCATCAGCAGCCAATTCGCGAATGGCATATAAACTTGACCGTGGAATAGTTTTGATGTATGGACTTTCTTGATATGAGGGAAGTACGACATGACCATGATTTGTGATAAGAGCTGGAAAGTGGCAGTAATCATAGCTTGTGAGGCGACAATAGTAGCCAGAACAGCGAGCACAAGACTAAAGTAGAAGGTTCCTGGGATGACCGTGTGGAAGAAGGGGTTGGTGTAGGCAGTTCCAGTAGCGTCTTGCGAGATATATGCTGCCTGGCCGATATCTACAAATGATTATTGTTAGTGAGATCGGAGGATAAGGTTTGAGGACGTACATGCTAATAGAAGACAAGGAAACGCAAAGAACAGCCAGGAGATCTGAATAGCCCTCTTGCTGAAAGCACCCAAGTCGGCAAAGAGTGCTTCAACTCCGGTGAAGGCAAGTAGCAAACCACCGAGGGACCGCCATCCATCTCCCTTGTTGCGCACCAAGTACGAGCCAGCAAAGTAGGGACTAAATGCTCTGAGGACGGTGTGGTCGAACTTCACAAGATTGTAGATGCCGCAACAAAAATTGAACGTTAACCAGATGATGACAATAGGGGCAAATGAGCTTGCGATTTTGGAGGTCCCGAACGGCTGCACAGCGAAAAGCAGGACGAGGATCGCACATGTTGACCCAACGATCACGCTAGTGGAAATGTTAGGGTATGCGACCTCAATACCCTGAATAGCTCCCAGCACAGACTGGGCGGGGGTGAGAACACCATCACTTAAAAATGTTGTCAGATTCTCATCCTATCCTGAGATTTCAGGGGGGGGGGGGTTGTGTACTTACGACATGACCATGGCAACTCCCAAGACCCCAAGAAGCTCCAGAACAACTTTGGCGAAACGAGAATCCTCAATCACGGCCCGAAGACCTTTATTCACTGGCTTCATATCCCTCGTAGGGTGCCGGTCCAACCTTACCGTGCCTGAAAGGTTAGGGTCCCGATCCGCGATCTGGGCGTAGCGCGCCAGAAGACTATAGACAGCGAAGGTCCCTCCCTCTCCATCATCATCAGCTGACAGAACTATGAACACGTACTTGATAGTGACCATTAGCGTTAATGTCCAAATGATGATAGAAAGCGCGCCAACAAGGTCATCGTAGCTTGGCTGGCTCGTGAAGGTGGACGAGTAGACGTAGAGAGGGCTACGAGCAGATCAGGATCCAAGAAGCTTGCGACCCCTCGAAGCAGCAGGCACATACCTGGTTCCGATGTCCCCGTATATGACTCCGGTTGATTGGTATGCAAGCCACATGAGCACCCATCCTGTGTAGGTCTGCCAAGTAGAGTTGACCAGTGTTCAGGAAAGCCTATAACGTCTTAGTGGACTCATACCTGCTTCTTCTTAGCATTCCGATCCGCCTCGGCGATCCGGGCTGCTTTCTCCTCTATATCATAGTCCTCAGCTTTCTCGGAAAGAAAGACATGTTCGTGCTCAGTCGAGTACACAGCTTCGCCAGCGGTCTTGGGGGGGTTGGTTTCCTCTCCGTATTGGATGTGCGGGGTATTGCTAATAGTGTCGGCCATTTTGTTCAAATACTTCTGAGGGTGGCCACAAAAGCCAATGATGCGGGTTGCGAAAAAGGAGTACGCAACGCTCAAAAAAATAAAAATATAAGAACAAAAACAGCCCGGGGGAGAGCTCGAACTCTTATTATACCCTTTTAACTGGGATGGGGGCTTGCGACCTTGGTGACCAAGGAAGTTGTCGAAGTAAGAATGTGGGAGATATACGACGATTTGATTCGCTGAGCAGTGGGAGAGAGCTTATGGAGCAAATATTCTCACCATTCGCGGGTAGCGCACCCACTAGGAACAAGACCGAAAACGGCATTGTATCCACACCACCGATATCTACGGTATTGACATGAAAGAATCTCGTGTCAACAGTTCCTTATCCGAATAATCGTCGAGAGTAGATTCGAGGAGGCCAAAATGCCGCATTTTTGGGCGCTATCTCGACGAGGGAGAAGGGCAGGTGCCAGAAGTTGGTCTGTGTTATACTTTTCACCGCAGTAGCGAGGAAACGGGGGGCGGGTGACGAACAAGGATCAATTACCGGTACTGTACCGTACACGTCCCCGGCATGAAAAGGCCGAACACAGGGGTGGATCCTGATATGTGTGGTCAGATACGCACGGATACTATAGTCGGCCATACAAAGTTGTGATTCCTGTGTTCGGGTTCAACATGCAGAGGACTCGGAGAATACCATATAGAAGTATCATACCGGTACCGGTAATTTGGGTTACCCTAATATTGACGATTTCCTTTTTCCCCACCAAATCCCTCTGCTCGCCAGCCCAATTTCGTCGCGACTCCGATGAAGAGAAGACTGTAGTCTACTCGTAGATTGTGCCATTCATTGATTTCACGACCCTCTGGAATTTTATTGGGCTATGCAGGGCAAAATGGCATGGCACAAGGCCCGTTTTAGTGCAGACAACACTCCATGCACAGTAGTCTACTCGAGTAGACCACAAGTGCTCGAGTACCGTACGGTACTCGCAAAGCACAGCTCTAACGGGCAAGGGGTTAACGGCTGCTTGGACGCCGATGGTGTCACCGGAAAGTACGGCAAGACAATTGGAGTTGGTGTGCCGAAAAAGGCAGGAACAAAGTGAAAAGATGGGGTGAGTGAAAAGTAAGCTTGGTAGCGAGTGTCTCAGAGGGATGCCTTATCAGCTTCTGAATGCGGCTATGTGGGGGTTACAAAAAGATTTCTGCTGCAACCAAAACAAAAACCAACTTCAAAACTACCGGTACCGTAAAATCTCGAATATCATAATTGGACATTATGGCTCTGTCGTTGGAGTTGCCTCCTTGGGTAATGTCTGGTGTTTTTTTTGTTTTCATACCTTTCTCAGAGGGGCTGAGCAGCTCTTTTTTCTTTTGCCGTACCCCCCCGCATGGTTTCCGAGATGGGGAATTCTCGACTATCGTACTCGTACATTTCACAAGGTGCAATAGAGGGATTTCCGAGTGAGCAAGTTATTGTAGCTTAATCCTAGCTTGTTACGACGGCAACAGGTCACAAGTTAGGGCTCACATCTCACTTAAGAGAAAATGTATCATACACTTAAAGTTCGGTTAGTTTAGTTAAGCTCGGAGGCGCATGACTTTCTTGGTGAAGTCAACAATAGCAGCCCACGCTCACTAGGGCGGTGATTGTAAGTTTACCGGTCAGTATCTTAGGGTACCATACAGTAAAAGCTCGAATACTCGAGCAGAAGAAAAATGTACGAGGAGATTGTAGTTGCCTCTTCTACAGTAGTAAGGCGCCGTCCATCTTCCTTTTCTGTTGTCTCAACTGAAGGCTGAATTTGCAGTGTACCCCCTTGCCTAGCTGAGCAGTCGGGTACTGTGCAGTTCAAGCCTCTTCAGCAAGCGGAAACAGGATTACAGTCGCACCTGGCTATTGAACCTCGTTGTAGTGAATCCCTGGCTATAGTGAACTGGGCATGCAGGAAATTTGGGTTCCCACAAATATCCAGTTGGCTATAGTGGAAGAAATGCCCATAGTGTAGTGAACAGAGGAACAGCAAGTATGGAGGGAAATAAAAATGAAAACACATAAATTTAAATGGCTATAAGAAACAAAAGGGGAGACAGCCAAAGGCTATTCAATTTTGGGACATGTGAAGTGCCCTGATTGAGGGTATGTTAGATTGCCTTCCTACTGATTATTGGCCTTCTCAAGTTTCCCCAAATCATGGCCAAAACCCAGAATACTTTTCTTTGTCTGTGATTGATTGCTTGTGCAAACATATGGAAAAAAAGTTCCCCTCTTTTGCTTACTTTAGCCAAGACCACTTAGTCATATTTACTATAATGAACCTCTGGCTACGATAGTGAACACTGAGGGTCTTGTTTTGTACGTTCGTTATAGCCAGGTGCGACTCTAGATGGATATCCTTTTATAAGTATCTGCCGAATGGAAGCATAAACTAGTTGACCATAAGCAACGAGTGATTGGGCTCGTACTGTACCTTATCAGCTACTGAGATGGAAGTAGCTTAATAAGCGCCAGGAGCTGATCACAACACTGAAGAAATATTGCTCACAACAAAGGACTTAGGGCATACTAATCTATTTTCTATAGAGTGCATGTCAAATCATGTGCTTGCATAAGATATTAGGAGAATAAAGTTCTCTGTGCATATGCTTATGCATTTCTTTACTTCCTAGTACATCATGCTCCTACTCACTATTTCCCTTCTATCCGGTCCATTCAATTGTTAGAACAGACATATTTGCCAAATTGGAAGCCCGTTAGTATTAACTCTCCGGAAAATTGTCCAATCAGTTGTTTTACATCAGGCCGACTTCCTGGCCAACCTAAGAATAATCATGCTCAATGTGGTGAATGTGGGATTCAAGTTGCAGTCTTATATTATGTGGTCGTATGTATAGTGAGATAGTGGTTGTGAATAGCTGTCAATACCGTGACACCCATGATAATCTTGGAAGGCATAACATAAGACCATGTATAATACTTTCAGACATGAATAATATCTTCTCTAATTCTCCTTATATTATAATATCATTACCTTTTTCCTTTATCTATTTTTTCAATTTTTACCTTTTTTCTGCTCTCAAACCCTCTGTTTCCAATTTACCGTTCATTGATCCAATCATTAATTCTGTGCAGGGCAAAAGCATTTTTGATTTAATTTAATTTCTATTTTTATTGTTTCAGCCATTCCTACTGTTGTTGTTAAAAAGCGCTGCACGATATCTGGAATACAAGTACTAAGTTTCACTCAGATTTCGTGATACTATACGAAAGATTTTCCCTACTCGTATTGGGGTTTACTAAAATGTCAAAGAGTTTTTGCCCCCCCTATGGTAAGGGTAAACCCTCCGGCGTAACTCCAAATATTCCACAACACAAACAATGTTGGCTTTGTGAGAAAAATGACTCTAGATCTTTTGTGAGTATAGCTGACCTAGAGGAAAATATCCCACAAATTATGTCTACTTCGTGCGAAAAGATTATGAGCTTTTGTGAGGGTTTTCTGGGGGGGCCCGACTTAGTGGAAAATATTCTATGAATCATGCCTTCTTTGTGCGTATCATAAGAAACCTGCCATTTGCCGGTTTTGCGGGCCCTACGACTTGGTGAAAAGGCGTCCCGTGTCGGCCTTGTACAGCAGGGGATTATACGAGCTCCAAGGGCATCCAGAACGTCTGGTCGGGGAGAAAAACCTAACTCCAGGAGTCTCTGTTGGAAACTGTTGGAGATCATTGAAGTGCTCTTAGTTTCGCTGTCGGAAATATCACCTCAGTGTGATGGTAGATGCGGAGGTTTTGGGCCGGTTGCTTGGTCGCTTGGGGCATAAGGATCTAGGAAACGACCGCGGTCATATTGATGTACATTCATGTTGCGCACACTACGAGTATGGCTGTCTTAGGCGCATCTATAGATGAACAAGCAAGACAGCAACTATTCTTTTCCTTCTTTCATTGATCAGTCCCATTACTTTGTATTTCGATTCCGGCCTCTATCGTGCTACCTCCGACATTCTCTTTTCCTGCTGCCACGAGTGATAACCCGTGACCGCATTCGTCGCCCCTTGTCCGCACCCTATTTCTAGGCCCCTTGTTTCTTTGCTCCGCTTGTACCTCTCTTTCTCTTCTCTTCTCAATCCTTTCTGTTGCGAATTGGTTCTAAAAAGCGGTGATTGCATTTCAGAGAAAGGAAAAGTGATGTAAAGAAAAAGAAAGCTAGGAATTACATAGAAGCAAACACCGTGAAACCTCTACGAGTGAGTGGGAAGAAAATGCATACACGGCCCCCAGTATGAATGCTACCGATGTATACTGCAACACTTTCTTATCTTTCTCTAATACAAGGAACTTGTGTGCCTTAGTAACCCCACTCCGCTTATTCACTTGTGATACTACTCGACATTGCTTCATCGCTCGTGATATAACTCAGCAGTCTCTTTACTGCCTCAAACTGCCACTTCAAACCCCTTTGGAACATCATTCTCTGATCAGTAGAGCGAATTCTAATGACAGTGTGAGCAAAGGTGGCGAACCCACCCTTCTCATCTTCTCGCACCATAGCCGGACCAAGTCTCCTACTAAGTTCATGTGGCATGTGAATGGTTCCAGACCCCGCAGCAGGTCCATGACATCCCCGACAGCGGGAAGCTGCTTTCAACTGGAATAACGATCCTAATTATCCGATGGGCGTATTCCATAGGGCTAGGAATGTGAATCCTACTACGAACCCAGCATGATGGGGAATGGGCTGGGCTGGGGCTGGGGCTGGTATCTAGTCCCAGGTTAGCCCCAGATATTGAGTGGCTCGTGATCGGTGTGACTCATACATGCTGAAAGGGATTGGGGTACAGAATCCCTCCCCAGCCGGGAGACTGCGAGCTTGCTTGGGGATTCAAGAGAGATACCCGGTGGGATGGAGGCTGAGCCAGCACCCGGCTTGATTGTTGCCCGTCCCCGGGTAGCGATGGTGCCCAGGCATCAACGCTAAATTGCGCCGGCCTCCTACCCTGGAGAGGTTTGCGGGGTGGGATATGCAGTTTTGTTATTTTCAAGATAGCTGGTATCCTAATCCATCCCTCTACCTGTTAAGGGTTGTGCGGATAGTATGACACTCCCCGAGTGTACAGTACCAGTATCATGCTACGGGATAGGTGGGTTCTAGTGTTTCTTACTTCGCCCCTTACTCTAATGCCGTAGGGAGATATTTCGGATAGGTGGAGTCTTTGCCAGTTCGACCTAACATCAGATTCCTACGTTACTGAAACTCCAACCCCCCCCAAAGCTCCGTGAGAGATTACTTCTATTCGAGAACTCAAATATGGTACCTCTAGTCTCGCAGAGAGTTTGAGCGGTATCATACTCGGGCACATAACTCCGAAATCGTGTAGCACCCCAAACTCCATGACAGCAAGAGAGAGAACTAAAATATAAAATATAAAATAAATAAAAAAGGGCCCCTAACTAACTAAACAGGGGGGAAAGTTATCTAAAACAAATATCTAATGAAGCCCAAGCAGTCTTTCCAGAATCGGGCACTTCTGGGAACTTATGCCCCTGCCCCCATCCAAACGATCTTCTTCTTCGCTATGGAATTACGAGTACTTCCAAAGGCTCACTATATAATGAACGAAAAATCTTGAACTCTTGGCGTTCCTTATATAAGGATGCTGTACGAGTACTGTACCTTCATAGAGGGTTAACTTGCTCCGTAAGTGAGGAAGGTCGCAGCGTACTGTACTTTACCTAGCCCCAGAATTAAAAATCTGACGCTGAGCTGTCAAGCACATTGTCCCGTCCCCAAGCACAGTGCGGTGGAAGCGCTATACAGGAACTCCTCGCTTGTTACATAATCTCAGTAAGAACCTTGGCACGGCTGCTACTTGTTGTTGTACTCGGGGGTGTCCTTAAAAATCGGAAACTAAGGGTGGCAGTACAGGGATCAGAGGGATCGGAAGATAAGATTGTCTGGAAAGAATCACAGTGTTGCCAAACACCTTCAAGAGTACCTAAGTTGCATCGAGTGATAGTATATGACTATCGGTCGGGTTTTAATACGTGAGAATTAATAGAGTAGGAAACAACTGTTACATCATTGAGAAGCCTATAAAAATAATCCTAGAAGGAAAGCAGGATAAGGATACCGGTTGAATAAGAAGGATGAGGGGAGAGTTTAGGTGATAATAATAGTACTCATACAAGAACCAGAATAAAAGTCGGCCTATAATAATACTAGGAGAATACCAATGAAACTAATACAGTAAAAACTCAGATATAACGAACTTGTCTGGGGTGATCATGCAGCTGTCTTCAGAGCTTTGAATGGCCCGAGAGGTTACCCAAGTAGGCTTGGGCTTGCGGCTAATAGGCCCTGTTCGCAACCTTACTACCGATGGGGAGATATGATTTAGTGGTACAATAAGGCCAGGGAAGCACATTATACCCGAGTTTTGACTGAATAAAATAAAAAAGAAAGAGAGAGAGAGAGAGAGTTCGCTCATAGCAAAAGCACAATATGTTAAATGGAAACTTCCACCTCCGGTCACCTACTCCTTTAAGTAGCACCATGCATATGCGATGCGAAAGGAACTAAAACCGAGTATGGCTGCCATGAGCCTCCCGGAGTGCTGCGATCTGATTTGTCATAGAGGAGGTGAGATTCTCAATATCCTGGAGGGAGATATTGGCCCACCGCTGGAGAATGGTCTGATGAAGCTCCGAGGTAGTGGTAGGCTGTGGGCGAAGCTGCATTATACAATGCTTAAGTAAGCACCAAACACCTTCAATTGGGCTCATGTCAGGAGAGCTGACAGGCTAAGGGAGAAGATAGTTAGCAAGTCAAAGGTTGTGCATTGCTGCCTGAGTAAGATGGGCACGGTGGGCAGCGGCATTATCCTGTTGGAAGTGGATGTAACTACAATTTGTTTGTCTGGTGGAATGCAGAAACTACCACCAGGGATGCAGATTTGGCTGTATTATATGGTCAAAATAGGTAGTACCATTAATACGGCCTAATGGAAGTATCACAAATGACTGAACGGCTCTTTTGGTTTCAATAGATAGCGCCCCAGACCACAATAGTAGTACAATGTGGAAAGCATGGAACAAGGTAATCCTCGTCATACTCTTCACCAGGACAATGGGAAACCCAAACAGTACCACATACCTCTCCTACAGAAAATGCACATTCATCCGACCATATCACGTCCATCCAGTCTTCTCTATTTCAATCCTGGAATTGCTCTCCCCAGGCAAGACTACGCTCTTTATTCCTTTGTATGAGAAAAGGCTTGACTTGTGCTACTCTTCTATTATAGCCAGCACCTTCAAAGACCCTTCTTAGTACTTTGTGACCTAGTTGAATACCTTCTAATTCAGCAACTTCGGTATAGAGAAGGCGGCAGCTCTGTGCGCTTTCAGTGGCTTGAGTAATAAGATGTATTTGGAGGTTAGAAGTGATAACTGGCTGTCGGCCCCGGCCTGAGAGTCTGCCTGCATTCATCAGGCTAGATGTATTTTGGGAGGGTATTGGTCGGTAGATCATGCAATACAAGGATCCTAGTGGGATTCCAAACCCAGTCTGCAGCTGTAGGTAGCTCCACTTGGCATAATAGGGAAGAGCTTTAATCGTTTTACTGGTTATCAGATATGGTAGATTCGCGGCAACATCCTATGGGTCTTCTAGTACCTCAGTGGTACTGCCTGTACTATTATTCCTTAGCAAAATTAACCAAACATTGTGATGCAACAGTGGGCCTGGCTCACTCCCTTTTCAACACGACTTGCTCACAAATGACTATCAAAACTACAACCAAAAGATTATTTAAAAATCAAATAAATACATAATCCTAATTAATACTTTGTATACGACCCATCTGCCTCAATAATTGCCTCAATTCTGTGAACTATAAATTCTGTCAAGCTATTAAAGATCAAAAGTTCCCAATAAAAAATGACAGCCGCTTCAATAGCCTTCCTAATCTCATTTTTAGGCCCCTTCATGAGAAAAAGCTCAGGATAATACTTGTAAAGTATTGCTTTCATATGTGAGCAAATTTGTTCAATAGGATTAAGATCTGGTTAATAAGGGGTCATTTCTTCCAGAGTAACACCATTTGACCTGAACCATCTCATAAAGGGATAAGTTCTTGCATTGTCAATGATTAATAAAAAAATTCCTCCTCTCACATTTCCTCCATCATTTCCTCCCATGTACTTTGAAAATTATAAAATCGATCTTGCAGTCACCTCTCAGGGATCCGAATTTGGGAGGGAGTTTGCCATGTTGTGCAATTGAAGGTTGCCACCCCAAGTGTTCGGTTACTTTTGCTAAGGGACAATAGTATCGGCTGGTTGGTAAGATTGCTGATTTTCTTCTATATCTTGGTTTGTATTTTCACTACTCATACTGTTGAAACTATTTGCGGAGGAATTAAAGACTCAGGTGGAATATTTCCGGTAGCTGGCATATGGGTAGCTTTGAGCCATTCAATGTCGCTATTAAAGTTCATAGTTTGGCTATGATCAGAAGCTTCTGTTGTCTGGGATTTGGTAGCATTAGAGGCCAGACTGGAGTAGTCTTCGGGGTCCGTCTCGGATTCCGAGTCAGTGGAAGTCGCCATGATCGCTTTCTGGGAGTGAGAATTGCATATTCAAGAAAGGTAAGAAAGCAGTAACAAAATCTTTGATTTGAAATACTGGTAATATGCTTTAGGCATTTTCGCGGCTCAGATAGCTAGTCCTTTGTTCTACTTTTCCCACGTCTCTTGAGCTCGGAACTTTTACTATTTAGTTTTCACTGACTTCATCTCTCCTGACAATTCTCTAATGAGCCAGCCACTTACTCACGCCTAGGTCATTTGTTTTGGTCATTTGTTTCGCTCCACTCTTCCCATAACCTTTTTGCACTTCGTTATTTACACTTCTTCTACCAGCTCCGGGTTTCTGGGCTCCTAATCCCTGCCTGCGATTTCCATGTTTTGTTGCTTTCTTGTTTGAAACTTGTTGGTACAGGGATTCCAATCTTTCCGATTTTTATAGACACCCCCGAGTACCTTTTCACCTTCTGGTTTCCAGTGCTACCGTATGTCTTCTTTCGCGCCTGTGAAAAAGAAAAAAACCTCTTACCTTGTCATCCCCAGTACCGTATCCCACCGACGGACACCGGTAGTATTGTACCACCGTACAGTCAGATATAATATACTGCATTTGAACCAGCATCATCGAAGCCGAGCACAAACCACCAGATGGTCCAGAAAAAAATGCGTGCTAGAAAACGCCAACTTAGTAACTTGATCATTGGCGCAAAGAACACCCCAAGTATATAAATAGACCAAAAAAAAGAAAACAACAACAACAACAAACAACAAAGCCCTGCAAGCTCCCCCACCCGAATATGGGCATTTCGAGTGCTCCTTCCATCTCCCTTCTCTCCACCACCTCCACATACTCGAGTACAGTACAGTAGTTCACCTAATGGGTCTGATAATCGTACATGTAGGAAGCAACTAAGTTTAAAAAAAGTGAACTCTACTTTGTAGTGGTTCTTTCGCGGCTTTGTGCATAAGGAGAAAGATGTGTTGCATTGCCTACAGAGTGTTTCAAGTAATTAATTTAAGAAGCAAGCATCCGAACACGGGGATTAGAAAACTATATATCATACTGTACTTGTAAATCCCTAAGAAGTGATAAATCGAACATCCCTGCGGTACTCGGGCGTTCGGGCACTGTACTCAGTGACCTGCGCTCGTCCAGCATGCCGGTAAGGTACGGTACCAGTATGGTGCCGGCACCATAGAACCTACCCTGATGACAACCAACATCGATCAATATTTCAACAGCACCCACAGATAGAATTTTTAAAATTCCTTCTGTAAAGCTTTCCTAATTAGTTATTGGAACATATTTACAGAGGGATATGCTTTTTAACCTTCTGGTTGGGGCTGCAAAGGCCTTCAAAGTTTGTATGGGAATGAGGACAGTGAGACTTGTATGAGGAAACAAAGTTTTGCTGAATAATTAGCCAAGGAATTTCCTAATTAGGTGTAGTGTACTACCACATTAAGACTAGCGTTCTGGTTTGGTGTGAGACTCAGAGTTGGTTCTAAGGTGCCGGCACCATACTCGCAATGTCGAAGCGTTTTTAGAAAAGACTGATATTGCATACCACCCATATTGGAGAAAAAAGTGGCAAATTTTGGCGGTATGCAATAGCAGTCTTTTCTGAAAACGCTTCGACATTGCGAGTACGGTACTGCTCGAGCAAGAACTGGGCGAGTGCTTGTGTTACCTACTGTACTCGAGTACCAGTCCTGACTTTTTTGCCCCCGGAAACGGACACTCACTGAATGTCACTCGAATTTCCTAATCTGGCTAAGTTAGTCTTCATTCAAATGCCGCACTGAAGGGGACACGGCTTTTGTCTACTCGTAATGTCCTGACGTTTGTGAACACGGCCACTATTGCATGATGCCAAGATCCGGGCAAAAAAGCTGAATTTTGGGTGTATGCAATAGCAGTTGTGTTCACAAACGTCAGGACATTACGAGTATTGCTCACAAGGGTCGGGAACAGTTAACCTGAAAGGGTAGGGATATATTTGGCAGGTTAACCTTAAATAACTGTTCAATCGCTTTCCTTTTTCCTTTTTCTTTTTTCTTTAAAAAAAAACCCCCCTTTTTCCATTTCGCCTATATGCTACTCTAAAGCATGTTCAATCACTTCTTACTGGACCTTGCACGGTATATACAGCGGTTGTGCCAAACGTCCTGGCAAACACCAAGGTACTTGTAAGGAAGAGAGGGAAGGAAGTGAGGTTTATGTTATTTTTTGGGAAAGAAGTCGTAGTTTGAGGAAGGATTGGGCACGACACTTTAGTTATAGAAAGCCTGGAATGGAAAAGGTTTAAAATAGAAATACAAATAAAATAAGTTCTGGCGCACGGTTGTCAAGAAGATATTGAAATTGACGACACCCTGGGTTGGTTGATTTATAATTTATACGACCTTTGTCCGGTCAATGGGGTCCTGTTTTTCCTGATCTACTGTATGGCTTTGCGACAAGCCCCCTATCGATCCGTGATAATCTGAAACGCCACCCAACGTACGGTAGCTGTGTTTAAAGGAAATCCGGGCAGCCATGGCAGGTTACATAGTAGTAATGTGCTTGCGATATTATATACTAGTCTACTATTGACCCCTCCTAATTGTTTCCTACAGTACTCCTCGACTGGCTGCCAAGAGCGACATTTACCCCCACCGTGGCGCATCGGAGGAACCTGAATACCGAATCTCCACTACTATCATAGTATCATAATAAGTGGCAAATAAATCCGTTAGGATCGCCCGACTCCGGGCTTCTAAAAGTATCACTAGGCTACCGTAAAAAAAACAACTCTTGCGACTCGCTACCTCTATTAGCTTAGGACAGGTTTAGCTTGACAAGTTAACATTTATTCAAAATTTCGGTACCTAACTACCAGGAAGCATACCCATCCGGGTCCTCTATCCTACAGCGTTGCGTTCCATGGGGCAAGCCGACCCAACTCAAAAACAACTTTCCAAACAACCAAAAATAAAACAAAACAAACAAAATACAATAAAACTAATCATGACCCGAACCCACCGGATCATCCAACATCATCTTTTCCACAACCTCAAAACAAATATCATGAGACCTAATATGCTGTCTTAATCCGCTAACTGCTTTAAACAATCTATCGCAGCCCCAACATTCTTTAACCCCCACGCAATTTAATGCTATCCATTTGTTCACCATGGCAACCTGGAATTCTTCATCCCAGTCCTTTTTGTTGCCAATTTCCCTCTCCCAGTATTCAATCTCAAGTGCTCTCCCACACTTGTCCTTCCTCTTCTGCAAATGCCCCTTCAGTCCCGATCCTCCCGGTCTGGCATTGCTTCCTCCCCCATAATTTCCCCCACAGTGGCCGCATCTCGTCTCTGTCTCCCTAACGAAAAACCATCGACCTCTCATGTCCGTCATTTTCTTGACACAGGCACCCACATGGACTTTATCACATCCTTCACACGGAAGTTTTTTGATCTGTTTGGTAACGGTTTCGCCGTTCCTCGAAATCGTTATCGTCGAGTCAACTGGGTTCCCAAACATCACCCTTACCCCTAACTGTTCCGGTAAGGTCGTTGGTATTCCCATTCCCAGGTATTCGTGATGTGTCCACCATCCCTTCCATTCGTCGATGTGTTTGTCGTCGAATAGTGTTATTTTCGGTGGTCTCCGGGTTTCGTACATGTTGCATTCGGTCATGTGGAATCTTTCATCGTATCCCACACATGCTTCATGTCCAGTCTTGTCCGTTCCCGATCGTATTCTTATGAGCACATATGCGTCCAGTCTTGTCAGCCCTTTCAGATGATTGGGCTTCTTCGGTCGGCGCTCATAGTAATCGTGTTCCTGTTCCTTGTGCCATGACATCCATTCCCCTGACTTCAGGTCCTTCGCCCTTCCCCCATTGTCGGCCACTTTGTCCCAACTGATCCACCTGCCCGGTTGCACATTTTCATCGATGTGTTCGCCAGCCACTATGTCCGCTGCCTTGTTACCTTCGATTCCAATGTGTCCAGAGGTCCAGTGGATCCTGACTTCCTCCAGCTGGTTCATGATCGGTACCATGATGTTCCATATCCCAGCTCCTTGTCCCTCCTTTTGCATCGAATTGATCGTCCTTATGGCCGGTATGCAGTCTGTGAAAAGTGTACACTTCTTCACCTTCCTCACGATTGCATCTTCCATCGCGCACACGATAGCCACCAATTCAATTCTAACGGAATCGTACTTTCCGTGTATCGCAATTCCCCTTCTCGCGGTGATGAGTCCATCCCCTTCCATCCATACCCATCCAACCGCCCCCTTTCCATTCCTCCTTGCAACATCGCTCTATACCCACGACGTTCCTTCCGTAGTCGTAAGTATTTCCATTATTTCGGTATACTCGTTCACCGCAGCTACCTTGTCCTTAGCTATTCTCGTGACTGGTCGTGTTGTCATTTCGTGCTCCGAGGCATTTCTCGTTGGGATAACCGTTTCGTCGTCCCATCCCGCACTCAGACATCCGTACCACGGGTATTCTTTCCCGTACCCGTTGTTGATGTCACGTTGTCGGCATCTTCTCCTTAAGTACCTTCCTTGTATATGTGTAGGTACTATTCCTGCCTCCGCTAAAAGGATGTTGTTCGCTGTTTTTATAGGTGTCCTCAGTCCAGATCGTATGGTGTCGTTAATGTTGATTTGTATCTTCTTTAACATCTTTTCATCACCGGCAACGAATTCCTGACCGTACCATACTGTTGGTAGGTAAACCGATTTAATCAGGCGATTGTACTCCCACGCCCCAATACCTCCTTTCGATCCATACCTCCGTCCAATACTGGCTATCCTCCTTCTCATGCCCACACCTCTTTCCAGCCAGTATTCGGTATGTACATTCATCCTCCCGTCCATATCCAGTCGATACCCCAGTATCCTAATCTCGTCCACTGGTTCAATCAACCCCTCCTCGGTTGCCAGTCTGTTCCATCTCTTCTTCCCCATCCCCATCCATTCTGTTTTCTTCAACGCGAAGGACATGTTTCGTAGCTTGGCTATCCGGTTGCAGTCCTCGAAAAGTTTCATGATCAAATCCATCGCGATTTTTTGGGTACTTCCGGCGACCGCAATTGTACCGTCATCCACGTAACTGCTCACGATGCAGCTCCTGTGTTAGGCATACCAGAAGGCTTAGCCTTCCCTTAGTGAATGAAGACCTATAGTTACCCTACCTTAGGATTCTGAGTTCAAAAAGACAAGCCAACACCCCCCTCCCGCACCAGCGTTGGGACGGCGCTACATCGGCAGACGCCGCCGTAGTTGCGTCCCCTCACCCCAAAACATGGTCATTGGAGCCCTCCTCGTAACCCCGTATACGTCGCGGCCGTCCGTCCGACCGGATCCCGTTCGCAGGATATATGAGGGAAGACCTTTGGCGAGCTTATGCAAGTGGTTCGAGCCAAA
>Ga0307509_10000384_pt1 | contig 74699 bp, 81 predicted proteins | sample 10_EM_MG_FD_202245 | JGI IMG/M metagenome (GOLD analysis project Ga0307509, IMG submission 202245) | Populus trichocarpa ectomycorrhiza microbial communities from riparian zone in the Pacific Northwest, United States - 10_EM | ecosystem: Host-associated > Plants > Roots > Unclassified | place...
TTTTCGCTAAACTTTATTAATCCCAAAATCTTCCCCCCCCCCCCCCGCCCCAACCTGCACTGCTGCGGCACATTTTGCTTTTGGGGGACATAATTTCCCATCCCCTCCCTCCCCCCCCCCCCCACCACCTCCTCTCCTCCTTCACACGAGCAAGAGGGCCTAGAGAGCGCCAAAACAAAAAAGTAAACAAAACACAGTAATCACGGGCCTTCTTATCGGGGGGTCGGAATTATTGGGGTTTGATTAGTTGCCTGGTTGTATTGAAGTGGGGCTTAGGGAAGGTTTTTTTCTTTCTTTCTTTCCTTTCTTTGCGTGTTTAGGATGGTTGTGGGACTACGATGGTGTAAAGTTGGCTTAGCTACCTACCATACCGTGGCGTATAAGACGATATAAGGGTAATGCGGTGGTAATGGGTATTAGCTAGCTAACTAGCTAATAGATGCCCAGATACGGTAGGTACCGTTTACAGCGGCACGAAGTTTAGAGCGGAAATACTACATGACTGATCACTCGATTCACCGACCGTGCGCATAACTTGCTCCTGCCAGCCTCGACAAAAAACAAATATGGAACTGCTACTGTTCGCGCTGTCAGTCTGCAGTACCGGTACGAGGGAAGTACGAATACATACACACTTACCGTACCTGCTGGCTTACCTTCTAACAACTAAATTAGTAGGCTTACACGCCTTTGAAACCTGTTACTATGACATATATTATCCTTTATTAGTCCCGGTATCAGCAACTAATCGTCGACAGTTAGTTCTTATAATAAGACAGCTCTCTCACACATTCCTCTCGTATTCTATTCCAAGAGGGAGGGAAAAAGGGAAGGAAGGGGGGGGCAAAGAGCAAAAAAGAAAAAGAAAAAAATCTTGAAACATACTCTGAAATGCAATCATTCGGTAGATAGATCCTGATTCTCTCCCCCTTCCCTTTCCCTTGCGGAGATTTGAATCTTTTGTCTCTCCGCTCGGTGTCCGATCTGTTTAGTAATCTTAATAGCCAATCAGGCTTCCCTGTTCATACGGATGGGATGGACTGGCAGACAGGAAGGCAGGCAGGCAGAACAGGCCGGTAGCGAATAACTTAACTTAGACCCCAACAAAGTTGTCCTCTCTCTCCCCCTTGCTCTTCCTGTTCTGCATTTTCTTACTTTTACTTCTTACGGTGCTAGGCTTCATGCACCGAGTAAGGCATGCACGGCGCACTATGGGGCGCGGTAGCATGTACGGTACGGTACGAGTACAATATCCGTAAATGAGGCTTCGTTTCTTATTAGCCCGTGATGCTCCGTGAGTAATCAATCAATCAATCAATTAAGCCGATCAATCCAACTTGGGTAAAAAAAAAAAAGGAAGAAGGAAGGAAAGAAGGAAAGAAAAGAAGGTCGGTTAAGGGCGTCAGTTAGACTGCATGTGGTAGTGGATAGATCAGTTAAGTGGATGAGTTGAGGGGAGAGAAAAGGAAAAGAAAAAGAAAGTAAAAACCTTACCAATTATGGAAAGCACTGCGCGATTGAGCGGTTTTGCGTTGGGTTGGGAGGGTGGGGAAGAGAAAAAAAAACTAAAGCACTGATTGATTGATTGATTGATTCATTGCTTGATTCGTGGGGCGTTTGGTGGGCTTTGGTAGGCTAGGTTGCCGGTTGGCCGCTTTGAGATTAGTAGTTTTGCGAGGTTCGGGCTTAGAGGATCAGGAGGGAATTGGCTCATGATGTGCGCATGGTGTATTTATGTTACCTACCGTACTGACATCGGCGGGGAGGGTTGAGCGGGTTTTTGTTTCTCTTTTTTTATGCTCTTTTGGTCTAGGGGGGTTTGCCGTGGTGAGAAATATAATATAATAGTATGATAATATAACATCTTGGATTATAATGTGTTTTAAATGTGATTGGGCTTCCAACAATTTGAGATCTCGATAGCATGGGTCATCACTCGACGGATTGGTTGACTATTGGGGTAGTCTCTGATGCGCACTAAGTTAGATCTCTGCAACCCGGAGTGGTTCGATACATGTACTCGAGTATAGTTAGTTAGCCAGGTGTAATTTTTTTTTATCCGGCTAGGAGATTTTGTGCCCTGAAGGCGTCTTGCAACATCTATTTTGCACCTACTGCGCATCGAAACACCCCCTCACCTTCCTAACCACAGCCCCTCTTTCTTTTGCACCACCGAGCCAATCCCATCCAGTTAAAGCTTCGATGGCCCTTCCATTCTTCTCATTTCCCAAACACCCAGCAACCCCAACTAAAACCTCCGCGGCCCCCTCCCTGATCTTGGGGAATGGGTGATTTAGCATAGCCACGAGTTTGTCAACCGCAGCCTTTCTCCCTGGTTTATCCTCGTTCATGTAGATTCCGCCATAAACCCTCACTGCGGCAGATAATCTGCCGTGATTGGCGCTTTTGTAGTGTGCTTTTTGAACAGAGGGAAACAGGTTTGCAGGAGGGGTGCAGGGGATTGATTCTAGGATCGCTGACATGACCTCTAGTGTTGGGACTGTAGTCCTTTCAAGTGGTAGGAGTGATGTTAGGGTACTTAGGATAGGCGTTGGAGAAGTGTTTGATAGAAAGGATAGAAGGACTGCCCGAGATGTCTTTAATAGGCTATCCGACCCTGCACCAGCGGAGAGTATAAGGCCTTTTAAAAATGGTGTTGAGAGACGAGGGTGGTTTAGCAGCAAGATTAGAGAAGTAAAGTATTCAGGCGATGAAACAGAAGTGGCTGATATCTCTGATTTAAGCACTTCGCTATTATCGATTAGCAAAAGATTGGAGACGGGTTTGAGGGGATAAAACTATACATATTGATGTACTCAACTAGATCTTTCCACTTTTCACTCTCGGATATTCTCACAAGGGCTTCACAGGCTCTCACTCGAACTCGGTCAAGTCTTTCCGCACTGAGACGAACTATTCTTTCCAGAATCTGCCACTGGGCGTCTTCATTCCCCAAGCGCTCCCAGTGCTCGAGCACGGCCTTAATTCCTTCTGAGCGCACCCAACTACCCACATCACCTCGTGAGTCAACCTCGTAATCATCAAGGGAATCCACTATGGCCTGGGTCGCATCCTCCGTAGGATCTCCTTCTGATAGAATTCCACTGGCGATAGCTGTTATACCGGCCACCCGATATTCAACTTCCTCAGAAGCGGCTGCCCTCAGTAGTGATGAGACAGTAGCCTTTCGCAAGTCTGTGGGACTTGAAAGGAATGGAAGGACTTCGCCTAGGGCAAGAATGTACCCACGTTTTTTCCGGTTGGAAGATGCCCGGCGATTCCAGGATGTAATCAAATTCTCCCTGTTTGGGAGCGATGACAGAGCTATAAGTCTTTTGGCTGCTGGTACAGCTTGTTGAAGGACTATGTCCTCATTGCGATCTAGACTTGCCTCTAGGATAGCGATATAGAGTCTGATAGCAGGGATTGGAAGAGGATTGAGGAGACAAAGCGCAAAGACAAGACGGGATGTCGATTCAGAAGTTAATTCTGGGCGGAGGAGGGTATTAAGAAATTCGCTCCCTGTGAGCTTTTCAAACGGGGGCAATAGTAAGGACGACTTTATCGGGGCAAGCACATCAGGGGGGACGGTAAGAATTGTGGAGGCCAGAGCCCAGGTTGCACCATGGTATATTTCAATATCGCTTTTCCCATCAGTCTGGATTCGGCGGAGAAGAGATGATACGATCTCCACCACGCGCTCAGCCATTCTGTTGCCTGGGCATTTGTCGTCGCCGGGTAGAGCAATGTATATCAACTCTCCAAGGCCGTCCCCGCTCAATTTCCTCCCTTCAACATCACCACTCCCGATGCCCCTCCACCCTTCTATCATCCCGCTGACAATTCCATGCCAGTACCCACTGCCCAACTTTGCTGCTTCCGCTGCAACTTTAACTACGCTTCTCCGGCGCAGTGCAACAGCATTATAGTCTACGACTTGTACAACCTTTATGCCCTCCTCAACCATCCCGGGATGTCTTCCCACAAGCTCCTGCAAAGCAGCAGATGCAGCTCGCCGAATATTCCCTAAGGGATCCAACGCTCCGGCAACAATCAACTCGGTAGCAAGAACTTGCTGAATAAACCCACGCTGATCAAAGTTGCCCACAGCCTTCAACTCGTCGGTTGTATACGACCGAGAAAGACTCCAGGCAGCATAACAAGCAGCATCACGCACGTTCCCGCCGGCGGCAAATGTGGTTCTCCGTTGTTCAAACGACAAAGAGGTTATTATGCAGTGAATCACACGTTCCAGCACATCTGTACTACGAACTGCCCTTTCCCGAAGAAATGTGGCAAGCGTAAGCGTTGCTCCGTGCCATTTCTCGGCGTTGACTGCTGTAAGCATCTTTTTCCTGTTTGGTCCGTATGAAGGAGAATAGAATATGTCTTCCTCGTAGATACCCATAACAGCCTCTAGAACCTCCCCAGCCATATCTGGCGGTAATTTCCTCGAAATGACGGCAAGGGATTTCGATGCACCAAGACGCACGGCAGTATCCCTATCACCAAGAGAGTTTAGTAGCCGCTCTATTATGTCTTCGACAACGTTATCCTCGCTCTTCGCTTCGCCTTCTCTAGTTAAAGACAGTATTGCCACCCATCGATATATTTTCGTCCCAAGTCTTCTCATATTAGCCGAGTCCCACTCCTTCCCGTCTTCGGACTCAATCCTTTGCACAAGCCTAAATATTGGCATAATAAATGGGATGATCGCAGTACGATCAGCCTGAGCTAGTAAGCCAGCCAGAACAGATACAACACTAGTCTTTCGGAAGAGGCTAGTATACGCCGAATCCGTAGACTCTTGCTTAATTGAAAAAGTGTCCATACACCAAGAAATCATAGCCGGGAGAAGCCCCAACGACCCCATGTCCTTCCGGATGCACAACCGAACAATCAAAAGTGATGCAGTTTCGCTCTCGCGATTTCCCGGCGAGGCAAGATGCGCAATTGCCAATTGAAGGAGTCGTCGAGGGAGGTCGGGTAACTCTTTGATATCAAGGTGTTCTGGAAGGGGTATCGGCTCCGTGCTAGGGGTCGAGATGGTGCTTAGATCGAAGGGCGCAAGGAGTAAATGTGATAGCCATAGCAATAGAATAAACCGAAATTGCCAGCTACTTGAGGATTCTGTACTTCGGGATGCGAGTAGATTTGTGAGTGGCTCTAGCCAGCGGGGCTCGTTAGGTAGAAATCTAGTAATAATTTTTGGGCCCCGGATCTTGCACAATGTATAGAGTAACCTAGCAATAGCTTCATGGGATGATATTTCTGCACGATCGAAACCTGTTGGTTTAGGCAATGGCGGTCGGGGGGGCTTCGCATTTGAAGTATCGAGAAGAGCTAGGAAAGCGCTGGTAAGCGGTGTGAGAAACGAGGTTAAATACGGATCGAGAAGTTGTGGAGACTCCTGGAACGGTTCTATCTGTAAAATGTTAACCAATGTACAAGCGGGGTATCATAGTGGGAATGCTCACAAGAACTCTCATAGAATCAACTTCCTTCGAGTCAACTGTTGGCCGGGGTGGTCCGGTGGAGCCATCTTCGAGCAAAAGACGGGGGAGGGACTCCTTAAACCGAAGGAGGAGGTCTCCTGAAACCTTCTGCAACTTGACATCTCGATCTTCTGGGGCATCCATTTCCTCTTCCCTTTTTGCTTTCCTTTTCTGATCCTCCTTGATTTTGATTTTATTTTATTCGTTGAGGTTGAAATTTTGGTTAAGGCGCTGGTGGCGAGGGCTAAATGTTAACTAAGCTCATCGGAGCCGCACTTCCACTGCAGCCCGCGGTCACAGCAATCGCCAACCCCCATGATCTAACCGTAAAAATTGTCCTTCACCAAAACAACACAGCTATCCACAACACCCACTCACCCTCCTTCCTCCATCCTTACCCTACACGACACACTCTGTTGGAGGTCTCCTACCCAGAGTATCGCAACCCACCTACTGTTTTCCTTGACTGTCAATATGAGCGATCTCGACCAGTAGCTTCCCTCGCCCCGACATTACCGAGCCTCCGATCGCTAACTTAAACTACAGCGCAATATCCCTTCTCCGCTCATGCAAACCAATCCCCGAGCCCGCCGTCCGAGAGCTCTGTTACAAAGCCCGCGAGCTCCTAATCGAAGAATCAAATGTTCAACTCGTTGACGCGCCGGTAACAATTTGCGGCGACATCCATGGCCAATTTCATGATCTCATGGAGCTCTTTCGAGTGGGCGGTGATGTGCCAGAAACAAATTACTTATTCATGGGCGATTTCGTTGATCGCGGTTTTTATAGTTTAGAGTCGTTCCTGCTTTTGCTGAGTCTGAAAGTACGATATCCGGATCGAATAACCCTTATTAGAGGGAACCACGAGAGCCGACAGATAACTACGGTTTACGGATTTTATGATGAGTGTCTGAGAAAATATGGGAGTGCTAATGTATGGCGGTATTGTTGTGAGGTATTTGATTACCTTGCGTTGGGTGCACTGGTTGTTGGCGCTGGGTCTTTTGTTGGCGATGAAACCGAAGAATGTGAGGTTGAGGTTGTAGGCGTTGGTGGCGACGTTGTTACAAGGTTGAAGAGAAGAGATGATGGCGCTGGGCTGATGAATGCTGCTAACCCTCTCCAGGAGGGTGGTGCTAGCGGTGGTGATGGTGGCGGGGCAGTAGGGGGACCACCTGGCTCTGGCGCTTCGGGAAGCTCTGGGGGAACAAAAGGTGTGAATAATGGTGCTGTCCTGTGTGTTCATGGAGGATTAAGTCCTCTTGTGGACAGTGTGGATAAGATCCGATTACTCGATAGGAAACAGGAGGTTCCACATGAAGGCGCAATGTGCGATCTCCTTTGGTCTGACCCAGACGGTAATCCATTCCCTCTGCTCCCAACCTTGGATCTCGATACAGAAATCTGACAAAACTAGAAATCGATGGCTGGGGCCTTTCTCCTCGAGGTGCCGGCTTTCTCTTTGGAGCTGATATAGTGAAGCATTTCAACCACCTAAACAACCTGACCTTAATAGCCCGCGCGCATCAGCTTGTAATGGAGGGCTTCAAAGAAATGTTCGACTCTAGTATCGTAACTGTCTGGTCCGCACCAAATTACTGCTATCGCTGCGGTAACGTAGCCGCAATTCTCGAGCTTGGAGAAGAAAGGAACGGCAGTGGCGCTGGGGCCCAGTGGTCTGCGACTGCTGGCCGAGGACAAGGATCCGGTGTGGTCAGAAGGGGGCCAGGGAGACGGTACCGAGTTTTTGAAGCGGCCCCCCAGGATAGTAGAGGAATGCCAGCGAAAAAGCCGGTGGCTGATTACTTCTTGGTATGTGCCTATTCTGTGGACCAGAGGCGACTTATTGCTGACATTTTCTAGTAATATCATGTTTAGAAGGTGGCAACCAGGTGTTGGGGGTTTTGGTTGGGCTCTATTTCGCATAACAAAAAGTCTTTTGTAAATTGGGCTACTTTGTTCTCTCTCTTATTCACTCTTTTCAGCGCAAAGAACCAGACTTTAAACTTTAAACTTTAAACTTTACTACACTATCATGAAGAATCACTCGCGAACTCATTAGGAAGTGATTGAGCGTGGTCTATTAGGGGGACGTGCAGGCGGTGAAATGCTCAAACTAAAGCCCTGGGCGATCCCATAAGCTTTAGTGAGTGTTACTAGGTTCGACTTAGGCGTGGTTTTGCAACACGGAAATCATATTGTATTAGCTGTAGATAACACTCGCGCGGTCCGCACTCTGGATGAAAGAGAGTAAGGATCGGGAGGTTTTCGTAGGAGACAGATCCTGGGCACCTCCCCTGGGTGATGGCAGGATAATCCCCGGTAATCTGCTACCGGTGTCCCAGGCCCCATGAAGTGGGCTGTGCCAGGCTGCTACGAGTGTGTTACCGTCATGATAGATAACCCTCCCTCATTATTTTTCTGTTCCTAGATGTCCTGTGGCAGACCACGGTTACTCGTTTCATAGAGAACCAAGGATTACTTGAAGAAAGTGCGATCCCCCTTACCATAGCCTGGGCCTGTTAGAATTGTGCCCCAGTTGTTTCCTACATTCTACCAACGCTCTAGCTTAGACGAGTGACCTCCGGTGAGTGCCAACTGTTAATATCTACTCTGGTGATAACGTGAAAAGATTAAGACTGGCCCGGGTTTAATGCATTAGACGTTGCATCGGAAGCAACAAACCATGAGAATCACTGTAGGTATTATAGCTTCGAGCTATCTGTTAGGGCTTTCAGCATTAGCTTGCCAATTCTTGGGCTGCGGGAAGTTCCGCTGGAAGACCACAAACGAGACGCCTCGCGAGTCGCGACAACTACAAGCAAGGTATGACGTGCAGTACTATGCGAGGGGTAATTATCGTACAAGTGCCGTGATAATAACCCAATACTGTCCTTAAAATATTAGGGCGCGGAGCTTCTGGCCCTCCAGGACCGCAATTGAATACGGGTATATACATATAAAAGTACCGTATCTGCCCATAACGAAATTCCGTAAGATGCCGTGGGGCGGCACAGCGCCCCGCCACGGTGGATGATCCCGCATTGCGCTCGGTGCGTATCCAGGAACTATCCGCAGGAGGTCGAAAGTCTGGATTGTAAGCCTTCCCCATTAGCCTTGTGCCGCGGAATAGTGGCTTATTATAACATCCTCATAGTTGGATCTAGAGTCTCGACGTGGGTTGTACTTCTCTGTTAAGAGCGGTTGTGAAATGACAGACACCCATACGATATGAGGAATGCCTTGCCAATTAGATACTTAGGTATACTTGTACTCGAATGATGGCATAAAATGAACCGCCCCATCGGGCTCTCGTCACAAGCAGGTTGTTATTAACGATGATTGTTGATTGTGGCGCCTGCGCTGAGACACTGTGCAGAAGCCAATGGTTGTACAGTGCTACGATAGCCAGCGCCCCTTTATGAATGGGCGTTTTCAAGGACAGCGAACCCGGGAGCGCTGGACGAACAAGGCGTACAAAACAGGAGGAAAACAGGAAAGAAGGCTTTTGGGTGCTTGTTGTTACTCCAACCAAATTCGAAGGACAATATAGCAGACGAATCGCTTATAAACTACCACTCTTTCATTAAAAGAGCCTATTCGCTTTAGGGCACCTTGCGGAAGGCGTTTACTCACCCCGTGGAAGCGCATTCTGGCTGTTTATCGCGACAGCTCGGCATGGAAGAGAACCGCATCCTGAAAGAGCGCATTGGGGGCATCCTTGCGTTTGCCGACAAGCTAGCAAGCGAGTGGGAAGAGCATCTTGCCCCGCAGATGAAAGAAACCTTAGCTTCCTCCCAGGAGTCGGGAATTTATACGGCTCTGGAGCCCGCTGTCAATTCGGTTCGCGAGGTGCTCTGGTCCATCCTTGAACCTGAGCAAAGCGGCGGCACTGAGGAAGTTTTGGATGTCGGCGCTTTTCTCGACGCATCTGAACAGGCTACACTAGTTCTTGAAGTAGCTACTGCTCAACAGGAGCAGCTGGCGGGTTTCAAAGACAAATGGGAAAACCTGTTGGATCAGCGTGACGCGGCCAAGGTCCAACTTGGTCTGAGAAAGGCGGACGTTTCTCAGGCCCAGGAGGATCTTCGGGGGCGGCTGGCGATAGTAAGCAGGAGGAAGCAGAGTGTTGATAGCAAGTTGAGAGTTAATCGACTCAAAATTAATGAAAGCAGGTTGACAAAGCCGATGGCAGTGGGGGTAAGTGGCCACTTTGAAGGGTGGATTGGGGGGAGATGAGGGAAGAGTGATACCCTTTATGTTCATGGATCTTGACTGACTATTATCCATGCAACCATAGCGAGAAGTTGTGGTTAGGCTACCCGTAGTTGGGGATGCAGTACGCCAGGTCGTAAGGGCTGCTATTGAGTAAGATATATCCTTCTCCTTCTCCCCCACTTGTTAGCAAATATGAATAATGTAACCATGTAAATACTGATGCCAATTCCAGTAATATTGTTGGCCCAAACCCTCTTGAGAAGGAAAGGGAAGAACTCGTTATCCAGAATCACCAAAATGATTTCGAAATTACCCAACTGAGGGACCAGCTCGATCGTCAGCATAAAGCTCAGACAGAACTTGTTGAGTTAGAAAGTGCAATGGAGCAACTAAGCAGACCGGATGGGAGGTTGGGTGCCTCACTTACTGAATTCGATCAGCTAAGCCAGAGAGTGAATGAGGAATGCAATTCGTTATCGATCCGAGTCTCACAAATTAGAGGCCATATAGAAGACCTGGTAGTTACGGCTACCGAATCTGGTGGAGGCGGAATGATTATCGTCAAAGCCGTTGAAGACCTACTGAGGAATATTCAGAGAAGAGACAATAGGTTCTACACTATGCTGGATGGCGTTGAAGATATGATTAAGAGGATTCGGGAGAATCACCTGGATGAAGAAAGAAGAAGGATTGAGGAGGATGAGGAATACTATTCACGCCCAAGCCATGTTTCAAGACGTGGTAACTCATTCGTCCGCTTGCAGTATATCATAGGGTTGAAACTAATGTCTGTTTTTTAATATATAGTTTCACCGCCGCCAAGCACAACCAGCAGCTACAGCGGGCCAGCATGGTCGGGTTTTGAGCGTTCTGCGTCGGGCTCAGACTCAGTTAGATCAGTCGATACTACAGAAGAAGACCTTCTCGATCTTGATGAAAGCCCTGAGGCGACAGTTACAGAAGCTCCGCTAATAAGCCTTTTCGAAGAGGAAAGCCCCTCCCGAGACCCCCCTGCAATAGAATTGCTCAACGGGCTGAATATTTCACCCGGTTTGTCTGCCCCATCTTCCGATTGAGTGGCGAGAAATCTAACAAAGTCTGTCGGAGTTGAATATGAAGGGGAACCATCGCTCATAGATTTCGGTTCAGATCCGCAAGTTAACGACACCACCTGGCCGACTTCTAGCAGCCTAGGATTCTCCTCAGGTTTGCCAATTTCCTCACAGCTTGTAAGTGAAGCTAGTCTCGAGCTTGAAGGTATTGTTGGGGAGGTTGGGGGGCTACTCAATACTCCACCGTCTCAGACCCCCTCCCTCTTGGATGAAGATATGACGGAAGGCCTATCACTTCCACTAGATCTAGATGGTTTGCCTCTTCTTTCTCCTCAAAGGTTTCCTCACTTAAATCTCCGGCTAGTAGTTCCAGGAGCACCCCAAGGGGACCACATCGGCGAGGCCCACCCCCAAGAACCTCTTATTGACCCACAAGACGATTCTCGGCCAACCTCTGCCCACGAAGAGGATTCGGCTGAAAGCACAGTTGAGTCCGTGACTCCGGGCATCGGCCCCAGAGAGACCGATCCACCTTCCGGTCTGTAAATCTTGCCCTTTCCCTCAACCTTGCTGACCCGTGTCTCGGCAGTACAACCACCACCAAATGAAGTTCCAACCCCTCAGGTGCCTATCATTATAATCGGGTTTGTAGATAAACCGCCGCCGCCGCCGCCGCTACCTACTACCCCCATAGAGAAAGAGAGTGATGACGATGACGGCGATAGTGATATTTTCGAGGATGCACCCCAGACTCCATCAGATATGGTAGATATCCCAGGGAGAGAGGAGATGGGGAAACCCGAGGAGGAGCACTTTGGAGCACATTACCCCTTGGTTACCTCTACCGCAATTTGATTTGATCTACATGTATCTCTTTAGGGGTCTACCAATGGTGCGTTTAATCTAGTCTTTCAGGTATTGCTATTTGTCTTGAGCACACATTTGTTTCAGTCAGTTAAAAAAGTTCAGAGAAGAAACACCATCTGAGGCTGAATTGAACTCTATTAAATGCAGCAGTATCTAATAACTCGTAATAGTAAATACTGTGCATCATTCTTTAGGTTCGTATGCCAGTCAGCAAGCCGAGTGACAAGAACCACAACAGTCGCAATCCACCTCTAGGATGTCGAGCCATCGCAGGACAGATAAAGCACAGAGAAGATGTCGTATGGTCCCGATTTACGGTTTTTTAATTGTGTACGAACAAGCCAACTTTTATAGTTTTAAGTGGCACCAACATACCCAAGGCCCCCCCCCCCCCGCCAGCCCATATACCACCTCCCGCCAATTTGAAAGCGACCCAACGCAAGAATAATAGTAATGATACAAACCTGTCTCCCATAGTAAAAACTTACCTTATACCTACCTATTTATCCCTCCTCCCCATATATATCCATATCCTCCAAGATTCATCAAACTACACGCCTCCCCCAACCCCAAAATTACCGCACAAAAAGACCCTTGTTACCAATATATGCCTCCCCGATGTCACATTGGACAGGAAAAAAACGAACGAGAATACTAGATCTTATCAAGCAAGCTAAAAAGAACATTGTTTTCAACATGACAGTTCCCGCTTCTCATGGCCTCAGCTGGACATATCTCGCTAATTAGCTGGCCATTGTCCTGAGGGTGTAATTGGTGTATGAAGGTTTGCGCGAGATGGCAGGGTGTCGTCGAGGTACCACATGGACCTTGGTACTGTTGTTGCTGTTGCTGTTGATGCTGCTGCTGCTGCTGCTGCTGCTGCTGAGACGGGTAACAGCAGTTCGATGACTGCGGGGAAGCATTCTGTGGTGGGGCTGGGTAAAATTGTTGGTAACCAGCGGCGGCGGCGTTGGCGGGGGGGTATGTTGGGGAGGTAACAGTGTACGATTGTGAGGGGGGAGGTGGTGGGGAAGAGAATGTGCAGTAAGGGTTCAGCTGTGGCGCGGAGACTGGTAGTGTGTAGGTGGAAACGGCAGATGTTGGTGTTCCGCTAGGTGACGGGTAGTGTTGCGGGGTGAATGCGGGCGGATGCGGAGGCGGGCGGTGGTGGGTCGGGAGCGGTACCACGGGTGATGGCGGGGATAGAGGAGGCTGGGATGAACACTACCATAAATGCGTTTGAGTTAGCCCATGATTCTTGCTTCTTCTCGGCCGTAAAAATTGGCCAGTTGGGATGAATGGTGTCGGCTGAAGTAAATCAAGACCAGTATGAGGGAGGGGAGGACAGAATGATCCAGAGTCGAGGATATAATTGAGCCAGTTGGTTATTAGAAAAGAAAAGATTAGAATCAGAATGAAAAAGATGAATGATTTTTCCCCTCTTCCTTCTTTCAGCCCTTTGTTCTCTTCTCACCTTTGCGGAAGCGCATGTTCCAGAGCCCGTCGCCGGTGGACATGGGAGAGTCTCACTACCGCGTGGTACTCTCTCGCCAGCATCTCTCGCACCCAGCATTCCTGTGGAATTCCTTCTATCATTGAATCTTTCGCTCCCTAGCCTTTCCATGAGAAGCTGTTCCCCACCACATGGCCTTCGTCCGAGAACCTTCATAACTCCCTCGACCGCCGATTCCCCATCAACGCTCCCCTCCCCGCCCTCTTTGACGGCCCGCTCAATCTCACCATCCCCAAGGCCTCTGTTTCGCAGCATCTCTCGCAGCAGCATGTTCTCGCGAACAACCCTCTTGGCCGCATTCTGGATCTCAACGTTTGCCTCCACTCCTGCTCTCTGGCAGGCTTGGACACGCTCCTCGAGGGACGTCAGGTACTCCTTCTTGCGAGCCCTGCTGCGACGCTGGTTCTCCCGGAGGCGAGAGGCGTTGTCCTTTGCGCTAGCTGCTGTCGCATAGGGAGATGAAGATTCTGAGGGCGACGGAGTGTGTATGGTGCTGCTCATCGTGGATATTATCGTGACGCCAGAACAGAAGGAGGTTGAATGAACTCTTTTTCTTTTTTCTGATTTCTGTTGGTTTGGACTTGAGACGGCATGTTGCGTTGCCGTCGAACAAGAGGTCAAGAAGTTGCACGCTGGGCTATCCTCTTCTGTACCTCTCGGGGGGTGAGTGGGGGAAGCTTCCCAGGGGGGGGTATTAATTGCGTTAGTCAGCCCCCACACGACCTGATGAGCTTTTTTACTTATTTTTCTTCCCCCCTTCGAAGAGGTAGAGTGGGGAGAAATCGCCTTGGACTTCGGGGATGTCTGCCTCAGTCTGTGTGCTTTCCAAGACATGTCTCGTCTCCGGGCTTTTTTTTTCCCTCTTTCCCATTCATGTGCTACTGGCACTCAATCACAACCCCCGGGATCTCCACCACATGGAAAGATTAAGCGGCAGGGATCAAAGTAGAATTTTGGGTGATCTCTCTTCATTAAATATCACATCCTATTGATTGGGGTTAGTAACTGTTATTAGTATTATTATATCTACTTGTGAAAGAGTTCGAGAGTTCCGCATTACAGCGTACTCTACAGTACTGCATAAGAGGTTGTACCTTGCTGAACCGTAGTGTAGGATCCATTTTTAAGAGGATCACCAGAGTTAGATCAACGCAATCCATCACATTGCGCATTAGCCTAGGAATATTCTTGCAGCCCTATCAGAGTTCTATATGGATCTCAACTAGCTAAGGTATGCTTTTTGTTGGCCCCTTTTTCAACTCCTCCAACAGAGACGGAGACAGGTTCAAAGTTCTCTCAGTTGCTCTTGATCTGTAGCATACTGGGCTCTCCGGTACAGTGCCGGTACTATTCTACAAGTACAGTACCAATCAATGAATCAAAACTAGTTCCCCACCCTCCTTCACCCTCTCCAGACGTAAGTATTACGTGACACTAACCCCCCCACCAGTCGAACAATTTGTCGGCCAACGCTTCCTAGGGTAGCGCGGTACTTTCTTAGTGCTCTCATAGAGTGAAGGAAAAAAAAAAGAGCAAAAGCTGTGTTACCAGACTGGAATGGGTCGTCTTCAGCTTCACCGCCTGACCAAATTAGGTTGTCGACCCTGCACGATGGGATCAACCATGAGCCATCCCTCGAGCACCCCAGATACAGGGATTCGCAAAATATATGGCAAAAACCCCATGCGTATCTGAGTGCCCAATCCACGACCCCCGGTTTCGGATACCATGCTGCTTCTTGCCTGCTAAGAGGAGATACGGTACTCGAGTGTGTACTAGTATGATAACATCTCGGGAAACTCCGCTCCAAGCATCGTGCAAACTCTGTTCATCCCAACTCTAAAGTGCAGCTAATAACCCAACAATCAGATCGCCGGTAGCAGACAGGGACCAGCTGTAATGGGGCGTGTGTTCGTGGTCGTGGTCGTGGCGGGGAGGGCCTGCAGGCAACTACTTTTAGGGCCACACTAAACAAGAACGGCTCAGTCCCCAGACGGGGAAAAAGGTTACTCTTGGGAAACCGTGCGGCGTACTGCACTCTGACGTGAATCAAGTGATTACTATTTATTTGGTCAGAGCTACCACGTTCTTTTTAGTTGGCCAAGGCCGCCAATACAGCATCACAGTAATGCACAACTTGTTTCCTTTTGTTAAGTGAAAGGTTCCCATGTATGGGCACTGAAAAGGTGGCATGCCCCTCAGACACCCTAAAAGTAAGATTACTAGTATCATACCGGTACTCCCAGACAAATGGGCTGGGCGAAACCGTTGTGTTTAACTTTGACAGTCACAGTGAGAATTGGCCAATGGCTTGGACCACCAGCAGGGGTGCCCAACTCCTGCCCTATTTGACCGGCAGCACAGAAAAACCCCCAGACCCACCCACCAGCCCTTGGGCCGCCCCACACCCACTGGGCCTCTCCTGCCCGGCCTGCCCTTGCCTCTTGCCAGTAAGGCGATCGCCCATCACTCGTAAGAGCAAGGTTCAAGCACACGGGAACTCTAATCAATGCCACTGTTCTGGGATATCAAAACTGAGGCTAGACAAAGCGCCCCCCTTCTTCGTCTCAACCAAACCAAAACAAGCCTCATACATCCACTGGGTGAGAAAAGAACAGACATTTGGCATTGCAGTGGCGATGTCTCTGGGTGATTAAGGGATTCCGAAGGGCTTTTTCGCGAACAATCTCTTGGCACTTGCAAATTGTGCTACATGTACAAGTTGCTCAGGCAAAAAAAGAAGTAGCGTCATTTTTTTTCTTTTCTTTTCTTTTCTTTTACTTTTCAAATCAAAGTCATGTGGCATATTGAGGCAACCTGAGAAAAGTAGGTGGGAAAAAAAAACGAAATAACGACGTAGACTGTGCAGTACAGCGCAAATAAGTTACCAGCCCCTACCCACATCCTCACAGGCCAAGGCTGCAGTGGCATCCCGTCTTGGTAGATCCGGTGTCCCATGGTACGGGAGCGTTAGCCATTCCTGGGCCTCAACTAATTTTATTATCATGGCTCAACTAAGGTGGCTCGCAAGTCATATATCACACCAAGATATCATCCATTGGCATCCCGTTTTGGGCAAAAGGTTCAATTCTTGACCAGTGGCGCACGGGATGGAAAAACTTGCGCAGTCCCAAGCTTTCTTGTGTTTTCACTGGTAGTAGACGAAAAAGTGCCCAAAAGCAGGGATTAGGGAAATATATGGCAGAAATATTTGCGTATCCGAGCATCATGCAAATTAGGACCCCTGCTTTCGGGTGCCCCTTGCCTCCTAGGAGCACACATCCGGTGAGAAATTGTAAAGGAAAAAAAATGTCGTAGAGGGGCTTGGCTTGGCTTGGCTGATGAGGGAGAAGAAGAAAAAACATGTCGTTTGCAGAGCACAGCACCCTTACCAGTTGTGGTGAACCACAGCAGCTGCCTGTTAACGTCAAAAGTACCGTATTCCGTAGATTTGGGTGTGATTTCAGAGGCTTGGCGTGCAGATTCCCACGTTCTTTGGGGATTGGCAAGTCCTAAATCTGAATCAGGAAAAAAATGGAAGAATGGAACAAAGGCCCACCCCCCGCTTGAAACACGCTAGGGTCAAATAAACAGTTCCTGAAAATCAGATGGAAGCGTTCGGTAAGCATTGCGGGGACGGAGTGATCAGACGGTTACTTTTGGTCGGAGGGCTACCCAGGGAGCCGGGGGCAAGAGAGAAGAGAGAAAAAAGGAGAAAAGGAATTGAAGTGATACATCTGAACTTAATACAATCCGAAACGAGACCAATTATTACAATCGAGAGGTGGGCTGCCGACATCACCCGATTACTAATGTTAAGAAAAAGCAAGCTTCGGATGAATGGCTTTGTTTGTTTTTTTCCTCTTTTTTTTCTTTCTCTCTCTTCCCTCCTTCCCTCGGCTTTCCCTTCATCTCCGCCCTACGAGCAGAGCAACAGAAAGTCTTAGAATTTAAAACTCTTCAATCCCTTGGTTTGGGGAGGAATTTGAGAAAGCAATTAATTGTAATATAGGAACCTCCGAAATCGCTCAAATTTAGCCTACCAGGGATGTTTCTCTATTTCCGAGATGTGGCCAGCCAGCCAGCCAGCTAACCAAAAGCTGCTATCTTTTTTTTCTCTTATTATTATGGTTTCTATCTTTTTGTAGTGAAGAGGAGCAAAGCAGCAACAACAGAATGGAACGTTTCTGCCTCGCCGGCTGCAAGAGGCCCCTAGCATGGTAAGCTTGAGATTTGGACTGCGAGGTTAGCCACCTCTAACCTACGACGAATAACTACCAATATCAGTTAAGGAGATGACACGGGGTCACTCCTGTTCTGCCTACCCGACCCTAGAACCCGGCTCCTCCCGTACCTTCCTCTTCCTGTTCCTCTCCGGTCAATAATTAGACATCATGTTTTATCACTCGGTACACGCGATGACGTCCGTCGATCATCTACCGGGGTCGGTGCTCTTCTAGCGGGGAAGGGGGACAGAGCTCGTAGCAGAAGTAAGGGGGTGGGGGGTAGGGAGGAAAAGTGATCGCCGATGATAGCCATATACCCGAGAGGGGGGGTTGAGCGACTTGTAAATTGTTATGTACTAGTAGAGTGATCGCGGCCGCTGAGCTGCGGGCCTGAGGGACTGAATTGAAGGGGAAATTTTATGACTTATTATTATAGGGAGTTCGGGGTATTGCAGGCGGTGATGTTGGTCTTCTTGATGATAATGGTGATGCCTTCATTTCAGTTAGAGTGTTGGATTTGTCGGAAAAGAGGGGGTTGGGGGGGAGGGTTATCATCAGCTTGAGACGTGGCAGTCCAGAATTCTTGTATAGATATTTCTTCAGATTGTTACTGGCGAGTGTATATTGCGTTTAGAGTTGTCTCTAACAGGCCCTGTCCTCTAATCACATGGTATCTAGCACTCACACTCGAACATTTTCATCTCCATCCAATGCTTGTGTTCTCTAGGCGTTCTCTTTTCTTGTTTTAGGTCCTTTCTGATTTTCCATGGTGCTAGGATACCAAAGCCTAGTAGAGAAACTTACCATGATAAACGCTCCAATGATACCGTTGATAGCAAGCCAATGAACCTTGCTCATTGAAAGTGTGCGTGGAGGGCGCAAACGGTGCTTCCGCTGTCTTTTCATTGTCTTACAGGCATTTGGGATCAATAGGATACCCCAGAAACGTTACGGAAGGCCCTCCGTTAAACGAGAAGGAGTCTGCAGAAAATGGGGGAAAGAATTTGAAGCAATCCCGGGATCCTAATGCGCCATTTGTGGAATCCTCCGCATAAGCCATGTGATACAGAGGTCGTGGGTGTCCTTATTTTCGCTATGCACGATCAAAACCAACTGAAGGATGAGGGAAAAGAAATGAGGCGAGAAAGAAAGAAATGAATAAAGAAGGAAAGAAAAGAAAGCAAGAAAGCAGGCAAGAAGCATCGGAGAAAGGAAGAAGAACGCAAATATGAGCCTGCTGCGCATCCCTTCTGCGATTTGCGTGCACACAAACAAATGGGCTTCGAGCTCCCCCCATGGTGGTAATTGTCCCTCAGCTAGCCTTACTCCTTCCCCTTCGAATCCACCTCTGGCTCCAATTCCCTCCTTAGCCTTTCCCTCGCCTCCATCAACGCCTTCCCCAGCAGGTTCATACCCCACTTATCCCTCTTTCCAACATCAGCATTCTTGGCCCCAAACCCAATACCCCAAATTCTGTCCCGGGGGCTGGCCTCAACAATCTCCCTGTCACCCGTTTCCAAAAGCCGACTTGGTTCCTTCTTGAACTTCCAATAACTCCCCTCTTCCACAATCCGGGACCTATTCTTTGCCCATGTCACATCGTTGAAGTCTTGAACTTTACGACCTAGCGCACGCTGGGTCGAGGGATTCGTCGTTTTCATTATCTCTGCGGCGGTATCTGGGTCGTTGAATAGCACTGCTTTGCTATACATCATGTATCTGTGGGGTACCAAAAGATTACCCTCAGGACACTGATAAGGTTTTATGTGTACAGGGATAATAATGTACGTACTGCTCTGCTGTGCCGAATCTCATTTCTTCCCCATCGAAAGGAGCAGTAAATTCATCTTCGCACCACTGAGAAAAGATACCGAATGGTACTTCGTGCGGTTTCCAGAAATACACTGGCCCTGTCCCATCATCTACTGGAGCTGGAGTGGCTGCGGCTGAAGACGAAGATCCAACTCTTGATGAACTGGCTTTTCTTCTGGGTTTTGGAGTTGGGGGTGTCAAGTTGGTCAACTGCTGTTCTTTAGATCTTCTAGTAATTGGGGGCATTGTAGTGGATTGGGCGGTTGGTATGTAGTTCGGCTCGGTTCTTGACTTAAAGTGTCGTTGAAATGGATTTTATGCCCCAAAATCTAACTGGGGGAGTCATTGTCGTGACTCAAGTGCCTAGGCTCAGCCTCGTCTACAGTCGCACACGTATCAGGGCGTTTAATTTATCTCCTTGATAGGCCAATTGGATCACCATGCCGGTATTCGATTTCTATCGTCTTCCACGATTGGATTTTACCCTTTTGTCCCCTTCCCCCCCCCCCGTGGGGAGGAGATTTCTGATGTTGATGGGGCAGTCAATCCGCACCTTACAGCACAAGTGCCGTGACCTACCTGCACAGCGTGGTACGACTTCTTGGGCAGACTTGGCGAGCAGGTGAATTATGAGTATCGCACAGGGGTGAATCCCCCAGCTCTTGGCAAAGAGCTTGGAGCATATCATAAACGAGTGGACCCCCATCCTTTCCTGCCACGGATGCCAGATCGGTACAGCTAGGATGAATTTATGATATTGGGCTTCCTGCCACGCTTTCTACCCCCCCCCCCATCCAGACCCGCAAAAGAATCTTGAGTGAAAAAAAATCTGAAAAAAAACGCTCGGCTCCCCCAGTCGGGAAACTATTCCGATAACTCGGGAACACCCGGATATTCCGGGAGTGTGCGTTTAGAGCGGTAGGTCACTTTCCCCACTCCAATCATTTTTTGTCCCGGGGGTGCTCTAAGGGTTTAGGGTCTACTACTCTACTCGAGTACCGTTAGGGGAATTATGGGTACGGTATGGTACTTGGGCTGGATTACTGTAATTAATTTGTGCGCCATCGACACCGGTTAGGTACATCCAAGATAATTTGTTGAACATCGACACACCAAACACGGGTTTTGTGGCGCATAAATTAATTCCGGCTCAGGTATTGAGAGGGCTTGATGCCTTGCTCGGGGGTGTGAGTGTATATCCCAGGAAGTTTTTCCTTTGACCTCATTAAAGGTTTTCTCTACAAGGGCTAGGAGAGGTGTTTTTACACTAAGAAGGGATTATTTTGCGGGTTAACCTGAGGGAACTGTCCACTAACCCTCCGGCGGGTGCTTGTTCATTGCAGGTAGGTACAGGGGTAGGAAACTATTAACCGGAACAGACAAGAAAATATTTGGCTCAAGTAACAGTTCCATAATTTCTTGCGGGACCTTGTAGCATGATCGGCCCTTGTACCATGCGAAATGTTAGCAAGGAAGGGTCCGACGACCTGATTCCAATTTTATTGGGCGTGGGAAGGTCTCGCACTAAGACTGGCACTGTGCTCATCCGGGTTCTCTTTCGCAAGTTGAGCATACCGAAACTCATGTCTTTCATGCTTTAGGGAAACTTCAGGTAAGTGGACCATTGAATTTTGTAGTGCGAGGAATGTCTGGGAGCCCTTTAATTTGCTTTCTGGTGCTTACTGTGCTGTGATAGGATCTGCACTATGTTGGCCGCTTGCCATTTCTCCAGATCTCCCAGTACGGCACCGTGGCTCCAAGCGATGCCCGGGGCTTTACTATTATTATTACCCTATTATTACCATTATTAGGAGAAACTAGGGGAACCTGCAGAATTTCTCTACGGGCTTGTGTGTGCGCACGATATACCCGATATACCCCATACTTGTCCTACGAGTGAAGACGGGAGACGGCACGGGAGGATGATTTACTAGTTGCAGGTTTTGGATAGAGGCATCCAGTGCTGGCGTCGGAAGGGCTTTTTCGAGTGCCAAGTCTCGAGTGGATCCGCCATGTTTGTGTGCGGGGGAGTCCTTAAACATACACTGAAGACCTTAAACTCGAAAAACGTTTTCTAACCCCCGGACTGAATGCCTCTAATACGAGGCCGCGGTTTGGTCGGTAAACTGCGTTGTTTGAGGTCGCAGGTTGGTTGTCTTTGCTGGACTTGGTGAGGCCCTGGTAGGAGGACAGGCTTCTGAACGGCATGGTTAGCCCTACCAAACCAATTACGGAGCGATCATCTTATTTGGACAGAAATTGAACTTATATCGCCTTTGGCCAGATCCCTTGCCGGGCCATTAGACTAACCAGGGCAACCTCCCGCTCCGAGGTGTTTGCAATGAAGTTAGGTAGGAGACAAGAGTGCGACTTCCGCTGATTGGGAATGCGAGTGGAAGGGGGAAGAATAGTCTCGGTTCATCACCATAACCCTGATCATAGGCAGCTGGTGATATGATACGACCTATGGGGCAAAATCACACGGTTCGCATGTGAGAGAAGCGCGTATAATACAAAGGGCATAACGTAACTCCGTTAAATTACCCTCTACCTGTCCCAGGGAATAAGTACCCGGGAACGGAGGTCGCAGATTTGTATGAGCGCTCAGATGCACACGGATTTTTTTGCCATATATTTTGCAAGCCCTTGTTTCCGGGTAAAGTACTTGTGCTAGTAGAACCACCCTGTCATCTTAGGGAGTAATAGAGATGTGTCAAACTGGCGTGTTGATAATCATCCACACTCACTCGAATAAGGAGGCGCAAATGATCTTGTGGCGCATACACAGTCGTCCGCACGTTGCCAACTAGGGCATGGTCGATTATTTTGCAGTACTGTAGTAATACATTACCTACCAGGTGCAAAAATTTCCCTAGCACTATTAACTACTCCTACTCTTTATGAGTAGCAGGTGCCGAGGTGCTAGGATTGCCCGGTCGCTCATCGGCCCCATGAAGCGGACCAGTTCAAGAGGTCAAGCCCTTCGTGGCTACTCGTGCTGTACCGGAATCCAGCCCACACAACATAGTAATCACGGACTAATATCATTACATCGGCTGGATATACTGCTTTCATACTGTGCCCTCTATACCCCTATCCACGGCAATGACCGGCAACCTATCAAGGTATGCAGAGCGCATACCGACAAGCGCCTTTTCGTTGCCTTTGATCCGTTGACAATTAATTCACTCTTTATGGTGGCGGTGGCGATCTTTGTGGCAAAAGCTTTTGGGCACTCGGTAGGATGCCGTTATTCCGAGTCTCCTTCGGAACATACACCGGTGATCAGATTGATTCGACAGGGAAGCTCAGATCAATATGAACTGGCCAGGGGAAACATTGGATAGTTCCTGAATGGTAGAGCGGTAGATAAAGATATTAGTTATGGATAGAAGGAGTGATATGTGGCTGTTCGGGTCCTGTGACTTGGCAAACCATAGGAAATTCCAGGAAGTCTATTATATTATTATGTGAGGAAATGTTTGGAAAAGAACAAGAACTGTTCATAGCTACCCTAGAAAATGTCCTATGTCTAGCAAAATGGGGACTGAGGGGAATGGGCTTGCGATTGAATGCTTTACGGCAGCTTAGGAGATTGTTGGGTGGAACAGTGATACCAAGAATCATCGTTTATCATTCGGCTATCGTCGCTGGTCTCCATCAAATTTAAGGTGACGGGCACGAATTTTCTTCTTATTGTTACGGTTCTACTACGGCCAATCTTTGGTCTTGTATCTGTTTTCATTGGGTTTATATTTAGTTTTGTTTCCTTCTCTGCCTTCATAACTGCGATGCCTATTGCCGTTGGCAATACCTCTGCTCGCTAGACTGTTCACGATCTATTGATCAGATACTAGATTACAAGCAAAAATAGCAAAGTTACTATTAATGGTCTTCATAGGAAAGAGAAAAAGAGGGTGGAGTTAAAAACGAGAAAAGGCGGGGGGGGGGCCGTCCTGGCCCATAACACTGGCTTCTGCGAGAGACTTGAAAAATCATTCTATGTCTCATTGGCCCACGCCGAGCAGTAGATAAACCTAACTAAAGTGATCGGCTAGAGTGAACTGATTGTAGGGCTTGAAAATCCTGGGTCGGGTTTGGGGTAAGAGACTAGATGCTGCAGACCCCATGATATCTGGGGGGAAAGTGTCTACCGGCCGCTTGTACCATAAATTGGGACCTCGGGGGGCTTCGCCGTTGGATCCCTCCTTAAGAGCTGTAGCGGGCATACCGGTACTAGTGGCTTGTGTACGACTTGATTATAGGGCATGCTGGATGTCGGGTTCCGGTATGCAGTACAGTGGTTTTGGACCATGATACTGAATGCGTACCAGTGTGATGGACGAAGAAATCTCTAAGGATAGAAGTGTTAGAGATTTGGGAAACAAAGCCTCTGAACCACGGGAATGCTCCTATGCTCGAGTCTGAGAGATCGAGCTCGACTCGAAGGGCTTGGGCGCGGAGGGTGGGGGAATTTTGAGGTATGGGATAGAACTACTGAATAATGCGCCATGATGTAGGGATGCAGCTGGAATTAATTACTGAAATATCAGTATGGGGTTAGGTTTTTGTTGACATATTTCAATCGGACTGAAGAGTGGTTATGAACGGGTATAAAATTCATATGGTGGGGGGGCAAGAAAACTTTAGTTCTATGGACGATTTTATATAAAGAAAATACAATGGAAGTATGGCAACTTCAAACACCTCAACCCGTGGATGCAGCGCTGACAAGTGAGGCTAGCCAAATAATCCCCCTTCTATGAAAAAATAACAACCTTCAACCCTTCTACCTTAATTTGCCCCCCGAATCTCCTCAAATCCACCCCTCCATCCTTCCCCCTTCCAACAGTCGGAATGCTACAATCCTTATACAACGCAAGGCTAACGACCATCCTGCCCACATGCGCACACTCAATCCAACTCTTATAGTTCCCGCAGAGGCCAATTTTTGCGCCCTCGTATGCGGCTATAGTGGTGCATCTCGTGCCCGATATGTTGTTTTGTTCGCATCTTCGGCCGGGGGGGTTCGCGAGGAGGAGTTTTGCGGCTGATATGACTGAGACGGAGGAGGGGGATGAGAGGGAGGTTTCGCAGATGGGGATGTAGGACGGTTGGGGGATTTGGGCTTCTGCGGCCTGGACAGCGGAAGGCCCGGAATGATGGAGGAGGGATGTAAAAAGCAGCAGTTGGAAAACTGGAGACAAAAGCATTTTTGAAGTTGTGTAAGGGGTGCCTAACAGAGTTTGTGACTTGGCTTAACTTGGACGTTACGGGGAAAAATAAAGTGGTTTCTCGACTTTTGCTCTCTATTTATTCTATTAGTTCCACGGTTGTGGAGTTGAATTGAGCACGTTTAGTAAATAGTAACTTATGTGTTCTGACCCCAGACGATGGCAGTGTGTCTCTTCCATACAATATCTCACTCGTGATATTTATATCTTGAACTCGAAACCCTCTTTCACCACCACCACCACTTACCCATCACCCGTCATCACACACTGCACACCCACCAAAACGGAGAAAAAAGAAAAAGAGAAAATGCCCTCCTCGATAACCCAAAAAATCGACCTCCTTTTTGCCCTAACCCCAACGACCCAAAACCTAAACTTCTTGGCAAACCTCCACTCGCTTATCCACTCCATAGACAGGGCTACCTATCAAATGGCCAGCCGAGAACTGCAAACCCGGCTTCAAAACTCCAGGGCAAACATCTCTGTCCGGGCCGACGGCTTCAAAGCAACTCGGAAATTCCGCGACTTGCTAATCGACCTGACTGGTTCGGGTGCGAAAGGCGTCTTGCATGGCACGCTGGGGCGCGAGGCAGTTAGGGATCTCCGTGATGAGGGCTTATTGAGGACCTATAAGGACGCGAGGCTCGCCGGGTTGCAAAAGTTGGGGATGTTGGTGCTTAAGAGGAAGGCTGTGAATGAGGAGATGAAAAAGGTTAGGGGTACGGGAGGAGGAAAAGAGTTGATGCTTGTGTTTGGGTCTGTGGCTCAAGTCCTTGATAGTATGATTGCTGAGGAGGAGGTGGGGATTAAGTTGTTTGATCTTGAGGTTAGGAATAGGGAGCCGTTTGCCGGGGTGGGGGCTTAGCATCGGGGTTTTTTATGGGGGGTTTGGTTTGAGATGGGCAACTTAGGTCCTGGTTTGTTGTTTGGGTGTGATTTTTCGAGTGTCGGTGTCATTGCTTGTCACTCGCATGTTTTAATAGTGTAGAAACTGATATTTGGGGTCTCGGACGGCGACTGTTTTCTGTAACACAATATCTTCCTGAATAGAGGTGCCGTACAGTGTGGTGCCAGGAACCATGGAGGGGAAATGTGTAACCCCTCCCCACGCTCCCGTTTTTCCCATTAGAGGTCCACTGGACTATTTTGAATTTTAGAACCACGACGAATTCGATACTTGTATGCGAGCGGCTCTATAGCAAGAGGGGTTGCACACTCACCCCTACCGCTTTCGCGCTATAGTCCATAGCAAGTTACCAGGCAAAAACATTTCGTTTGACGGCCTTTTTGCACTGAGAAGCAAGCATTTTCATATCCCTCCTTGAGAACAATACCCCTGAGAATCTACCAAAATCTCATAGAGACTTAGTAAGTTCGTAGGTAACACTAAAAAAGAGTTGTACCATCTTGTGTGCTACCTGGCACAAAATTGGAAGCCCCTTTCTGCCCCCTTGATATGGTTGCGGGTAGTGAATCAAAAATTGATTCCAACTCATACCTCTGGGAGATCGATCAAAAGGTGGATATCTGAGTTAACCTGTTTTGAACTTTCAAGTATTAATATCATATTTCGAGAAGAGTAGTATTGGGAACTGTCCCTTTGGACCTCGTTTTTCACGGGGTTTAGGGTAAAGGCCCGTGCTGGGGAATCTTCTGAGTGGGTACTAGCGTCATACGTAGGGGATTTCCCCTCCTGTGGGGGTCTGGGTTGGTAAGGAGCGGTGGGCAGGGGGGTATAATTTATTTTGATTCAATAACTATCACTCGAGAGGATTTTTTGTTTCTTAAGTGCTACATGACTGAGGGAGGTGGATGCCAGGGGGAGAAACGGGAGGTTGAATAGAGAACTTAGGGTTGATCTACACACCAAGCTTATCACTGCGGGAGTGATAGAGTATCTGTTGGACGAAGTAAGGGGCTATCTACTGCGGGCACGCTCTCGCTGGTTTTTGAAGCCATATTTCTGTTCGACTGGACTCTGTTCTGATCTGTGGGGTATCTTAGCGGAGCACCCACCAAGGGTGGGCTCAGGGAATGTCACTCGGCTTGGTGTGCCTAGGACACTAGTGTTACGATCTTGAAAATTAGAAGTTGTGAGTATATATGCGCTGCGTTCCCAGCTCATGTATGGCACTAGTCTGTAAGCTATTGGAAGAAAGGCAGCCCTCGAAATTTTTAGTACTGCCTTTTATGATGGAGGATATGTAACGTATAACCTTCGGTCTAGTTGAGGGTTTTTTTTGCGGGGTGTGATACTCAGCGCATCCTGTGAGCTTACAGTACAGCCGCTTGCGGAAAGCTCTCACACCCCGGCTGGTGCCAGTATTGTAGGATGATGATGGATGTGAGGGAATCACTCAGATGTGTAAACGGTCGGAAATGTCGGGATTTGAGTTTTCTGTTGGAAGTTTCTAGCTTAAGGCTACTTGATAAGAGGAAACTTCTGCATGTACAACCATATGCGTTCGCTCATGCTCTAGTGTGTCCACACAGGTCTGAACTTCTGTGCTCCCCCATGTGTGTGGTTCCCGATATATCCCGCCCCCTCGACATTTTAATACTATTATTCTACTACTGCTGGGATTATCGTACCATCATGGGACACGGAGGGCTATAGTGGGTGTATTATTTAGCTCGGGTGGGGTATGTTGTTGCACTTGAGAGTTTAGGGACAATGAACACCTTCTGAACTGGGGAGTAGCTAGGATGATGTTCGCATGCTAGATGGAAACGGTGTGCAGGCAACTTGTAGGCTAGACTATGGGCTCCTGCTGCAGTTTCTACTCGGAAGATACTATACTTAAATAATATTTCGGATTTAGCTACAGGTGGCCCGAAAGCCCTAAAACTCTACTTTCGCTTAGCCTGCGGCGCCAATCGGGATGTAGCTACCGGTATCGCGCGGGTACCGAGTGATTGGATGTGTGGGCTCTTTTTTCCCTCGTGCAAATTCCCCAACGGACACAGTACTCGAGTACTCGTACTTTACCGTGTAGTTCGGAGTTTTCGAACTGAAGCATCCTCATTTGCGATCCTTTCCTCTCAAAGACATCCATAAACATCGAAATTACCCGCCCTATGTCCATCAATTTCCAAATTGGGTACTAAAGAAATCCTTGTGCACATCCGCTTCTGTTAAGTGGGCCGACAATCATGACGTTTAGTGGGGGACCCCAGGGGCTTTGTCCAGGTTTCTCGATAACCGCTTCTGAGGCCCTGTTCTTTGACGTAAGGTTTGCTGAGTGGAGGCACGCCTGGTGGTCTTGAATTGTTAAAAAGGGCGTGATGTCGCGCTAGAGTTTGGGAAGACCCGTTGATCCGTCTCGCCTGTACTCGTACGAGTACTCGGATACCGTACTCTTCGTGGCACCTTTCGTTTAGGGGGAGAACATACGCTTTATCCACCAGTCACAGACATCGATTTATTATCAATCTTTCGTTTATTTTTAAAAAATTGTATCTGATTTAGCGCGAATTTGTATCCAAGATGACTGCCCGAATGATGAAGCTTGTTACGCTTATTTTGCGGTTACTGCAACTGCCGGTGGCGGCGTATATCGTCGGTGTCGCCAGTTATCATACTTGGGAATTCGCGACAGATAGACTCTTACTTACCGACGGTTCGAGTGGACACCTCCCCAAGGCTCTTTACGCAATTCTTGTTATTGTGAGCTCTTTCCTTTCTTTGAGGCCATATGAGAAAGGTCTAACGGGAACGGACAGTCCTGCGTAGCCGTTCTTTACACCTTCCTTTCGTTATTCACGACATGCTTCGGCCACAAGAAAATTTTCCTCGTCACACTGGTCATGGATTTCCTTCTCCTCGGTGGCTTCATCGCCGCCTCTGTCCTGATGCGGGGCTCTGCGGGCATGATTTGCGATTCGGCAGAATACTCTAACAGTATCACTTCCTCATCGAATAACTTTCCCTCAAATATCTATGGATCCGGTGGCAGAAGCGGAAACCCTCCGGAGATACTCTGCCGGCTGGATAAGTCTGTTTTTGCCCTTGCCGTGACCTTAAGGTATTGCACCCATTCCTCCTACTTCCGTGGACACCAATACTAACATCTTCAGTGCTTCCTTCCTTATAACCCTCCTCCTCTCCTACCTCGCTTTGAGGAACCACCGTGAGAACCGCGGATTTGGCCCCGGCCCGGCGAACGGTTACTCAACCCGCAACAACTCGGCTCCTCGGTCTTGGAAGCACAACCCTTTCAATAGAGTTAGTGAAGAGGCTGCATGCGCGCATGGTGCTGCTATGAGCGAAGCCACCACTGGAATGGAATCCTACGACAGTGGATACAGACACCAACCTTCGGAATTAGGAAGTGGATATAAGAATTCGAGACGTGCGCCAGTATTGAATGCGCCGGAGGAACCGGGGTCGAGAGTTTCGCCGGATAATAGAAGGGTTGCACCTTATCAGATGTTTTAAGTTGGGTGCGGAGGAATGAAATTCATAAATAATTTAATTTCCATGATTGTGTTAACAGTTTGGGTCCTAAATATATGCAAATATATTGGAAGATAATCGGTTTTTAGTTTACTTATTGCCTTCACTTGGATCATTGCTGAGCACTCGGGTGTGTTGCGGTCATGTCGGGTTGGCTTTAGCGGCCATGGAGGAGGAGGAATTTTTGGCTAGTGCAGATCTAATTAGGATGAGTCACTGTGACCGTAATAGCTACCGCTGCTCGCGCATGGCATGAACGAGCACGGCAGGCCAGTCTTTGCTGTATCCGCAACCATTTCTCACTATTTGCTTTGCCTTTCCGTTTTCGGCTCTCCATGGGAAACTGCCGGTACACTTGTTGACCGTAGGCCACAGTCACACCCGTTGTCACCACGTCACCCTTCTCGGAATCTTTTACCACAGTCCTCTTTATCTCTTTATAGGTCGTTTTTTTTGGGGGGGGGGAGGTGTTTGCTTTTCTCAAGTAACTGAGCCGATCTCCCGCCAAGCATATATCGGTGAGAAAATTTCCGAGGTTTGTTAAATTATCCTTTAAGTGTGCGAGTGCGGCATGTCCCTCTCACAACTTGGGGGCAAATGAGAGGGGAGCGAGGGCATGGTCCCGATTTAAATCACTGACCGGAGCGGGAATAGCTGGCCATGCACCAGCACACTACTCGAGTATTGCAATCTTAGCACCAGCCTTCGTAAAAAGATGGTCTTTCCACTGATGACAGATGCTAATGGCGCTCCTGTATCCAATACGAAGCCCTTTGGATAGCGTGGGATAACCCCGCACAAAGCAAGACACTAGCTCCGGAATCAGCTGGGACCAATAATCTGAACCATCATGTCGATGTTCAACGGGATCCAAAATATCCCTCTGTTACCGGTGCCTGGGTTGGATCTGTGGGGTGCATCTTGCTAAAAGCGCTAATCCTCCCATGCGATCTAAGGAAACAAACTAGATCAAGGGGTTGAAATAACTGCATGAATTTCAAGGCAGGTGATAGGGCTGGCCCAACAGTGGCTTGTCATATTATGATCCATAGAGTTTTCTGAGTGATCGGTTGGTAATTAGGAGGTTTGATGTTAGTGCCGCTCACCTAAAACCTACCTGCCGTACCAACTGAATTTCATGTGGAAGCAGGGAGTGGAATGTTAATTGCTCACTATCTCACCTTACCGGCACTTAGGCGCTCGCTGTCACGATCGAAAGGTCATGACTTGGGATGAACAAGTTGGTTTGCTCAGAATCCGTGCATTAGTGGGAGGTTAGTATGGTGGACCAACAGAAAATGCCGTAAGATCCATATCGGTGAATGGGATGCAGTGACGCGCTTTGGCGGTGACCCCATGAAAGTGCTCGGGGTCTTGACCAATGATAGTTTCAACTTTCACTTTCCAATCAGCCTGCCATGCCCAAATTGTCTACTAGCAGCACCTACCTGTTCTGGACTCTTGCCTGCCCGGCCAAAAACCCATATGCAATACTAGAGATTACCGGTAGACAGTTACACTTCCTGAGATGGAAGCTAGCTTTGGAGGTGATCGAAAGCCGACCAGACGATTTGCAATTTTAGCTACCGGCAGCCTGGCGCAACCGGTTGGAGCGCAGGTTCGTACCAAACCATACCAACATTGCTTGCTGCAGAGCTGGGATGCTAGTCGAGTGGGGTAGCGTGGGGATATTCAAGTTGATTTTATCAGTGATTCACTCGGGTCGTTCACGTTTGCTTCTGGAGCGTTGGGACGTGGGATAAACTAACCTATTCTAATTGGTCATAAAACCCTCATCAAAATTTTCACTAGACTATAGTTACAACCTAAAAGACAAACCACAATAGTACGCCACCCAGGCCCCAATTCAAACTCCGAATCCCAAGATCGAGCCCAGCCCATCAACCCTCAAAACACCATCGGAAAACACATTAAAAGAGTTATCCCTAATAGTGCTTCCGTTCCCCATCGCAATACACTCCTTGACCCTCGTGAGCTGACCTTTACTGTAGCGTTCGCAGCGATCACAGACCCATCGTTATCCCGCTTTATCAATCCAGCGAATTGCATTGCGCCAATGAAAGGGAATTCCGCGATATTTGTCTTGCACATCTCCTCTATATCCTCCAAATTATCTTCTGTTGGAGCGTTCAATACCACCGTTTGCGTTAGGCAGCTATCACCGCAAAATTCACGGATGGCTGCGCTATTGGCATTTTCGGCGGTGGCGGCTTCCCAGGCTAGTTCGTAGTCCGATTGCGAGATATCGCAAATCTTTCCCGTTTCTCTACAGCTTTGTCAGTGGGGAAGGATTGTCTTGGTGGGGAAGGGTGACAAACATATCCCGGAGGCATTGTTTCCAGTATAACATGAGGCTTGCTTGCCCACCGATCACACTGCCCAACCATGATTGACCCAGTCCCAGCGCTTTCAGATCCGCTCCTGCACATGCCTCTCGCACCGCTCGCTCGTACGTGAGCATCGATGTCGCGCATTCTGGCTGACAAGCATCCTCCAGTGTCGACTTCTTCACATCCACATTCGGCGACATCAATATCGTCGCATTGCAGTCTATTGGTTTTGTGTATGCTGTCACGCAAGATTCCGGCAGCTGCGCTGCAGTGTCCGGCCCCAGTGTCCCATTGAAGAGCCAGTTTTCTCTGGTTACATTAAATCCTTGATCAAGCACCGCATTTGAAGGATTCCAGAAAGGGATTGTGAGAATGACTGAGGCCGATAAGGGATGGTATCTCTTCATGGTGTTTGTTAGAAGAGGGAAAAGAGGGAACTTGGTTGATGAAATAGAGGAGTGTATAGGGAATTGAAGATTATAAAATTGACATTAATGACAAGCTCTAATGGACTAAGGCTCTAATCAAGACATCTGGGGGAAGCAGAGCGAAAGAGAAGAAAGAAAAGAAAGAAAGAGAGGGGAAAGGGAGGTGAAATATACAGTCAGACTATGGCCATTGATCGTAGGTGGCCATCACCGGGGCATCCAGAAGCGAGGTATTACCATGCTAGAGATTCGAGAATTCCAGTTTCATGGATGAAACGTCCGTATTTCTTCCTAGGCACGAAAACATTCCCCACTTTTTAGTAGACGAGATGGTGATATCTCCCCCTTCTAGAGTTTCAAAAATCACCTAACTTGATGCTAGGCTTGGCAATTGGTACCAAAGCAGAAAGCTAACGTTGGCCTGTCATGCAGGGGTGAAACGTCTCGCGATGAGGAGATACAAGACTTCGTTTTTCGAGGCTCAATCCATCCTAATTAGACTGCTCAGGTAACCTGAAATCGCCTCCTCTTGCCATTGTGCCCGAGCAGATCTAATGAACATATTATGTTGATAGAGACTTCACGTGGTAGGGGGGGCAACGGATAGGAGGAGCGCAGCGAACGGCCTTACCAAATCTGGTACTTTCTACTGGAACTTTTGGTTTATCCTTCGCCGTCCCCCTCTGTTTGTTTCCCCCCACTATGGTTGGCATGATGGCGAGAGAGTCGCTATCAATAGTCTTCGTTGAGTCCTAACTGAGGCACGTGCGGTGCGATGGGTCGGCAAAGTTCATATACCCTGATTTATACGAGTGCCCAGCCTGGATAGCAGATGTATTATTATTATCATGATAATTATGAATTCGCATCGCTCAGGTCTCCACCCATCCCATCGCCAATTGTTGAAATACTCTTGGTGGCTTACGGGCATGCTAAGCCATGTGCAAGTTGTTGTTTCAGCTAAGGGATACTTTTTTTGTACTCCAGCACAACCCGTTGTGCGACTACATAATACATCTGTTGTAGGCAAGCCGTGCGCTGTGCCGGTACTCGAGTATTGGGTCCAACTGCCGTACCGTATATAAGATACAGGCACCCAGGGAGATGTCTTCGAGCAAGACAGGGATTATTTCGCTCGTTAACTGCCCTCGTCTCGTACGAAGGCATCTCCTCCTGGCACTTGCACCGGCACCGCGGCGGACACTTAAAATTGACACTTCGGCTAACCCACAGTCATCTATTAAGTATAGAAATAGCTTCTTCTTTGGGTTAGACTAATAATTCCATGAAACAGAGCTATTACCTCATTAGGTATACTGTGCTACTGGTGTTACTCTAGTATTACTTGGTATAGTTAGCTCGGCCCGTGTTAATCTTGCAGTTCTCATACACGAATGGCAAAACTTTGAATCCCCTGGCAGGTGGGAATTCCTTCAAATCCTTTCGCAATTCCCCAGGCGATTGTGGGGTGATTACCCCCTGGGAAGCTTTTGGGCGTAGGAGTTGTGGTTTCTGAGCTAGGGGAGTTTGAAGCCGGCCATATTCGGGGTTGTGTCGCCTCTATGCTTGTGCAGTAAAGTACTGACCGAGTACTAGTACTAGTACGCCGCACCCCGCTATCCCAGATGACCGAAATCCGGAGAATCAATTCGGCACAGCGGGTGGTCCGGGAGGACAGGACGGGTTTTGGTGTGAAGAAATTTGGAACTCTCGGAGGGTTATATGGGACAGCGAGGTATCCGGATTATCGAGGTCCGAGGTAGCGGAATCTGACTGGACTGGTACTAGTACAAGCACCGGTGCCCGATATGAAGTACCAAAACACAGGGATCAAGAATTCTCATGGCAAATTATCTACGCACATCTTACCGCCCACACTAGCTTCAGCCTCAAATGTTCTGGTACTTTTTATTTTTATTTTTATTTTTTACTCTTCTGCCCGAGTCCATGGTTTGGTTTCAGATGTATGACATGCACTTCCTGCTGTGCCTGGGGGGGGGAAATACTCGAACCCCCCCCTTCAAGTAACGAGTTGCATTTTACTGGACGACATCCTAGAATTTTTTCCTCCCACTCGAGAAGTTAATACGGCACTCAGCTACGGTGTTCGCTTGTGCATTTGGCAGGTCAATAACAGACATCAGGGCAGAATCATGGTGTGTTTCTGTAATGGTAGCGCCAATTATGCTGTTTTATCCTACGAGGAGGGCCATCACAACACGCTTCTAAAGTTCAAAGAGTGTGGCAGGTTGGATCGTGGGATTTTTGTGCTTGTTTATGGTGTAGACCCGATTCTGATCTTCCTGCAAGTGCCCTGGCACTTCATGCCGGATACCTGTACAGCCGCTAACTCTGAGACAATTCAGTAGAATACCTGCACTATAATATGGTGGTAAATGTCTGCGAGCGAGGTGGCCACCACCGGTCTTCGGCAGACTATTTTCGCCGACCCTCCTCGAATAGAGACATTGTTTGAAGGTTTAATAGTATTTGGCTGAACGAACCAGGGTACGTGTCGGAAATGGCTATCCTACTAGAACAATGTTTTAGTGATAGTATTGTACCAGCACGACTCACGGCCGCCGGAGGCGTGTGGCAAATGGAGAGCGAACTCGTTAGGCTATGCCCCACCACTATACCTGGGGAAGGCTAAACAGATCTATGATAGGACCCTTTGCTAGGGCATACATCCCTTGTACTCGAGTACCGGTACTAGAGTAGAGGGTAGAGGGTAGGAACCCCTGTTGACTTTCATATGATAGATGGTATTAAGCCTTAGTATGCGGTGGGTTAGACAGGTAATAGACATGTAAGGTTCAAAATATCTTAGGCCCTGTTTGGCATGCGAGAAAAATGGCATTTTTGTTGCAAATGAAATATCGCAACATGGCACCTTTTTGCTTATAGCTCAACTTACAGGCCTCTTGCCAGATTCACTTTTCATTTCATTACAATGGGGATGGCAGCTGTCATCTGGATACAGATCTTATACCCGGGTTTTTAGGAAAGATGACCTTTTTTTATATGGCGGTATGATAATATTATGTCAAACAGGGCCTTAGCTTTTGCTAAAATCCGAACCCCTTTGATCAATGGGTAGTAAAAGATCGATATCTAAATAGTAACTGCCGTTCTGACTGCTGTATCATAGTCAAAAGAAAAATCGAGTGGGGAGCCTGTAGGTTAAACTATAATCCGGAAGGTGCAACGTTGCAATACCGAGTTATCATTCAGCTGGTATCATACAAGTAAGTTTTGTATATCTCACAAGCAGGGGGTGTTGCGCTAGCGAGGGGTGGGGGGGTCAATTGGGTAACCACCATACCTATTTCGCTGTCTTCATGCTCAATTCGCTACCCTTACCCGGTGCTACTTGTAGCACAACACACCCCTGCTAGTAAAATATACCTGGTATATACAGAGCCTACGAGACGCACCTCCCTAAATCCTTTGCAACTGGAATGGCACAAAAGTCAGAAAAATGCCATTTTCTTGCGTGCCAAACGATGCCTGAATAAAATAAAATGCCATTTAAATGCGCACGCAAGACGAGCCTCTATTTATTTTTATTTTGATGGGGGGGAAGTGTCATGGGAGTGGGAGGGTGGCGTTTTGCTGGAGTGGCGAAAGGTGCCTTGTTACCGGTCTACTACCGGTACCAGGAATAAATTCGATACACCACTTATCTCTCCAGGAGCACCTTGCAATCTGCGAGGCCCTGGGGAAAACACTATCGGTATCGTCAGGTGTAACGCCGGGTACTCGGGAGACCAGCTGTAGGCTGAACCTACAATGGTACTCAGCGTATTAGCGGTCTATCGGCAACGACCTCAGACCTCAAGAATAAGTATAAGCCGTCTGCAGCTAACGAATACCGTGCACTGTTCTAATCTCCGATATTTGGAAAGGCCTCTTATAGTTAGGCTAGATTATAAACAATTCGTCAGGTCATCACTTCAACCTCATCTCAACCTGGCTTAAAGGGTGAAACAAAGAGATTGATGACCATCGCGCACCACAGAAGCTGACCCTTAGCTCTGGGAAGAATGCCGAAGGGTAGGGTGGGAGGGGATGGAGGGGTGAATTGGGGTAGCCGTGGGGGGATATTTAAAAGCAGAGATCCATCCGTTGGTAAGGATCAAACATCAAGGTTGCCAATCATGAAAGTCCTCTCATTGCTACCGCTGCTTGTCTTGGAAATCGTCACTGTCGTCAATGGCTTAGGTGTCACTCAACCGCCCAAGGGCGCCGTGGTGGTGGACGTTTACGGCAGCTCTGGCAGCTACAAAACTGTAATTCATCCCCCTTTCGCCTTATTTTCCTTTACTTTACTTGGCTTCAATTCCTCTGACCATTGAGCACAGATTCAAGAGGCTGTGTCCTCCCTCCCGGATGACACCTCCAGTCAAACGATCTTCATCAAGCCAGGAACATATCGCGGTCAGGTAATCTTGAAGAGACGGGGGCCAACCACCCTCCAAGGCTACACGGAAGACATAAAAAACCAAGGGGCGAATAAAGTGCTTTTGACGAATTCTCTGGTTGCTTCAGTAGCGGGTTCCAACTCCAAGAGCGCCACCTTGCAGGTCTACGCAGACGATACGAAGATATACAACATAAATATCGAGAACAGCTACGGGACCGGAGGGGGGCGAGGCGCCCAAGCGCAAGCTTTGGCTTTATCCCAATCTGGTCTGAGAAATGGATACTATGGCGTTGGTTTCCTTAGCTACCAGGCATGTATAATCCATTTTTCCTTCCTCCCTACTTACAGGCTAATACGCCTCCCCAGGACACTGTCTACACCGCAAGCGGAACCTCGTTCTTCGGTAGCACCTACATCCAGGGAGCAGTAGACTACATCTTTGGTATGAAGGGTATCGCCTACTTCTACAATTCCGTCCTCGCGAGCAGCAGCTACGGGTATATTACTGCCCAGGGCCGTGAAAGCTCGGATTACTTTGCAGCATACGTATTCGACAATGTCAAGTTGATCACGGTGGTGAACGGTACCGATAACAAGATGTTCCTTGGGAGGCCGTGGAGGAACCACTCCACGGTGATTTTTAAGAACTCGGATTTCGGAAACGTCGTGGATCTCAAGGGATGGACTACCTGGACAGCCGCTGCTCCTAACACTGATGCCGTTTACTGGGCCGAGTACAATAATAGGGGTGCCAGTGCCTGGAACCCTTCTCGGGCGAGCTTCGCAAGGCAGATTGGGAAGGACGAGGCGGAGGGGCAGTGGAGTGTGAAAGGGACGCTGGGCGATGACGCGTGGATTGATAGCAGGTTCCGTTAGTATTGTGCAGTGCGATCTAGATTCTAGACTTGGGGAGGGGGCGGATTTGTATTTAATACCATCTATCTTTGGTCGAATTTTCGGGAGCTTGATAATAGTAACATGGGTGTTTACTTTCTTTCACATCTATCTCTCTCTTCTAGGTTTACAGTTTGACTAGCTATACGCTTCATAAAATAATAATAGCCCCCTTCACGTCATACGGACCGATCTTCCGGGCCGATCTTCCGGGACTGGAATAGTCTACATGTGACCAAATGCCCCCTAGAAGGAAATCCTCAGCTGAGAAGGCGTGTCGGCGTCAGCAAAGATGCCGGTGTTTTGGGGACCAGGCGTACCTGGTATCGCAGCTGCGCTACCCATCTCTACCATTCCGATACACTCCCTATTCCTGTTTATTTCGCCCCCAAGACTATCTGGTATATCACTTAGCACCCGCCTCCGTGGGGTGTACGCCCCCGGTAACGTTTCTTCAGGGCTGAATTTAACATTTAACATGTGCTGTGCTATAATGTGCTGTACTGCACGGTGGGAATATTGCCAAGTTTTTTCTTCGTAAGAACCCTTATCGGACTTGAGAATTGCTTGTTTTTTTTTCTTTTTCGATTCGTGTTGAAGGTGTGAATAAAGGAAAACGGAGAGTTATTCTTGAGTGGTGGGTGCGGTGTGCCACCAGATTCTCGGGCTTCCGGCCGAAAAGTCTAGTGTGGTGTAAAGAGTTGGGGATATCTTGATGGCGGCTGGGCCGTTCTGTATTTTCCCCCTTGTGTGTGCGGTATTGACCGGGGAATTTCTCCCTCCCTCCTTCCTGCCAAAGTCAAGCTTTTTCGACGAATTGCGAAATCGGGTATTGAGAATTCCGGAAGAGATTTTCCGTGCTTACCGAGTGCTGAGTACGAGCCAGGGAGTGTCTGATACAGGGATATCTGAGGAATGACGATTGTTACTTCACTTCTTGATTGTTGTCGAGTGATTTTCTGTGATGAAGTGACTATGGTCTCTTCTCTGAGCTTTGGGGTTTGGGCTTCTGGTGGTTACTTTTTCGCTGGGAATGGGCGCTTTGCGGGGTTATGATGTCCTCGAGTGGGACTTAGTCAGGCGGAAAAGGGAAAAGTGGGGTTATAGAGGGAGGAAGACGTAGAAAGAAAGGGAAAAAGAAAGAAGAAAGGAAACGGAAATGGTAGATAGAGGGAAGATGAGAAAGTTGATGTCAAAACACTAGAAAATACCTACAAGAGAAAACTTAATAAAGAAGTTGTTTCCACCTGATATGCAACCGCTAACATAGAATAACAAGATTCGTCCGTCCACCATCTCTCCACCCATCCTCCTATCCTTCCGTTTGGGCGCCCAAAGTACCTATATTCCGGTGAGAGGGTAAGTAGGGGTCTGTCTTGCAGCTAGAGGTCATGACAAGAGAGCACGAACATAACAAGTCATCAGCAGCAGTTCACACCAACTAACTTGTCAATTTTCAAGAACTAGGAGATCAAATACCTAAACCTCTCTCTGCCATATCGAGAGCATGTTTCTTAGCATCCTGACTCCACTGCTTCGAATCGGGTCCGAACACTCTCAATCTCAGCTTCTTGTCCGCCTCCAGTACCCTATACTTTCCCATTTGATCATCTACCTTCGCTTTGACCAATTCCACAGCCCACAGCCCCGGCTCTGAGTACTCAGTCTTCTCGCTACGCAAGGCGAACACCGCTTTTAACCTCTCCTCCGCAGAGTGCACCCCCGCGCGAGCAATCTTCTTCCTCATACGAGTTAACTCGTACATATCCCAATCCATCAAGTTATCTGTTGCCTTCCTTCCTGCGAACTTTAGCAAGACGACGAACGCAGTGTCACCATGCCCTGTGTGAGCAATAAGAAGTGAGTCCAGAGCGAGGCGCTGGGCAAGGCGGGCACGGGAATCACTGGCCTGGAGTTCGGACTCGTGGGTATGCTGAGCCATTTGGTTGTGCATGAATTGTAGACATTTGTCCAAAACTCCGTATTTCCCAGTGCGGTAGAGGTGATATTCGAAGAGGGTGCGGAGGTATGGTATAACCTTTTGTGTAGGCATGTCGAGGTCTGTTATCATCGCGATGCTCTGGCATATGTTTTCGTGTATGTCGTAGGGTTCAGTTGGAATTTGGAAGGGAAGATTCTTCATTTCTGCTGTGCTTTTTGCTGGTAGAGGGCTTCTTTGACAGTGCCAGCAGGATAAGGGAGAGCGAGATGGAGTAATCTGAGGGTGTGGAGTTAAGTAGGGAATAAAGGAGTGTTTGTGGAAGTGACCCTGCTTGGAAGCCACTTTGACTTTTGGGGAATTAAAAAGAGTTTATTTAGGATAACAAGGGTTGTAGAGGATAGATAGTAGCACAGCGCGGGGGAAACTTTGGTCTCACTATAAATATAGGGCTTGTAGAAAGGTTTTAGGTTTAAGTAATCCCTAATGGCACTGGGAGTGCCAAGATTAGTTTGCGATAATATCTGATCACAAACTGTCACTCTGTGGAAAAGGGGTAATTAGTGAGGTATCGTATCATCTCTCACGAACCTTTTGAATGTTGATTGAAATGACAAATATTGGGAGACAGCCTAACATTAATCCTGAAGATGGTACTTGTATGTTGTGCTTGGGTGCACACGTATGGTGCGTATGGAGATGGAGAGCATAACTTCACGGACCCCTCCTCTCCCATAGAAATAACATATACGCCCTCGTAGAAATAACGAATGTGTGCTCACCTCAACTTAGGAAAAATCCCACGCTCCCCCCCTCCCCCCCCCCTCCTTCCTCTCCCCAAAAATTCACCAACACTACTACTATCACCACCACCACGACTCTCCCAACAAGCACGCACCACTAGGAGGTATACAAACATGTCCCTCTTTAAAAAGAAAACTACTTCCCCTCCTGTCCACTCCTCTTCTATTCCCTCACTCCAGTCTTTCGAAAGTCCTTGCAAAGATACCCCAATACAACACCTCTCAGAGGCTGGGTTAATAATTGATAACCTCCTCGACCCCACCCTCACGAATCAAAACATCCTCACACTTTTGCAGAAACTGATAAACCACTACGCCAAAACCTTCTTGAAGCCGCAGGACCCCGTTAATCAGAAGATCACTGAAGCCACCACCAAGTTCCTGGACGACCACAAAAAGGCCAGACTCGAGTATGCGCAAAGGGAGCATCAGTACAGTACTGTCATTGCAGGGGTGGACACTGGCAAGACTACGTGGCCAGAGATGGCCGCCGCATTGTCGTACGAGACATTGCTTGACCTTTCTAATGTCGAGCAGTTCTTTCGGTTGAAAGTATCTTTAAACAAGATTATTGCGATCGAGAAGTTGATTCAGGCGAGATATAAGGCACTTTTGGGGGTGAAGGGGATCCAGGGTACGCAGATTGGGAAGATGGTGGCCGAGTTGATGAGGGTAAGGGCAGGCTTGGGATATGATATTTGCCTGGCGGCAGAGTTGGGTGTCAAGGTTAGGGGAGTTGTGATTCGGGATTTGATGTTGGGGAATCACTGCAGGGTGCTTTGAGAATTGTTCAAGTGATTTGTATAGACGCTTCTACGGAAATTGCTCTTTTTTTTTTAAAAAAAAAAAAAGAAACTAGAAACAAGTTTACATTTTTCAAATCAACTTGGTGGAATCTGCCTGTGTCTACCTGTCTTCATTTCTTCTAAGTTTGCTCTTTGGTTATAGGATTTTTTTTTGATTATTTATGAATTATTTATGCCTTATTTACTCTCCGTTGCTGCTAGTTTTAACCGTTAAACTTTCATAATAATATGGTTTCTCATTGAGAATCCCCCCAGTGGCCCCGGTTACTCTAGCCTGTTTCTATTTGCCTAAAAAATGTGTATTGTTCCATCTTTTATCTAGTGGTGACCCCGCAATCTAGATAACTGCTTCAATTAAAAACGCCTTTAAAAATACAGTTTTAATCGAGACTATTCTCTCCTCTTCCCGTACTTTGCTCCGCCATTCCCGTTACCAAGCAACAATCTCAGAACCTCAATATAACATTCGTCAATTTCCGGTCTTCCCCTGGTGCCCTTCTCGGGTACCCCCTCCACTTTCCCAGTCCAACCTTCTAATAACACCAGAGCGATCTCCACATCCTCCAGCATGCTCTCTGCCCACCAATATTCTCCTTCCTCTAAAAATCCTTCTAAACCCATCTTCAGCCTCTCTAGTGCCGTCCTGTAACCTCCAACATCGCAGTCCACTCTGAATCCTGAACTTCTGGGCGAAAGCCTCTTATCCGGGCTGACAAAGCTGACAGGGCGACCACTGCCCAGGATGTTGGCAGATAAGTGTGCCTGGCGGTGGAGTGCGATTAGAAACTGCAAAGCCGCTGCGCGCGCTGCATCGGGTGGTGGAATTAGGCCTTTAGAAGGAACACAGAGTGGGTATATTGTATAGAGCTTGAGGGCGGGAGGAAGGATAGTCGGGGCGAAGGCGGAAAAGGTGGTCGCGGCAATCTGTGGGGGTGCCTTTTTGTATTTTCGGCGGGGAGACTTTATTGGTGTTGGCGGTGGGGTGAGCGGTAACGACATCCTTGGCTTTAAGGATAGTAGTTGGGAAAGTGAAGGTATGAAAGAGGTTGAAGTTGGAGACGGTTGTGGTGCAGAATTTCGAGAACCCTTGAGCGCTGTCGCCAGCAGGGGAAATTTCGAATCTCTCATTCGTAAAACAGTGTTAATGGTTTTTTTCTTTTTTTTGGCGCTGCGAGATTGTCCTGTACCGTATGGTGGGGTTCTTTGGTGATGCGAATGGGAGTGTGATGTGTGGGTATTGTTTGGATGTTGTGGCAACCAATAGGGTGGTTGAAACAGAGATGAATGAAGTTGCTGCCCTAATGACCAACCCATTGGATTGGTGGGATACCCAATATTGGTTGTTGGGAAATTGTATTCCGATTTGTACAGCTGCTCGAAATTAATTGTATTTTCTCGGGGTTGCTAAGCTCGAGTATGATACGGTCCTCGAGCAGGAAGAAAAAGAGGGAGAAAGGGCTGAGGGAAATACTAAAAGGGAGGCCAGCAAAAATGAATGTCGCCAGTGTCGGAGCTATGATACAAACTGTGTTGCAGTATTTCAACGGCTTCCCCTTCCCAGACAAGAAATGCTGGAGTATGATATCTACCCTGTAATTCTCAGACGGCTATGAACGGCTACTATCCCACACTACCAAAATCCTATGCTCCCGCCATTTTTTGCCCTATGCAATACTATTATACCTCTTCTCACAAACTATCCCTTGGGCGGTCTGGGACAGCAAAATTCGCAGCCAGGCACCTTCATCCCGTTGTGGAAGAATCCCAGTATTGTGATTTGTTGGAAATTGGTGGTTGCTCTGGTGCTGAGCCACTTGGAGAATTAAAAACCAGATATTCATCACCGGGAATAGCTAAAGCTAAGCCTTGACTGTTCTGGAGCGGATGTGCCTGGCTGCGGGTTTTGCTGTTTCAGACCGCCCGAGGGATAGGTACGAGCAGTATTTGAGTATATGGCTCGATATGCGGTGAAATGCCTCACCCGAGTGCCCGAAAACAGGGGCTCTGGGTTTGCATGCGAGCGCAGGTTTGCAGCCTTTCTCCCCGAGGTAAATTCATATAATATCTAGCCTCAGCTGAGCCTACTTCAAAATGCAATGGTCGCGGGGAGTTTTTGTGTACGAGCCCGGAGTCCTGCCTTTAAATAAGGTTATCAGATTGATAGCGATCTTAAATGGCTCGGCGCTCATAAAAGAGACTCTGGAATCTATGATACTCGTAGTATTAGAGTTAAAATCTTGAGATCTGGTTGGTCTGGAATAGGATTTGGCTTTGGTAGCACACTGCCCTTTCTAGAGATCTGAAACACTTTAGATGCAATGCATAGCCTACCAACCTCTTCTGGCGAGATCTGGATACCGGTAGATCTGTACTGTACTTGTATTATATCATACTCTTACGAGTTCTCAGTACCGGGTGTTGTGAATAAGTCCGTCCAAGCCTTTCTTCTTGTCTCCTGAGCCTTCTTCCACTCAGAGAAGAGTATTTTCTCCAGCCACCAGCACTACGCCACGAGTTCGACCGGCTTTTTCGTTCACCAAAAATTAGCCTCTACGGCTTGTTCAGCTGCATAATTCGCGCTACACACTTATTTTCGACCAGCTTAGCCAGACTTCGACTAACATCTTTGCACACCCTAGTACACAACCCAATCTGCTCTTGGCCATCACGATCTTACGATAGTTATCTTCAAAATTCTCGGCTGTGATATCATACCACATATTGCGGTCTAGTTACCTAGAGTTCCAGACATGTTTGCAGGCAAACCCTCCGGTAAGGACCTGTTTAGAGGGCAGAATGCCGGTATTGCAGAGATTCTTGGCGGATATGACGTAGGATTAGAGTTTCATCTCGACCTCCAAGAATCTCAATATTTGGCTTTGGTTGGATGTCCGTCCTCTCTAAGTTGCGATCAAATGTTCACCTCCAAAGGCAGAAACTCCGCCCCCCCACCTGAACCCCAGTCTTCTATTGCACGCAACACATACAGCTCTAAGCCCTTCGCAGTTACAAAATCTCTATTTGTGTGCAAACTAAGGTACGTTGCGGCGGGCCCCGGATTTTGGTATGTTTTGTCGTTTATCAACACTATGTGCGCTATCGTGGAAGCTAGAGTAATTGAGGATAACGCTAGGACGTCCGGAATTTCCCCCTTTAGGTTGGGTGCAGACACATACATACTTGTATAGTACCAATAGTATTCTCTCAGCCCTGGGAGGCGGGAAGGGAAGAAATGCAACAGACCTTACCAGGAGAGGCAGCTCCGACGTCCCAGTAAGCTTTTTAACATTTTTGCTGTAGTATCTCCTTTTGTAAACAAGGCGAAGGCGAATACCACTCCTCAATCCCTTCCTTTCCTCCGTCCTGCTCTACCCTCCCCCTCCACACACACACAACTGCCGCCAAACTTTCGGGGGGGGGAGCCATTATCCCCGGGGGCAGAGATGTGCAAGTTGCTCTCTTCAGGCACTTAGAAATTGACGTTCTAACACCCTCAGCTCCTTAGAAAACCCTCCAAGAAAACTGGCGGTGATCGTTAAAGATGCTAGCACTCCGTGCCCCTCACTCCCGAGATGCCCCTCAGCATCGTACCCCCGTTAGGGATGCAGGTCTTTTTCCCATATTATGCAATAGCTTCTGCTCTGGGAGTTTGGCTCTTGGCCCCGCAACCCCAAATTGGCCCCCTGAAGTCTCCGTAGGCTCACCTGGAGAAAAAAACAATTCAGTGCGCACTGCGCATGATGGCAGAGTTTTTACGGAGAGAGCCGTGGAAAGTACTGGCTTCCTTTGCAAAATTTGGTTTGTTGGATTCAGCGTTTTGATTAGCAAGGGTATTTATATGTCCCCCGCTGAGCCCTCTTCTTCTTGACATCTCACCATCTCAAACAATCACTCTGGATTAGTGACAACCAATAATCCTCTACTACGGCTCAACTCTTCATCCTCCTACCCCCCCCCGGTCTATAATATCCCCTACCATACCACTCTATCTCCCCTGGAGTCGAAAGTCGAAAATCAAAGAATTAGTCTACCTCCCAGCTAGGTCCGAGACCCAACAACGGCACTACTACAACCCAATCCCGCGACCCCTAATACACAAGTGGGGCAAGCCCAATCAAGGAAGGTATCTGAGAAGTAAAACAGATCAATAACCAGCCAACCAGGCTCTGCCTGCGAACCCCTAGGACAAGCTACCCCACACGCCACTCGAAAGGTTTTCAGGAACGCCCCCCAACTTTGCGAGACCACGCGAGAGGTCCATTAGACGAGAAAGGCGCCGAAACGTCATTCCCCACCATCTCCAAATCTTACTGGTTGTGAAACATCTCGGTATTCCCATAGCTCTCAGTCGCAAAGCAAGGATGTGTGTTATGACCTCCGCTAAGCCATCTGTGTGGGGACTCGGGTTCCATTCTAGCACGTCCCTTCTATCCCACCCTCCAGCCCTTTTACCGGCCTCTAGGAGGGAGGGGCGCGAGCTTTCTAGGTGCAGAATAGGTCCCGGCTGGACCCTCATTTCTGGAAACATTCGTGTCCGCGCCACTACTCCTCTATGCAGACAGTGCTGGTGTCCGACTCCAGAAAGAAGAAGATGCTAGGATATAATTGGAGCCAATAGGAACTACTGGGGAGATCATTGGGAAAATGATCTCTTGTATTTTCCTATCACTACTACCATGAGGTATGGTGGGGGAAGGGGGATTGTGGGAAGGGGCAGGTGTGGGGGGGACAAAATCTTCTAGTTTTATCAGGTGTTTTGTTGATGTGCCGGACACTGAAACTATCTACTTGATTGATTGATTGTTTTCGATGAACTTTAATGCAGGGATCGTGTTCATGTTTTCGTAATTGGGGGGCAGGAACTTTTTCAACTATCGAGTTTGTGGATGCGATGTTAAGAACTTACTATTGGAGAACAAAATTTAAGTGATAGGGCTCGAATCCCACTTTTTATACCAGAGATCTCATAAATTTAATCCAACTTGGAGGAGGATACGTTAATTCAAAGAACCCAGCCCGATGAACCAAATAGCGCTTCTCCATGTCTCCTGGGTGTTGAAAGTGCCATAGCAATGACCACATCGCGAGATATCACCCGGCACATATCACTAATTTGATCCAACCCCTCTTTTAAGAGAGAACGCACAATTGCTCCAGAACGATAGAGCTACAGCAGAAAAGGTGACAGTGGCCAAAAATTCGGGCAATTCCTAAAATAATTGCGTTCTATGAACATCTGCGGTGGGTCATGCTCATAGCCTTTGCTTGCCCTGCTGAGCCTCTGCATGCAACTAGGGTTCTCCTGATCACTTGCATTTTACCAAGTGCCGAACACCCCCCAAAGCCCCCCACTTGTGCCTACCTGGGGCGTGTCAAAATACCACGTGGCAGTATTAACATACACTATTAACCCTTGGGCTGTCAGAAACACTAGAATTGGTTACCAGAACGCTAAAGCTATTTTGGTGAGATTTGAGTGGAGGGAATATTTAGGCTGACCACCATCGCTGGGTCATCTGAGCTCAAAAAAAAGACCGAATACGTCTACTTCCTGACCAAGTAGAGCTTTCGGCTGCCTAATCCGGCCGGTAACGAATTCTAGTGTTTCAGACCGCCCAAGGGATACCAGTAGAAACGAGACCAGCTCCATAAAGTCGTTTAATACAACTACTGCCTCAAAACCACCATTCTTGTCCACACTAATTTCTTAGCAAGCTACTCCTTACTACCACTTCCCATATCTTCTCCCATCTTCTACAATAAACAACTCCTAGCCACTCTCCAAGACCCCAAGATCCGCATCCCAAACCGTAGACATCCACCCAAGAAATGTATAAAATGTAGAGTTTGAAACCCTTTCGTTTCTTCCACACTCCCAACCAGGTACCAGTGTGCCACGATTAATCAATCACAGACGCCCCAGCAATGTTTCCTCCTAACAGAAGCAGCCCCAATGCACCAACACAGAAGGGAAAGCGAACAGCCCCATCAAAGCCTTCGTGCATTTTCCGCTATCCCCCCCGTATCACAGATGCACAATAACCAAAGGAACCCCCCCCAAGCCTCCCAGGCTTCCCTCAAAACCCTAGGATCGGTATGCCTTACTCCTCACCGAGAACGCTGAGCATGTCAGGCTACTCCCAAATGCCTGACGTTCGTAAAAACAACTGCTATTGCATATGGGCAAAATCTTGAGGCTCCGTAGAGGCTCTGTGCAGTACAGTACAGTGGGAACTCTCATAGAAGAAGAAAAAATGTGCCAGGACGTTAGAATTTCCCTTCTCGGCTACGCGAGGGGAAGACACTGCAAACTCAGCCTCCTGTCGAGACAAAATCAAGAAATATACAGTACACCACGCCTTACTAGGAGAGGCAACTACAACGTCCTGGCACATTTTTTCTTCTATATGAGAGTTTTTACTGGTACGCATGAGCATCTGCGAGGGCGGATAGGATACTGCTTCGGGGAATTTATATGCATCCTTAACTTCAAACCCGTTACAGGCTTCAGATCTATTTCCCACTTTTATATGTAGAGATGCGCCCGCAGGCGTTTGGACGGGTTTGTTCCTTCTTTTGTGCCTGCTTATGGGGGAGATCTGGGGGAGGGGGTTTCAGCCTTACGATATACTGTACGGAAGGGGAAATAGGCTTTTGGATAGATAGGGTGGGTAGGGTAGGCGTAGTTACTAGGGTGGGGTTCGGTACGGTGATAAGTTTGTGGAAACAAGCCACTTTTGATAGTCAATCGAGGAGGTAGACTATGATAGGAGGTTTTCAGTAGGGGTCACTACATGAGTCCCGATTATCTAAGCGGCTCTGTACATACAAGAAGGTATACTAATATGTTCTAGAATACCCCCTCCGCCATCCCATGTGACATCACAATATAATAATTATAAGGTCAATGATCAGAACGACGTTTACTATCCCTCTTTCCTTCATACCCTCAACTACCCCCGGTCAACCCCTCTCCAATCCACCCCATCTCCACCGCCGAAACCCCGCGCGCAAATGCTTTGGTAGTGTACACAAACTCATGATAAACAATAGCCTCCACTCTCTTCTTCCTGCACAACACGCTAGAGGGATGAATTGCAACGACCTGGTTCCCGACAACGGTCCTGTAACTCCCGTCCGGGACCAACCTCGCAGTATTGTGGAGGAAGCCCTTCAGGAAGCATTTTAGGATTCGGGTGGCTAGGTCTGGGGTTACTGTCATTGCTGGGGTGGGGGGAGGGGAAGAGGAAGGTGCGAGACGGTTGGTGTATTGCTTTAGTTGTTTGCGGACGTCCTGGATGTTTGTTTCAGTCAGCTAGGACCCAGAGGAGGGGATATGAGGGGCGCACGAGGAGGTTCTGCATTGCGCGGTGAGAAACGAAGTGTTTCTCCGCCCAGGCCTTTTTCTGCGGTTGGGATTCGTATTCGCGGACCAGTGTTAGGAGCATTATGTGGTCTCCCTCCCGCCTGTCGAATTCCTTCCTTGCTTCTTCCATTTGTTCGTGCTTCTCGTCGCTGGTCGGGGTTAGTAGGATATTCTCTACCGATAGCGCGGCGACAATGTCAATAACTTCATGCAGACAATCCACCTCGGGCTCCGCCGCCGCTATAAGAACTCTTGCTAGAGCAGGCAACAATGGAATCTTGGCCATTTTATGCCCCAACTCATTGATCCTCCCCGAATTATCTAACGCGCCTAGAGTATAAAGATGCTCAAGACCCTTCCCCAACGCCTCCCTCCCCGGCGAATCCAAGTAATCAAACGCAAGCACATCCTCTTGCCCTCGGGCCTTGAGCGTGAGTATCGAAGACGCAACGTCGCACCTCAAAATCTCCGGTACCGTGGTATCCGCCAACGGCGTAAAGTCCCGTTCGGTATACAATCTATAGCACTTTCCCGGCGCTTCACGGCCGGCACGACCGGCTCGTTGGAGGGCAGAAGACTTGGATACAGGTGTTATAAGCAACGACTCAAGACCAATTCTTGGCCGGTACTGCTTCGTCTTGACTTTGCCGCAGTCGACCACGTGGCGGACGCCCGGGACTGTAACTGAGGTTTCGGCGATGTTGGTTGAGAGGACGACTTTTCGGGTGTTCTTTTCATGTGCAGGTTGGAAAACCCGTTGCTGAAGTCCAGGGGGGAGGGCAGAGTATAAAGGTAGGACGAGGATCTAAAGGTCATGTTAGGGAGAGTATTGCCTCATGATGGAGGCGGGGGTGTCTCACCTTGGGGAGGTTCTTGTCCATGCTCTGGGCGTAGTCTTCGATTTGCCTCTGAAGTGCTTCGATTTCTTCTTGGCCCGTTAGGAACACTAGTATGTCCCCTGGAAGAGGTTCCCCGTAATGCAACTGAAAGACTGTCTTCAAGGCCGCATAAACGTAGTCTTCAACAGGCTCCGGAGAATGATATATCTCTACCGGGAACTGCCGTCCAGGGACTTTAAAAGCAGCGACAGTCCCATCGTACCGCTCATCCTCAGTATCAAAGTCTTCAGAAGAACTTTCATCATTACCACCACTCCCTTCCACTGAACCCTTACGTTCACTATTTACAAGCGGTGGAGAAGAGTCCTTCTTATTACTTTTCCAATCGTATGGGTTCCCGTTTATCATTGAAGTGCCCCCATACTTTTTTCCCTTCTTTCTGCCCCCGCCTTTCCCAATCCCATTCGGTAACTTTTCACCATCTATCCCGCCGCCCCCATTCCCGTTGGCCTCCGCAACTTCCTTCTTCCCCCTCCTTCTCTCCTCCTTCGCCTTAATGAATGCCAATGCCGCGTCTCTCTCCCTCTCAAAGAACAAGGCCATCTTCTCAATTTCCAACGTAGCACTCATAATAATAATCTTCAAATCCTTCCGCTTCCCATATACCAAGCCTCTCAAGAACCCCATAACCAGGTCTGTGCCCACAGTCCTTTCATGCGCTTCGTCGACGACGACAGCAGAATACCTCTTCAGTAACGGATCGTGCAACATCTCCTGCAATAACATCCCGTCCGTAAGAAATTTAATTTGTGTTTTTTCCGAACTCTTATTATCGAAGCGAACGCTATACCCGACTTCATCTCCGAGATGGCAGCCCATCTCCTGCGCCACTCGCCTAGCAAGGTTTGTCGCGGCGACGCGGCGTGGTTGTGTAATTGCTATGCATCCACCCACCATAACTTCTTTATCCTTTTCATCCCCATCCTCATCCCCTTTCCCAGAAGCGATGGAAACCCTCCGCCGAGCCATCCACCTCTCTTTAACGAGGAATTGCCCAATCTGGGTACTCTTTCCGCTGCCAGTCTCCCCAAGCATGACGAGTATGCTCTTCTCCCGCAGCGCAGCTCGAATAGCATCCTGGTGCTCCCAGATCGGTAACTTGGCTCTCAGTGGCTTAAGCCTAACAGCTTGTGCCTTCAATTGCCCTTGATGAATCTGTATCACAGGCCCCGGAACACCTCCGTCCAGCAGTGGAAACCTACCATCGCTGGTCTCAATCTTCCGTTTCTTTTTGACGTTTGCTTGCTCTTCGTGATGGCCGGTCCTGGCCCCTTTTTCCTCTCCAATTTGCGACATTGTGGGGGGAGATTGATGCCGTTGGGTTTCTCGTTGTCGTTTCTTCTTCAGAAAGTCAATTTCTCTATCTGGCGCATGCGGTGAGAGGCCTTCGGCGGCTCGCTGGGCCGCGCGCAGTCGGTTTTTCTCGTCCCATTCGGCCTTTTTGCGCTCTCGCTTTTCTTGTCGTTTGCTTTTTTGCGGTGGGGGCGGTGGGCTAAAAATGTTTGTTGGGATGGGTTTTGTGTTTGTTAGGCCATCATCGAAGGGAAAGTCTGGCATCTTGCGCCGGAGGGTGGGAGCGGATATGTTGCGAGTTTGGAGATTTGATGCGCTGGTGGGGGGTGTGTGGTTGACGAAGGCATACCTGTAACTTAATTCTTTTCTGAAGCGGCTCTGTGGGTGTGGCTATCGCAAGTGCCACGTGTGGCGCACTCCATCAACCAGCGATTGAGCCAAGAAACGAGTGAGATACCAAATCATGGAAATTTAACATTTACAGTAATGATTACCCAAAATCTAGTCACTAATATTTTCCAAACCCAACACTCCAGGATCCGATCTGCTAACCCTCGATAATACCGGTAACGTCAGTCGATTCACGACAAAATCTCCGAATTTATCAATTAAAACTAAAGTAGGTAGGAAAAGTCAACAGCCCCCCTGAATCCAGCTGGCTAAATCTTAATCGAGAGAGAGATGAAAGGGTAATTCTATATTAATCCCCAGAGCTAGAAAATCGGATGATGCAGGGCCACAGTGGTAAAAACACATATCAGTATCAATAAGCATAAAGTGTGCCTGTTGCACTTTTCGTGCGCAGTTGGAGGAATAACAGCTTACAATACCATCCAACTGTTGTCGTAACAGCACTAAATGAGACCCAAATGATTTGAAAATAACTTCAAAAAGGGATTTATAAATATGTTTTAAGAAGCTGGTAATCCCAGCCATCTGTCTATTCAACAAAAGAAAAAGTGGAAGATCTGAAATATTGGCCCCGACAGCCTGTGACTTAGATGCCTCGATTTTCATGAAAAATATTTTCAAAACCACCAGATGGCGCTCTACAGGCTACTGACCCCTATACGCACTAAATCAAATGTGCCGTGCTGGTGGACGGGAACACTTTGTGCTTATTGACACCTATGTAGAACTCCGGTCTTACGCTGGGAATAAAGGTGCTATCCATCACAACATCAACAAAGGTCTCCTGGATGCGGAAGGACACTGGGGTTATTTGCACCCTAGACTGATAATTGAGCCCGCAGTCGTAGATCCAATGCGCAGCTTCCCCCTCTCCCCTTCCGCCCTCCAGCTAGTAAGATGCCATTGTCGAGGGGAACTCGATATTGACCATTATAGTGGAATAGCTAGATCGCGCGCAAAGCTCTCTATGATAACATAATACAATGGCTATGAGACAATAAACGACCTCTCCAGCCACCGCACTAACATTTTATCGCACAATCATACTTTAAATATGAGCCCGGCCAAATTTTACTCGATAATTCATAAGGAATCACTCGAGCACTTAAGAATCTTGGCGCGCACTATGCTCACTCAACTCCACAGCCCATAACTTAATGTGAGACTCGAGATAATATCAGACGATACTTAGTCCAAAAGCCAAACTGTTGCAGCCAATCTCCGGAATCCCGCCCCTCATGGCAACACTCTCTAACTCCGCTTAAACCGTTTTCCCTCAAGCACGTATCATACAATCTCACTTAAGCAACTATTCTAGGAGTTTGAAAAGTTGCAGTCCGGTTTTCTGATAACGCGATCAGATGCGGAGGTGCCAAGTTAGTATAGTACTGCGTGTGGTTTGCCCCCGTACCTGTCTGGCGGCTGTCAATGTCTTTCACTAGGCATTCTCATATCTCGCTTTGAAAATATGTCTACAAGACAATAAATAGGGAAAGCTGGGTAGAGTGAAAATAGCTAAAACGCCTATAGCTTTCAGAACCCAAAGCTACTTTTCCAAGACGGGGGAAACAAAAGAAAAGTTTTACCCTTTCCCTCTTTTCTGCTGCCCCGCCGATTGCCAATCTTAAGGTCTAGAGTTGGATTCTCCCACCTGGTATTATTATACATAATAATTATGATATTATTATATAGCAGGATTGACAAGCCCCATAGCCCTATCGATCAAGGCTAGGTTCACCAATCTCCCAGTCCTCATAGGGCAGGATTTTTCAACTCTCCTACCCTACGTGACGGATTGTCAGTGTGAATTGGACTCCTGGGCTCCTATCATACTAATTGCGACAGGGGTTAATTGGTTCTTTGCATGTTAACCGCTGCGCCAGCCAGGTATTTCACGGAATATCAACTTCGGAACAAATAACCACCATGCTGGAGGCTAGATTTCGGGACCTTAATGGGAGGGGTAGTGTATCTCTTCCTAAGTTATTGGTGGGTTTCAATGGAGGTCTTTTTTTCTCCTTGGATGTCTTTGGTGGGAGAATTTGTAATTCTAAATAGAAGTAGCACTCTGTGCACTCGGTGTTGCCATATGAAACCACAAAGCCCGGGTGACACTAGGCATTACTTACTGTACAAACACAGCAAATAGGTATTTACAGTTTACGATTACCGTACGGAAGCAAACGCCCCAACTCCCTCAGCGCACATACTGACAAAAGAACTACTGATCGTCCTCATCTTCCAACCCGGCAGTCAATCCACCCGCAAGTCCCTGCATCCTCCTACCAACTAGATCCACCTCGCTGCCAAGACTCGCATTGCTCCCCATCCTCCGACCCCGCCGTCCTGAGGGTACCCCTCGACTTCTACTGCTCTTAGCATTTCCATTAACAATAGACATCTCCAGCGGTCTATCCTCGTCATTACTTGTCAGGCTCTCGCCTGTAAAACTTCTCTCGTGGTTCCTCCATCCACTACCACCACCAGCGGAGGGTGGCTCGTCGTCGCCGGAGTCGTCGTACGGCCGGTCGGCGAGTATCTCGTTGAGCCAGCGTGCACATTTATTAATCTCCCTTCGAGCCTCGGGGTACAGGGCTGACATTTGGAGGAAGCCGTGACTGATACTTGGGATTAGGCTGACTTCTACACCTTCGCTCGGACGTGATCTGCCTGGCTCGAGCCCTAGGTCCCGGCGGTGCCTCCAGACGGCCTTCTTCGCTTGTCTGATACGGCCGGCGAAGATTACGGTGTCATCGACGAGGGGGTCTCGTTCACCAGTTAGGAAGTAGGTTTTTGGGAACCTTGCTAGGAGGTCTTCTGGAGCGACGATGGGGGAGAGGAAGAAGTCCGTGGCGAAATCTGGTCGGTTGTGAGGTCCAATGTATAGGATCACCATTGCTCGCATCATCTCTGGCGTGAGAAGACGGTCATTAAAGTATGAGAGACGAGAAGTCACGGCGAGTCTAGTAGACAGCGGCCGCTTATTGTTTGTGGCTGCAGACGCAGTTTTACTCACCACACCACCCTTGAAGGATCCGTTCACGGCCACTGGCTCGCTGTCACTCCCCTCATCGTCGTCTTCATCGCTTTTATGCGGACGGACGATACCGGAGGCGTGCTCAAAGTCCTCGCTCTTACGCTTAACAACGTTGCGGTTTGTTTTTCGCATATCCCTCTGGCGAATTAGTTTCATCTGGTCGTCATTCATCCAAGAGCCGATATTCAAATCCAACGATGGATAGACCAGGACCAAGCCATCCGGTAACGGCAGTCCCCTCCATCCTTCCTCCATCAGATGCCCTGTGGAGCTCGTGCTAGTGGAATTCAAAATCATAAGCGTCACACCAGCAGCGTAATTTCCCCCGGCCGAGTCTCCACTGAGAGCAATCCTCGGAAGTGTCTCTCCCGACAATCCCACACATTTCCCCCTAGTGTGTGCAATGCTATGATAAACATCGTAGCATTCGTTGAGCGCATACGGATATGGGAACTCTGGGGCGCGCTTATAATCCACAGCAACAATAGGGATACCTGGGCATTTCCGCGCCCAGGCGAGAAGCATGTCATCGTAATGTCGAGGCGACATGGCAACGAACCCACCCCCGGGAAAATTGAGGATCATCTTAGTGCAATGTTTAAGCTCTTCTCGAGTCCCTTCGAAATACAACCACGCATCGACTGGAGTGGTATAAATTGATTCCTTCGGTCGAGAAATCCGAATGTGTCGAGGGCCGAATCGATTCGAAGCCGGGCTCATCAATGTGGTGAGTGCCCTCAGATACGGAGTCTGGGATTTGTTCCAGGAAACGCGTAAATGATCGACCGTGATAGTTGCGCGGACTCTCCGAACCTATATGCGCCAACCATTAACCCTGACCCCTACCAAACTTCCGAGGGAAAACATCATACCTTCTCATCCGCCCTTTCAGCCGCCACCAAATAGTACAAACTGAACACCACGCTGCAAAGATCCCTCAACCAGCCAGTCTTTATCCGCATAGCAGTCCAAAACCCTGCATCCAAAGCCGTCATAATCCATGTTGCACGGAAGTAACTCCGAGAGTACAAATTCGCAAGTGGCTCCGGACTCTCGAGATTGAAGATCTTGGCGAAATTTCGTGCGAGATAGAGATACAGTAGCGTCAAGGTCACGGTCTGAAACGATGTGAGGCGTTTGGTGAAGAAGCGGGAGATCTTGCGAATGAGGAGTACTGGTGGACCGTGCGGGTTGCCCTGGAGAAGGTACATGCTCCAGAAGAGGATCACAGAGATAACTTGTACCTTGCGAAAGCGCCGCGAAGGACGGCCGAGGACGTGGTCTACGCACGTCAGTGTCTGTTATTTTGTGAAGAGTTTTGACCTTTTGTAAAAGCTAAAATAGAAAGCGAGCGGTACCGATCATAGTTAAACACAGGTATCTATAAATCAAGAAGTACCGGACACGAACTAAAGTGAATATACACCCCCGTACCAATAATTATGCGAAAACTGTGTGAAAGGGCAAAAGAGAGGAAGGGTTGGAAGGAGTGAGAAAGAGTGGATGAAAAGGAATATGGCAGTGCAAGTTGTCAGAGATGGGACCGTGAGATGTATGTGCACGCATGAAGCCTACGATATCCGATCCGGCAAGGGTCTAGCCCAAGATTTAGCCTCCGGATAGTCTGCACTGTACCGGCGCTCCAGGGAATTAGATGGATGGAGTATGGCAGACTACAAGTAGAGCGTTTCCTGTCTCAAATACCATACCAGTGGAGAGGAGGCGGGGAAGGGGATCACATCGACTAACGCTTTTCCCTTTTGACCGACGCGTTGGAAGGACATGGTCCTGGCTTCGGAAATACTAGGTGTGGGGGGGGGAGACCCAGACTTCCATACCTTCCTTATTTCTCACCAGCTCCAATCCCCGGAAATACAGTGATTAGATAAAGAACAGATATAATAATGGGGTAGACTATCTCCAGAGGGGAAGGGTAAAATTCTCCATAGTTCAGATATTGCGGGGTAAGTATGGGGGTTGAAGTGGGACGTTTTTTTATCGTGAAAGAAATATAAAAAAATGACAAATCGATCCTCGTGCGGGAAAAACGTCAAAACTCCACTGTGGCATGTGATTCCGTTGCCTTTTCTGCCCGCTGTCGTCATGAACAAGCAACACTTTCCCTGCGTCTTCGGACCATCCTCACATCACATGTCAATAAATAGTAAGCCCCGTTACGCCAAGACCATCCCTTTATCCAACCAACCAACATTGAAAGTACGAGTACGAGTAGAAAGCTGAAGTACTGGTACGAGTAGAGGGATCTGCTTCTGACTGCCTCTCGTGGGCTCCTCCCTCATAAAATAGCCTGCCTGACATGAGAATCTGCCGGTGTTGCAAAATCAACCTTCAGACACATACACACACCCCTCATTTATTGTCAGCTTCTGTACCTACGAGTACAATACCCACTTGACTCTCATTCCCCTTCCCCGACGGTGCGGGGCTGGCTCAAGCCGATCGTTTACAATCGGGATTACTGATTAGCATCCGAGTGATAATATATGAACCTTTCCACAGCATGGTGGGGAGCAAGTCACACGTGAGAATTTAGATTGCGGCGCTGCCGAACAAATTATAATGGGTTTCCTATTTTTTTTTAAGCTATCATACATGCATACAATAACTTAGAACAAAACTTTTAGTGCTTCCACAACCTCACAGCCTATATTATATTAGCGAGTAAAAAAACTGGGCATGTTGGAGAGGGTTCAAATACCTTGTCTTTTCCACCACTGGCAACCTTTTTTCCATCGGGACTCCAATCAACAGCGAATACTTCATCTTGATGGCCAGGTAGATCCGTGTGCAGTTTACCTGTCTTGACGTCCCAAATTTTCAGCGTCGTATCCTTTGAAGATGACACCAAGAGTCGGGAATCTGCGGAGAACGAGCTTTGATCGAGTTAGTGCTAACGTTCAGGATTGATATCAATTTAGGCGATAACTCACCACTGGTACACAGGCGCTACATGGCCACGGAGGGTATTGATAAACCTTGGGGGACCCTAGTTAGCGCAAAACTTGTATGTTGCATTGGGAAGAAAGAACTAACTTTCCATCACGGCCATCCCACAGTTTGACATGATTGTCAAACGATGCCGAGGCAATGAGTCTGCCATCTGGCGAGAACGACACATGATTCACAAGTTTCTGATGTCCTAATAATCTAGCGATGGGCTTCGTCCCCTTCTTTGGCTCCCAGAGATACATGGTAAAATCGTCACTTGCTGTCACCAGACGCTCCACAATCTCTCCTCCGAGTGTAGCTGCTTTCTCAAACCTCTCCCTGGCCTTGCCCACCTTTCCCTCCTCCGTGGTCGGTGCTTTTCCAGTGTGCTCATGATACGCAGTCCTCAGGACAAAATCCGTCGATAATGCCAGATGATTGACCCAATGAGCATGGGCATTCAAACTATGTAGCAATTTTCCGTCTTTGGCGTCCCAGACTTTGATTGTCTTATCCTGAGATGCGGAATAGATGTACCCGATACCACCCCACTTGACACATGTAACAGCGGCAGAATGGGCACTCATAGTTAACTCCACTCTTCTCAGCGTAGCATTCCATATCCTGATTGTCTGATCTTTTGATGAAGAGACGAATCTGTAAACATCGGGTTTCTGTAAATGATATGGTTCCCAGGAGAGGCCTGTGATCCATTTTGTATGACCCCTCATAGCATCCCCAAGTGCCTTTCCGGTCTTAGCATCCCATAGGCGGGTGGTATTATCCATGCTGCCTGTAGCAATATATTTTGCATCAGGGCTCCAGCTAACACATAACACCCAGCTCTTGTGTCCCTTCAAAGTGTGCATGGGTGTTTCGGTGTCGCAGTCCCATATCCTCGCGGTGCCATCCCCGCTGCCTGTAGCCATTCTCGATGAAGAAGCAGGTGAGAATTGGGCTGTTAAGATTGCGTCCCCGTGACCGGAGATTGCGGAGGAACATCTAGAGACGGCTCGGACTCGGAATACTGCTTGGGGGGTGTATACGAGGGTGAGTACGTCCTCGGTGGTTTTATGTCCGGGCTTTAAGACAGAAGTCCATAAATCATTGGTGATATCAATTACGGCAGAATCGGGGTTTGCGCTATTAGTGAGAAGAGAAAAGGTATATGGTACTCGGTCGTCCTCCTGCACTATATTAGAGAGGGTTTCTGGGCATATATAGGGAGGGACTATACTGTTCGAAGAAGCTTATTCACTAGCAGGTCCAATTGTTGCGCCGTCGAGTTCCCGGGAATATGTAGCTCTCCCCCGAGCTGGTCTCCCGTATCGGAGGCTCGTAGGTGAACAACAACATTTGGAACCGATTCGGGGATAAGTTCAATGTCCTGTTGCTCTCGTGTTCGCTTTGTATCTGAAAACTTCTGTCGCTTACTCTTTGGTGGGGGTACGGTAGCCATCCTAGGAGAATATCGAAAATAATATTGGAAAATTAAATGTTAAAGGTGGTGGGGTGGTTGGCCACCTGAGAAGAGAACAAAGAAGGGAAAATTGGAAAAAAGTGGGATCACGTGCCGCAGAGCCTCAATCACTGGGAATATCAACCCCCTGTTCTTCCCCGAACTTTGTGGTAAACAATAGGTCGAAGTCTGAGCTCTAATCTAGTGACTTGTGTTATGACCTATCGTTTTCTACAAGTACGTCTTACGGGAATAACGAATTCCATTGTCGCCTGTACGCCGCTGGTTGACGCTGAACTGTTTAAACTTTCGGAGCTTGACATCACAGTAATCTAATACGAACCTACACATGGACGTCCTATCCTCGACCTCCAAGGTCACAGTAACGTACACTCCCGATATCGAGGTCATTATACCTGAAGCCGTCATCTAACCTAATTGCACAGCTACTGGGACCCCTCCGGGCTCTTTCCGCTGATCCAATCCGATCTTCGCTCCCGCCTACCCCTCCGCAATCTCCACTGGAAAGCTCCAGCGCGACCTCTGCGTTCCATAAATTCCCTCCATGTTGGGCTAACGCCTTACCTCTCGCCTGCCAACCAAGATTCTGGATTTGCTGGGGTGGGTCTTACTAGGGTTAAGAGCACCGATTCCCAGCTGTCGGTCGAGGCCGGCCGTGGAGCCAAGAGCACCGGACATCAGAAAGAACGGAGGCATCAGATACCAGGACTACGGAATACCCCATATCTGAAAGTTTTCCTGCTACGGTGTGACGATAACGATAGCTACAAGAATGTGGCCAGGAAGGCGCTACGGGAATGGGTGACAGAGTATACGACTAGCACATCGAACGAGAACAAGCAGCATGATGCTTTCGAATGGCTAATTATCCATGTGGTTCTTCCTGGGACTCCAGCAGCACAACAGCCGAGGTCATCCTCATCTGCATCCAATGCTTCTGGGAGTTCGCGGTGGATCAAAGGGAACACGACTTTACTTGACAAGATTCGCAGTGATTTCAATTCCGGGAATAACAAGAAGGATAGGGTTGTTCAGATCCGCATTGGCCCTAGCCATCCGGCATTGGCTACTTTGAGTCCTCCGGTCCTAGTTGGGAATCAAATTGTGCCTGTTACGGAAAGCCCTACAGAGAGTGAGATGGCGTGGCTGGATCTCATCGCAAAATTCAAGACCCAGATATTGGCTAGTTTTGATGCAAGAGTTAGCCAGTATGAGGAGGATATTAAGGAGAAAGATAGCCAACGGAGACTGCCAGGGTGGAACTTTTGCACATTTTTCGTCCTCAAGGAAGGCCTTGCAAGAGCATTTGAATCCGTCGGATTGGTTGAAGATGCTTTAGTTCTCTATGATGAGTTAGGTTTTGGACTGGATGCTGTTGTTCGGGGTCAACGAGATAAAGAGAAAATCGAGGGAGATCCTGAAGGCGTGGTTGGGGGAAACTTTATTGGTTGGACAAGAGAGAGCATTAAGTGGATTGAGCAAGCAAGGAGGCGGCGAAAAGCTCGATTGGAAGGGAGGAAGGGCGAGGAGCAGGAGGATGTAGATGACGAGACACCCGTGGGCTCCGAAAAGAAGCCTTATCGAGAGCTGATTCTATCGAACGAAATATCCTTATTTGACTTTAAGACTTATCTATTTGCACGACAATCCACACTCTTACTTCGCCTAGGGAAGGGCAATGTGATGGATGGTGTGGAGATACCAGTGCCTGCTGGTGCGAGCGGATATTCGTTGCACGAGGCTGCAGCAGTGGCAGCAGGAAGGTCCGAAGAGGATCTCACTAGATTGTCTGAAGTCCTTAAGCGTGGTGTGGAATTCGTCACTAGTGTAGGTCGTATCCTAAGGGCGGACCTCTGGACTTCTTACCATTCTTCAACTGAAGGTGAAGAAGACAAAGAGCAGGAGCAAAAGGATGTCATCTGGATCATTGATAACATCGTATCTTCTTGGGTCTTTGCTGTCTGTCAGCAATTGCTCAAGCAAACTGCATCTGCATCGCTCCCTGAGGGCCCCAACGCCTCTACCCCTGTTGCAAGTGCGCATTCAGGTTCATTTCCAAAGAGAAGCAGTAGCCTTCCACCAACTCCGAGCCCAGAAACTACTAACTTTACGCAAGCCATTCAGACATCTGTCACGGGACTGGAGGACTTTGCTGCAGTAAGGGCAGACTTAATGCTCCTTGCCAGGGGGATTGTTGAGACCTTCGGAAAGCGGCAAGGGTGGGTAGGAAAGATGGGGTGGTTTTATCTTCCTGAAGAACACGTTAAGGACGCGGGAATGGTGGAAGTTAAATTGGCGAGTGAAGACGATAAGGAGGTTGAAAAGAAGGAGGAGGTTTGGGGTGTTGAAGGAATTCGAAATGCAACCTTGAGAAGAGTTGTTGAGAAAGAGGAAGAAGAGGAATTTTATACGATTTTCGAAGAATTAAGTGAGAAAGCTATGAAGAACTACAGTATTGCCAAGAGAACCAAAAGTTGCGAGCGGGTTGAGGCTGACCTGGCTGCACTGAGCTTGTGAGAGTTCCTGTCACAGACCGTGAATACGAGCGAGGGCTAACGTATTGATGTGATCAAAGCCATCTAAAAGATTACGCCTCCTCTGTCAAGCACCTTGAGAAAATGACGAAGTTCTACGCCGACCAAGGATGGGGCTTGATCGAGACGACGCTATTGGGAATGTACGCCAAGTGCTTGAAGGAGATGAACAGATCAGAGGATTATATCAAAGTACTTTTAAAGTTGCTCGCGAAAAGCTCCGCAGCAGAAAGGGTCCGCCTGCGCCGAAGGGGTGTAACGGCGCTTGACGACGGTGACGGGAAAACTGCGTCGGTTGACATCTCGCTCGATGCTCAACATCTTGAAGAAGAAGTGGGTGTAGATGGCTGTGTTAAAAGGATCGTCGCTCTGTCCCTGGAGATTGAAGAGGAGATCACAACGCCAATGTCTCATTTCTGGGACAACATCGCTGTCGACCCGTATCCTAGACATCTAGATGATAGGGATGGTTTCGAAGTTCTGGTCAAGATGCGTTACCTCCTCGAGGAAAAAATGGAGGTCCAAGAGCTCAGAGTTAGGATGGTCAATACCATAGGGCAAGTAAAAGAAGTGTGGATGGACGCTCTAGAACCAGTCACCATGAAGAGGGGTGTTGTCAAGGTTTTCGCAAGGAGCAGCATCACAATCCCTGGAAGCTATATCGTGGACAAAATAATCTTGATAGCCAACAAGCTCCACTTTGTTCACGAACCCATAGCGAAATCCACCCCGGATACGGCCCTCGGGTTGGGATCTACACCAGTTGCCGCAGTGCCTATAGTCAAGAAGACAAAACTACTGTTCTATCCAGCACCTAGGAGTTTAGTGGCTAAGCTCGAGGTACCAAAGCAGATACATCTAGAACATATGAAAGCAATCGAGCTTGTGCTGGATCCTGGAAAGAACAATGTAACCAAAGCTGAACTTCGGCTTAGGTCAGCAACTGCTGGGTTAAGGCTTATGACGGCAAGTGTGAAGTTTCTCGAAGGGTCGGATGCTGCTTCCATGGGAGATAAGCCTGGGGTAGTTAACCTCAAGGGTTTAAGCCCGGAGAAGAAAGTACGATTCAGATTACCGTATACTAGCGAAAACGAGTTAACAGAATTAGCTCTTAAAGTGGAAGTTGACTATGATACTGATAACGGTCACTTCTTTTACGCTGATGGGTTGACCGTTCCTGTGGTCTTACCCCTGGCTGTCAATGTCCAGGATGTATTCAGGCCGAATGCTTTGTTTTCCAGATTTCAGGTATCAACAGCTATTCCCGATGTCCCTTTGCGGATTTTGAAGGCGAGTTTGGAGGGTTCAAGGACTTTTGGGGCTTGTAGTGGTGTGGGAACTGAGGGATCTATGGTATTATCCCTACCGAAGATATTTTGAGCATTATACTAAACGTTTGGTTGGTAGGTGGTTTTCCCGAAGCAGCCGGCTTCATTTGTGTACAAAATCACCAGGAAAACTGGAGATGACGTACCCAAAGACAAAGAACCACAGCCTCTAGCATTGACAATTGAGTATAGAAGTCTTGATGAAGGTATTTTCTATCAACCAGAACCACGTAATCTGCTTGGACTTTGCTAAAATCCAACAGAGGTTCAAGACTCAGTTGTGGCGGCCTTTAGTTCTCAACTTGAGGAGGCTGGATTAGGGCTTTACTTTTGTTGGCTAGTGCCTATACTGATTATTAGACTGCGCCATAGAACGGCTCACGACTTGGAAGCTGTAGGGCTACTAAATGAGGTAAGATTAGGCAAATATGACAATTATAATTGGGATGAGGCTCTAGAGTCAATCAACCCCGCCAACGGTGCACGAGAAAAGGTCGAAACCTGGCTTAAAGAGTTCTACGAGGTGCCCCCACAAACCATCGTTCCTTAAAGACGCTTATCAGTCTAACCTCTACAGAAAAACCCCATAATAAAACTCGGTCCCAAAACCCCTCCCGCAAACTCCGTCCTAACCACTCGCTCGATAATAATCCCTGTTGATGTCCCCCAACTACAGGTGATTCACACAGTAGACATCCACATCCTTTGCGATACCAACTCCACCACCCTCTCTTCTCCATACGCGCCACCAATGGTAACCGTCGGGCAAGCCATTCCCGCAGAACTAATAATCCGCCACTCCCGCAGCTGGAACTCCCTTGACGCCAAAAATGGCGAAGTTGAGATTGGCGATGACGACGAGCTAGAATTCTTTTACGAGATCCAGCATTCCCTCGAAGTATGGCTAGTGTCAGGCAGGAAGAGAGCACATTTCTCGGCGAAGGAAGGGCAGGTTCATAAGTTTCCGGTTTTGCTGGTCCCGTTAAAGGCGGGAAATTTGTTACTGCCGAATGTGGAGGTTAAGCAAATTATCCCGATAGAGCAAGGTGGAGAGGGCGTTAGCTGCGAGACGGATTATAGAAGTAATGGGGAGAGTGTGCTGGTCTTGCCGGATGTCAGGAGCACCACTGTTAGGATTGATTCGCCGTTTGGAGAGGACGGGTTCGGGGGTCCGGCCCCTGTCCGGTGATGAGGGGGAAGGAGGCTCGTTACTGTGTTGAATAGATTTGATATTATTATAATACCTCCGAATTGGAAACTTCTTTTTATTGGATTTTTTTGTCAGCTGTTGGTCGTATGTTGCCTGCGGGAGGTCGATTAAATATTGGAACGGTTTTGAGGCAATCACGTAATTGCGAGATTTGCTCTCATGCTTAAGTCTGTTGTAAAATTCTCCTTAATACTACGATTATGAGTGATTACTGTGAGTACGGAGATCACAACAAATCCCGAGACCACCCATCGATCATCCATTCCACTTTACCTCTTATTCATCCATGAATATTAGGATGGAAGGTAAACAGTCATACATAGCTAACTAGCCGCAGGGAGAGAGGAACAAGCGTTCCATTGTCCACTGGGAAGTTGCGCATGGCATCATACTTCACCGCGCGCTGGGTTTCTACTCTGGGCATGCCACACGGCCCTCGGGGGATTACTAGTTCTGGGGAAATCAAAGTACCCCCGATCAAGCCACTATTCTCATGCTGCATGTCAATACTATCTATGATATCTAACGAATTTATTACTACGTTGGAGGGCGGAAACGTTTTGGAGGCTCAGAAATAATACTTGTAGGGCTGTGAGAGGGTATCGGGTTTGAGTGATGCTGCGGTGGTAGATTTCGGACCTGGACGCTTTACCGTATGATTCAGAGCGGTGGTTTGGCCCGGGGATATTGCGCTTTTTCAGTAAGCCTCTTCCGTCCTACGATAGCACTAGCCTTATGCTTGATCTCATTCATATGACTAAAGGGGGATATGCTCATGGGGTACCTGACCCCATCAACAGCCATAAATTTTAATTATCCATTCACTGTTTTTGTACTATCATAGTAGGCTCGGTAGGTGTTAAGGCGGTTGGGTTAGGGGATATGTAAATAGCCAATGGCTCCAATTTCTTTTTAACTCTGCTGCACTGTACAACGCTGTCGAGTAGAATTTCTAGCAGCGTCATCATAGATTATATTCGTACGATAGTAGCCTACATGAGAACCGAAAGTAGACATTTCTGGAGACTCACGGCTAGACGCTACCTGGACAGGAGATTTTGAGAGACTGTGGGAATCACGAAGACAACTATTTCGTTCCCCAATGGGGTTCTTTGTGCCATGGTGCGGTAAGGTCCAAAAGTGGCTTGGGATATTGCGTGGGGGTTCTACTCAAAAAGGATGACAGCTATTATACCTTTGTTCTGGGTTATCGGTGGGATCTCAATTCCATAACCCCTCTATTCGATATCCTTTGTTAAGAACTGTTCTCTACATGTCTTCAAGTTTGGTTTGACCTAAAATAGTACCCCCGAGCTCATTAGAAGCTAGGAGATAGTTGGTAAAGAATGCTCGATTTTTGCGTAAAAGCAACCATCTGCTCGAGCACTGTGTCCTGGCACCTTTTTTTACTATTTCTAGAGAAAGTACCAGGCCTATTATGTGCGGAGAGAAAGCAACCTTTGGGGGAATTAGGGGGGGGGGCGTTAGAACCATCTATAATACCTCTACTATCATGTATAGCTCATCACTATCGCCAGGGTTAGATTGTTTTTTCCTTGGTGAGAAAATAAAGGTTGAAACAAAAAACATCGATAGAATTTGAACCTGTGCTCATGAACGAAACAGATTTCTTGTCTGTTGCCTCAACCACTCGGCCATCATATCGTATATAGTACTTTGGTGGCTAATTGAAAACCGGAAGCAGGGATATCCCGACTCAGATGACCTGACACCAAGAACCTGCAAAACGCGAAAAGTAGCCAGAGGAACCAGGTCTTGATAATTTAGTATGGCGAAAAGGCGAAGGCAGAACCTATGATAGTAGGAAATAATGTTTCTTTCTCAAGAAGTCTGGCCCTTGAGTACTGTATGACCACGAGAGTACATTGCCCCGGAGAGCAAGAGTGGGCTGTCTGGGGGGTTGGAGTACCGGTAGCGTATTTACTCTTGCGATTCACTATCTCCGTTAGGTCGCTACAAAATATGCTACACCAACTCGCCGATCTGGCACTCGTCGCTAATCTTCAGAGACAAAGTTCTTAAGAAGGATTAGTGCCCATTTGGCTGTGTCGGACTAAGTCTAAGATCTATCGAGAACCACCTAGGTTGTCTAGAGCCTACTAGCAATGAAGCCTGACCTAGATAGACCCAATAGTTATTGTCAATTCTAGACGACTAGTCACTTGAGTTCTTTGTTGAAGGTTGGTTGGCTCTTCTCCCTATGATATCAATGTTAGGTTTTGGGGTTGGTGTGTTTTCTTTTTTAGATACTTGTTTGGGAGGGGTCAGTGGTTAATTTGGTGCCCCAAGTTCTACTGTTCACTCATGTATTGTCACTCGGGATGCTGTGGCATTGGTATTGTTGGAGCTTTCTTCCATATCAGATTCTGGTGTGGTCGACCGCAGTGCGGTATGTCAGTTGGCTATGTGGCGGGTGACATGGCAAGCAAGGCCGCGTGAACCCAGGATATGGGTGGCCGGTTCCCGAATGCATAAATAGTCGAGCACCCCCCAAGTTTCTTTCTCGATCAACTCAGTCGTTATAACAACTATAGATGGCTGTTAGCAACGGTACCAACCCAGCGCACTATGGGGCCCCCAAGACGCTCCGAGAGGGCAGTCGAAGGTGTGTCCATTTTGGCAAAGAGTTCCGATGACAATGGATTTTTTGTCTTCCCTCAGTGAGTACGGACTTCTCTGAAGGAAATTGCGTACGTGTTGATTCTGTCAATAGTTTTCCACGATCCCCTTATAAAATATTAGCAGTTCTTGGTAGGAAGTAATGCGTGTGCTAAACCTAGAACATGCTCCGGCACACCAGTCTTCAAATGAAGAGGTTCTGAGGGGGGTAAGTGTCAGCGAATGATTCCTTTGTTTGTGGGGGAAAGTTATGGAGAGGTAGAGGGCTCTGTAGCTACTTGATGTGAGTATTAGTAGGGTCTTGAGCTATGTCAAGTTTAGTATATTAGTTCCGGCTTTTCCGCTGCCCTCTCAGTCATTGTGCCGCATCGCCCGCTCCAGCCCAGACCTTACCACTGTGCGAGATTAGGAGCCTGGGTACAAGTCCCCCGCATGTGCGGAGTGAATATCATACGATTTAGTGTCCTTAGCAACGGAAACTCGGTCCCAAGATCCCCCTGTATTCGCTCCGCGCATGAGGGCTTGTAGTATCTAAGTTTACTGACGAACTGGCGAATCTTAACCAGTTCAAATGCATAGTGTCCACTAGCGTTCTACCTTTTACGCTATAAGTTAGAAATTCAGAGCTCGGATATTCTAGAGAATAGGCATTAGGAGATAGTATGCCGGTAGGGAGCGATTAAGCGGTAGGAGTATCAGAACACCTCAGCCAGCGCTACTTGCCCAAGACCCGCAACCCTTCATTCGTTTAGATTTCCAATCGGGCCGAATTAGTACGCCAAGCCCATGTTATACAAGTAGTACAGGTACTCGTAGATGCTGCCTACCGCCTGGTGTATTAATAACTGAGGGATGGATACCGGGATGTTAAAGTGCTGGCGAGGCGGTACCTTGCTCGCTTGAATCCGTGTTTTAACCAGGTTGAGCTCAGAGCATATTCCCCCACCCCTCTCCTTAGTCCTCGCACTTTATCCATCATCGCAACCCCATTTCCTTGTGCTTGAGGCTTGGCTCAGATTCGATGTAGTAGGATGTGGGCCAGCTTGCAGAGCTTCTTCTCTTCTCGGTATAATACGAGCCCTCCTTATCTAACTACTGTGGGAACATAACTAACTTTAGTCCAACAGAAATACCCAGAGCTTCATCTCGGGAAACTACAGTGGAAACGTGAACAGCAACAACCACACCATTAACCATCACCACTATGAGTCCGGTGGAAGCAATTCTAAGGGTAGATACGACCGCTATTGTTACACTAACTAGTGATCTTGAACCTAACATTTTACAGAACCCGAATTCCATTGGATGGTTGCCTTTAGCCGCAACGACGCATTCACAGGACGTAAAGATATAATTGCCCGTCTGAAGGAGCTATTAGAAGATAAAAATTACAACCGTGTTGCCCTGTACGGGTTAGGTGGTGCTGGGTATGTGTGTTTCCCGATTCTACTACAGACCTAGTATCGTAGATACTATGTACTTTGCTAACATCCTGTCCGCTAGCAAAACCCAAATTGCGCTCGAGTATGTTCATCAGTGCAAAGGCTTGAGCCATGTCTTCTGGGTGCATGGAAGTAGCTTTCTGAAGTTCGGCGAAGATTACCGACGCATTTTTCAAACCGTGGGAATATCTCACAGGGGCCCGGAGCCTAGTGAGAATGAACAGCTATTAGAAGTCAAAAGGTGGTTCGAGTCTCCGGCCAGTGGGAGCTGGATTATAGTTCTTGACAACGCCGACAACGAGGCGGACTTTTCGGGCAATAAAAGTCCTGTATCAAGATTCGTACCACAGAGCACCAACGGAAAGATTGTTATTACAACGCGATCCAGGGTAGTTGCCAGCCGTCAAGGCTGCCATGTTGTTGAAGTGGGGAAGATGACGACTGAGGAAGCTAGGGAACTCTTCTTTCAGCGGTTTGGTAGCACAGTTAGATTTCAGGATCATGACCTCGGGGCTGTTAATATGTTGCTTGATGCCCTAGATCGCCTTCCCTTGGCTATAGCTGGTGCGGCAGCCTTCATGATTGAGACAAAGACATTTCCATTCGAGTACTGGAAAATCTTCCAGGAGAGTGACAAACGGCGGAAAGCGTTGCTTTCGGAACAGTTCTGCGATATCCGTCGGGAGGTGGACATGACCGAAAGCATTCTGAGCACTTACTTTATCACCTTTGAGCAGATAAAAGAGCAAAATCCAAAGGGCGCTGATCTGCTCCGACTAATCGCCTTTTTTGACCGCCAGAAAATACCTGAGGAGTTATTTGTTAAATCCGGCCTGGAGGGAATGGATCACTCGATTGAATTCCGCAAGGCAATCGGGGCACTTTTGAGTTTTTCGCTTGTCACCCGGGCAGAGGACATGCCAGTATATGAACTCCATAGATTGGTGCAGCACTCCATTCAAGTTTATCTATCACAGGAGGAGGTTCGCAAATGGAAGAGAACGGGATTAATGGTGGTATTGAGGTTATTTCCTCAGTATGAACACAACGTGCGGCATTTATGTGCTACATACCTTCCTCATGCACTTGCCATTGTCGAGAACTCGGATGATCCCTTGGCTGGTCTCATCCGCTATCGTGCGTCGATGTACCTCCATGATATTGGCCATTACAATGAAGCGGAAATTCAGATCCGGCGGTGCATTCAACTCGAAGAGGGCACAGACGAAAACGACCCTGGGTCACTAGCAAGATACGGTGTTCTGGCTGCGGTGTTGCAAGCAAAGGGCAGATATGAGGAAGCCGAAAAAATAGGTCGGCGTGTCCTCGAAGGGAGAGAGAACGTATTTGGACCAGATCACATCGATACCCTAGCAAGCGTTAATAACCTTGCTCTGGTACTGGGACGATTGGGAAGGCATAATGAAGCGGAGAGGTTGAATAGGCGTGCACTTGAAAGTAGACAAAAAATATTGGGCCCCAGAAATATTGACACACTCGCCAGTCTCAGTAATCTATCCCTATCATTGCTGGACCTGGGAAGGTACGATGAGGCAGAGAGTCTAAGCCGGAGTGCGCTCGAAGGTAGAGAAGAGACACTTGGACCAGAGCACCCCGATACTCTAAATAGCGTCAGTGCTCAGGTTTGGATTTTAGACGCTTTAGGAAGACATGACGAAGGAGAAAGGGCGAGTCGGCGCGTATTGGACGCTAGCCAGAGGGTGTTAGGGCCGGAGCACCACGACACACTTTCTAGTCTCCATAACCACGGGGTCATGTTGCGGAAGCTCGGAAGGTACACAGAAGCAGAAACGTTTTACAAGCGGGCTCTCGAGGGCCGAGCAAAGACACTAGGCCCAGAACACCCTAATACCCTATCCAGTGTTAATGGCTGGGCAATTGTGTTGATATCGTTGGGGAAATATGTCCAGGCAGAACAGCCGGCACTACGTGCATTAGAGGGCTACCAGATGTTGCTTGGGCCGGATGACCCATCTACTCAGATGGCCATGGTTGATCTGGGCTTGGTACTGTTTAAATTGGGAAAGTACGGTGAAGCAGAGAAGACCCTTCGAATAGCGGCTGAAAGTTGGGAGAAAGCCCTGGGCCCAGACAGCATCCTGACACTGGAAAGCGTGAATCGTCTAGCTCTCACACTGCACGTTCGCGGAGATTATGAAGAAGCGGAGAGGCTCTACCGACGTGTGTTCGAAACTAGAGAGAGGGAGCTGGGCCCGATGCATCCAGCTACTCTAGCTAGTCTCAATAATTTGGGTTCGGTGATGCGCGACCAGGGAAAAAACGAGGAGGCCGAGAAGACGTGTCTGCGAGCGTTGAAAGGCTGTGCGAAAACGTACGGAGAGAAACACCCAGACACCCTAACGTGTGCTGAGAACCTAGCATTAGTTTTACACCGTCTTCAGAGGGATCAAGAGGCAGAGCCGATCCAGAGGCGTGTATTGGAGGAAAGAGAGAAACTGCTTGGCCCGGACCACCCCAATACACTCATTAGTGCCGACAGCCTGGCCGCAGTGCTGATGGATTTAGGTAGGTATGATGAGGCAGAGCGAATGGGCCGCCGGGCAGCTGAAGGGAGCGAGAGAGCGCTAGGGTTGCATCATCCACAGACTTTGAGAAGTTTGAACAATCTAGCCTTGCTGCTGCAGCGTATGTAAGAGGTCAGTGAAGCAGAGGGAATATCTCAATGTCTGCGAGATTATTATTTTTTAAGATCTCGAGATCTAGGTATCTACAGTACTTTCTTAGATTTGGGCTCGTATCCATATTTATTCCCCTATCTGAAATTAACTCGAGGCGTCGGGTTGTTTCTATCTCTGGAGCCTGAGCCTGTAATATTATTATGTAGGCAAATGGCCACGGTGGAAAAAATCTAGCCGATATCCTTCCCTACGCCAAACATGGGCCCTCTCTATCCATTGTCAAAATTTTGGTTTCCAACGAGGAAGAACTAGGAGTTTTTCCTTTAGGGTTAATGAAATCAGCATGCATTTCAAGAGCAGCCAACAACAAAGAAAATTGAGAAACCATGAACAATGTAGCAAGATCTAGATCGCTCCAAACCTTACCCACCCGAGCATAAAATAGAAAAGTTATCAATCTAGTTACTAGATACCCCCAAGGTTAAAGAAAATCTTGTAGTTCTTATGATATGGTATTTCAGGCCTTTTGGAATTTCTTACCTGTTCGCAGCATTGGTCAGTTACCAAAGACAGCCAGAATTTTATATTCTAGTTACCCACAGATATGGTTCTTTAATGAAGCAAACATGTCAATAAGAGAATTGTACTCTTTTAAGGAACATCACTTCTGATAGCTCACAAACAGTCTAGTACTCAATGAACACCTGTATTTGTATTTCAACCTAGTGGTATAGTAACGAGCAAAATAATGTCTGACTTGTACTCACGTTGCCGAATTGCTCTACCAGTTCCTATTATGGAATCGACATTCTCAAATACTTAAGCCAATAAAATCACGCAAATAATCACTATTGCATCAATGGTGAAATAGGAAAGGATATCTTAAAACAGAGTGGGAACTCTAGCTATGGGAGTGAACCTTATGAGTAGTGAGAAGAGTGTTAGCTTAGACTCACAAGGTAAATTCAAGATGCTAAAACAACAGCTCACTTTAAAAGAGGAACATGAGAGGCAGATCCACAGCCTTGAGACATCTTGAATTCTCTGACTAGAGTGGTACTTGGGCTGTTAGTCGGACTGCTCACTGGCTGTTTGTCTTGTCTGCATATCAGGCTCAAGATTGTCTTGGTTCTTGAGGTCCGAGTCTTGAGCTTTCTGAGCTAAGATGCAACTATTCATGTTCCTTCCCAACAGATTGTTTTGGCTAAAATATCTGAAGATGAGTGATTCCATAATAGGAACTGGCAGAGCAATCCGGTGAAGTGAGTACAGAAACATCTCCCTAGGTAGCCCAGTTTGCCAGCAGCTGGGGGGTGATTTTTGAAAGGTATTAACATACATCCAAATGAACCAAAATCTAATTGATAGATATACAGTGCAGCTCTAATGTAATACTTGAGGGATATTATTAAGTAATCCTTTCCAACCCTCTTGTGAGCACTATCACAAAGTTTCCTCTAATATTTATTTATTGCTAATAGGAGTAGCCATTAGGTACAATAGTCACAATTGATTCCTTTTTAAATATGTGAATAAGAACTTTTTCTATGAAAGAAGGCCCAAGATTGCACATATGTACTATGCAAGTAATTGTATTCTCCAATAGTAGTGGTATTATATCATGATAAGGACATACTATTAGAGAAACTTACCTCTAGTATACTTTGAGTGTAAATTACTGTGTAATCTCCATTTATAATAGATATTATTTTGTTCATTTTGATCCTCTTAGAATGCAATAATACTGATCCCAAAACAGAATTAAAGGTACTGGGTCCCAAAATACTCTATGCTCTCCTTCTAGTTTCCATGATTCCTGCCTCTCATATTAGTGCGACCCTAGAAAAATTAGAGTAAAATAATTGATATATATGAGTGCAGTTTAGGGGGGGTGGGTAAACCTGCTTTTTTTGTATTTTGAGTTAAATGCCCTTTTAGTTTGCATAGCAACCCATCTAGTTTTGAGTAAAAGAGAAAAACAGTTTTTCACAAAGAAAGTGAAATAACTCAATCAGGTATCAAGTGAACACTTTAGAAATAAAAATAGAGTAATTGGTACAGTTTACTCTTTGATTTGATGTAAAAAGTTTTTGTTTTTATCACAGTAATAAATCACAACAAATATTATATGTAAAAATATATTAAATAATGATTATAACTGGTGAGAGAGCAAAGTTAAACCAACCCAGAACTCTGATAAATCTACTATTAACTTGATCTTTGTTACATAAGATATTTTTACAACAGGTTTACTGTGTCTGTAAAATCTCTCTGATTTGTGAATATTTCAACAAATATTTAAATAACTTTATATCTTACACTTGAAAATATTTGAAAATTTGGTTACTTGTACATCTGGCTAGAGGCTACTATCTTTCTTTGTAATAAAACTTTTTAAGGCAAATTTTTAAAATTGTCATTAAAGATGGAATATTGCTCAAATTTATACCTTGAATATTTTTTAAGAAGCCCAGAGGCTACTCTATCAGGTAATAGATTCTTAGAGCCATTCAACTTACTTCATTGTTGTTGGCAAGTTTCACCTTTTTCGCTAAAATGCACCCATATTTAGTAGGTTTTCATACCAAATGCTCAAGTCTAGCAAACTAACTTACTACAAGGGTGTACAACAAATTCTGTCTCTTAAAAGTAAAACAAATGAGAAGAAACCCCAGAGAACCCCAATATATATAATTGGCAATTTTTTTGTCCTGCTACCAGCAGCATGCATGAAAAGCCAGCCAGTATGATTGTCGTGTAGAAATCCCGTGCAAACTGATGGTATTTGCTGTGTTTTTGTGCTCTTCTCTTTGCACTCTAGTAATAAGAATTCCTAGCATGTTTTATAACCTAGTTCTCAATCATCTGAATGCTCATGGCTAATATGTACCGGGCAGTTTTATCTCAAAGTGATATCAGATCAATCAAAAAAGGGCGCAATCAGCTGATCTGATAGCGTGATCTGTGATGGTGTGTACCAGACTGGGTATTTATGATCACAATATATGGTGAGGCTCAAAACGCCAAGATGCGAAGCAAAAATGCGAAAATCTTTTCACTCTCCACTGTTAAAAGCTTGCTCTCTTCTCTTTCTCCTCCACTGGCACAACCATGCCTCTTTGCACATACCTCACCATACTTGTCACCTCTTATCGTCAACTACTATCCTCATACATTTGGGTTCCCCTATCTTGATATTATCTTTCAGTCTGCTTGCACTCAACTGACAGTCCTTGCATCTCAGTCAGATATCCCCGCATTGCCTCTCAGTCGATGTGGATGCCGCAGATGTGAGAAACCTGTTTGTGAATTGGATCATGATCCCTGAGGTGTTTTACGCAAAATATGTTATACATGCCTGGTTAGTATTAAACCTTTGACTTCCACGGGAAACTAAGAATTTTTGAATTCAATAAAACAAATAGCTTACCACCCTGATACAGTTGAGAACTCCACGCCAATAACACATGCCAGAAATACATGAGAAGGTGTGTTTAGTTGACAGTATGCAAGGTACGAGATCAGACTCTCTTATTTTGGGTAATATCTAAGCAGAATTAAAGGGATTGAGTATGCAGTGGTAGATGGTCTAGAGAGTGGGATAGTGATACATTGATGAGCGGGTAAGTTGGTTATTGATACTCAGATTATCAAGGGGAGATTCTAATAGGAAGAAACAGGACAGCAACAGAGCAGCAGGGGGAGGCAATATCGTGGTACTAAGGGACAATATTACAAGTATGTTTATCTATAACCTTCATACCAGTAACATTTTAACCCTGATAAAAGTAGCAGGTACACAAGTAGTAATAGGAGGAGCAAAGGTAGCACTGAGGGAAATTCAAGAAGGTACAATAATAGCCTATTTTGTTATAAGACATATCTAATAGTAAGCAAAGTATCAGGTATGCTTGCTGCAGTGGAAGGAGAGGAGGTAGAGCCGAGTAACAACCCTGGAGGAATGGTTCCTGTTGAAACTAATGTAAATTGAGATTATAAGTTAATGGAAATCAGAGTACATGTTGAGGCAGAGGAGTTAAGACAATATGGGCATAGTTATTGGCAGCTGGTGGTCTTGGAATATAATGGTAATGGGAGAGAACTGTTACTCTGAACATGCAGGCAGTGTCTGGTAAGTGCTATCAGCTTAGAAGCTATGTTATCAAATTGGAAAGCAACTAACTTGTGAGAATAATATAGACAGCTGCACAGGTAGCAAGAGGTTTACCTGCAGTGGCATTAGCTGTCAATATGAAGCTGATTCCCATGCTGGCTGGTCTGAGTTGGCCAAGGACTGCGATGTCATGGTGCACAGAGTAGTTATGAAAGGGTAGTAAAAATATTTCTCCGACAAGGGAATATCAAGATCGAAAAACCAGGTGATTATAGTTAAACACTGCTGAATTGAACTTCTGGGTGTTGGTACAAGGCAGTGGTGGAATATTAGGTGAATAGGGTAGGATCATAACAGATGAACAAGATAATCCTACTCAATCACCACTGTATTGAGCTAATGGGATAGTGCATAAGCGAGTTTTAAAACAACTGCACTAAGGGGATGAGATCAATCTGAACAAAACAAATATTTATAGCTAAATACCAGTGTGTGGTGCTGCTTGCAGGAGATACAAGTGAGTAGTGAAAATACTACTCATATGAGGCGATATCAATTCTCACAGATGAGATAAGTGAGGTTACACACAATAGTTGTCAAAATACTACCCACATAGGATTGCTTCAGCCCTGGAAAGTATTACCCTAGCGGGAATAGCTTGCATAATTATGCGCGAGGTATATGCCACCATAGGGGAGAGCATATATCCGAACCCAAGCTTCCTGAGTAGGGACTTCCCGGAGGCATCTGGGAGACTACTCAGGAACCTCAAAGAGTTCACGTTTCAAGATATGGCTAACTGATTGGAACGATGAT
>Ga0307509_10000385_pt1 | contig 74562 bp, 78 predicted proteins | sample 10_EM_MG_FD_202245 | JGI IMG/M metagenome (GOLD analysis project Ga0307509, IMG submission 202245) | Populus trichocarpa ectomycorrhiza microbial communities from riparian zone in the Pacific Northwest, United States - 10_EM | ecosystem: Host-associated > Plants > Roots > Unclassified | place...
TGAGAGCTTATCTTCTTTGTCTGAATGAGAACCGGGTAGGATAGGTGCGGGGCCGCCGGGCTAGGTGCCCGGCCGGGGGTTTAGTATGGTGAGCAGCACCGGCCAATTTTCAACAGGGGGGAGTGGGGTGAAGTAGGGGCTGTGCGAGCATCCCTTGCCTGCTTACCTCAGATAGTGATATCCAACTCCATTAGTATAGGACATGAGAGGAGAAGCTTTAGCAGACCTTAGGGGGGGTTTTTTTTTGGGAGGGGGACATTGGTGAGTCGAGTGACTGTCTGTGTATACAGCTGGATAGTTCTTTTTAGGTGGACGAGTACCGTACATAGCGAAAACTTAAGTTATATATCCGCCCTTCATCTGCCATAGAACCCAGCTCCATCGTACCGGCAGCTCAAAAGATGCGGGATCCCAAGTAGTTCTTTGAGCAAGACTATCCTTTCATCAGATCACTGGGGAGCCCTGAGCATCCGGAGAGAAGGGGAGCAATCTTCGTGCTCAGGTTATTACCCCATGGGGATCTGAGGCACACCTGAAGAGGGTATTAAAGGCGAAGTCCCCGGCATGGAAGTGTTCCTGACGCTGCTGAGCTAGCAGCTGGAGTAACTCCGGTTGCAACTTCTGGCTCATCCTGAATATCTGCAGTATTATATTTCGTTTATTCTTTAATCGTTAACCTCAATTTATCTATCCCCAGGATTCCTAGCTACATCAATCTTAACCCTCCAGCGTATTTATCTCAATTGAACATTTTTATTTTGTTTATATACCATCTAGAATGGGCCAAAAGTTACCCGCATAAGTTGTTCCAGGTGCTGACTCGGCAGCATCACGAAAACTTTTGTGGCAGTCCGTGGATCATTGGTACAAGGTCTTGACATCTCTTAATTAGCTACGGGAAACCTGAGGGCTCCAGCTATTGTTTATGAAAGTGACTAAACTGCCAGGCGCACACGGCGCAATCGACGTTCTGGTGTCAATGTTCTTCATGAAGCTAAAGATGAGCTCTGACATACGTTGTCTATATCATGTAGTATGGGTCTGATGCACTTCGTGGGATGTCTAGGGCTGGGAGGGATTTTTTAAGATAAAGTTGGCTCACATCTTTAAAGTCCCCCCGAGGAGTTTGGCCCTTGAACTTCTAGAGCAATTTCTTATCTAAGTTGCTTGAGCAGGTAATAAGGTCTAGTTCTTGAAGCAGCGACATCATAGCTGTAAGTAGAGTGACAGTCGATTCTAGAAGCGGAAGTGTTTCCTCGTGAGGTCCCGTTCGAATTGGGATGTTTAATGTGTAATTTGGAACTAGTGACATTCGAGTACCCAAGACACCTCCACCCCAGCAGCATAGACCTGAGGCCCAAGTCTTATGCTAATCCTTATCTGTATAGATATGAGTTACTAGGACAAGATCGGGTTCATAACCAATTGCCCTTTCCTCACCCTGGGCATAGTGGGAAGCCGTTGTCAAGAGATCAATGACAATGTTTCATCAAATCCGACTGATCAGCGTCCCCCTGGGCTTTTTTGCATATTATCATAACATTTCTTTCGATTGAGCATCGCGACATGGCCTGGGGACAGCTGCTACAAAACACCGCTTGTCATCTTGAGGCCAGCCACCCTAAGGCAGTGAGGTCGTTTTACACAAATTATGTATTAGGAGTGAAGGAGCGTGTCTAGGTGTGCCCATCTTGAGTCTGGATTGAGTATTGGGTTGTATGCACACTTTGTGATGCCCTTCGTACGAACAAAGCAGTGACCACTAAGTTAGTCCCGCACCCGTTCTTTCATTAGGAAAACTGGATTCGCGGATACCCACCACAGCGTTTATAAGCTGCTTGTTGGCGTCTGGCCTGCCGATCCTAGGTTGAAGAAGCTAGGCACTTTTGTCCTGCTGAACGCTGGGGATTTGTTTCAGGAGCTCGGGATGGGGTGGTTTGCTAGGGCTACCATAGCGGAATGTCGATAGAGGAGGCTACTGATCTTATTAGCGAGGCGAAGAGAGCACGAGAGGCCAGGGGGTTCATGGTCACTACAAACAATGGGTTCCTCTTTGGTTTTAGGTGTTTGCTTGGTCAGGAGAGAGGGGCTAATGTTTGGGAATAGACATATTATGCTATCATAATATCATACTTGTAGGAAACTACTAAGTTAGGTATTGCATTGAAATCAGATTGGTAGTGATGGTAAGTCTGGGGTTTCATTTCAGCAACATCTAGTTTTCCTCTATTGGGTCTTATTAGTAGCGTTGCTCTCTGTAATCGCAAGCTAGGTTGACAGATTTTGTTTCACATTGATGTGTGCCAATTTTATTTTATTTTCAACGTATCGTTTTCAAACACCCATCAATCATCCCTTCGCCGGCACAACCCCCCCGGGCGCGTTGATAACAAGTCACGAGCCTGCGTGTTACTACAACGATGTGGTAATGCAGGGCTTCGATATCAAACCACTTTATACGAAAAAACACAGATGTTGGTTCTCAATTCTCTGTGTAAGCTGGATTCTCACGGGATATCTGATGTAACCACAAACACCCCCAGGAATCCCCCAGGCCAAATCTACCCACCCGACCATCTGCCTATCAGCTGATCCATCACACTCCCCCCTCTTAATCCTCCTCAGCCCCATGAAGCCTACGCCCCTCCTTACTATTCAAAAAGTGATTCCTAAAGCCATCACTGAATCAGGTCACCCTATCCAACCCTATTAAGAGAGGAAATGTACATACTCCTTAACGGCCCAATCCATAACCAAGTACGCAACAACGAATGGCGGCGCAACGTACAGCACTTGGCCCTTGAACCTGCGCCAGGTATTGAAGACAGCTGCATGCATGGTACCAGCCAGCGGACGCTGACGATTCGCCGAGAGCGTGTAGGTCGTGATTCCCTTTTGTGGAGGGGTGCCGAAACTGCCCCACCAGCCCATGTATCTGTTTTCGGAATCATTGTTGTCAGTTTAATGTTTTGTGCAGGGTGGAAGAGGGGGGGAAGGGAAACGTACTGTCCGGGAAGTTTTTCGCCGCCGCCGCCCATTGTTTATGTTATTTGGGCGAGTTGAGTAGAGATGGAGGGTTTTTAGCGTGTGGTGGTGTAGAGATTGAGACTGATGCTGGTGTGGGGTTTGGTTGGGTGGAGCGATGGAAGTGGAAGTGGTCCGGAGCCGGTTTCTTTTCTTTTTGTTCGGAGTCTGTAGTCATGACTAAGCCGGTAACCCACCGTCCATCCGCCCCACTATTTGTTTGCCCTGTCCGAGAATTCCACACGCTTTCTTCCCTTCCTCTCTCATTCTTCCTATTGCTTCACAACTGCCAACCCTAATTGAAAGACATGTCTAGAACTCTCAATCTCATCTCCCGCCTGGCAATTCCCGCTGCTGTCGGAGTTTCGATTTTTCAATTGAGCATATATGACGTTAAGGGTGGAACTAGGGCAGTGATTTTTGATAGGTTGACGGGGGTTAAGGAGAAGGTTTGTTTGCTAGTTTTTGAAGGACGTTGGGGATGGATGAAAGTTGCTGATATGGGGGGAACAGGTCGTCAATGAGGGGACTCATTTCTTGGTTCCTTGGTTGCAGAAGGCGATTATCTACGATGTTCGTACAAAGCCGAGGAATATCTCTACTACTACTGGGAGTAAAGATCTCCAGATGGTATCTTTGACATTGAGGGTTTTGCATAGGCCTGAAGTACAGGCTTTGCCCAAGATTTACCAGGTTTGTTCCTTCCCTTCCTCTCCTCCCCCTTAATTCCTCATGTGTCAAACTTTAATAAGGTTGGATTGCTATAGTCCCTCGGCCAAGACTACGACGAGCGAGTCCTCCCCTCCATCGGCAATGAAGTCCTAAAGTCCATCGTGGCCCAATTCGACGCTGCAGAGCTTATTACCCAACGCGAGCAAGTCTCCAATCGCATCCGTGCCGACCTCCTCAAGCGAGCGCAGGAATTCAACATCGCACTCGAAGACGTCTCCATCACTCACATGACCTTCGGCCGTGAATTCACCCGTGCTGTCGAGCAGAAGCAGATCGCGCAGCAGGACGCCGAGAGGGCCAGGTTTATCGTCGAGAAGGCCGAGCAGGAGCGTCAGGCAAATGTCATCCGTGCCGAGGGAGAGGCTGAGAGTGCCGAGACCATCTCCAGAGCTGTGGATAAGGCTGGTGATGGGTTAATCTTTATTCGTAGGATTGAGGCCGCGAAGGAGATTGCGCAAACTTTGGCCAATAATTCGAATGTTACGTACTTGCCTAGTGTAGGAGACGGAGGGACTGGGTCGAATATCTTGCTTGGATTGAGGACTTAAGGGGAGGAAGGGGAATAATTGAGGAGCCTACTAGATTTCGGTTGAGGTAGGTCCTGTGGATGACTCCCTTTTTATTTTGTTCCCAGCGAGGTAGATTGAGGCTGCGGATGCTTCTTTTCGGGTACATAATTGTCTACAAAAAAAATAGTGATCTCCCCTTTTTTCTTTTTACAATGTTCGATTGCTACGTCATAGCGTGAGATGCGAATGAGGTTGAACTTCTATGGTAAAGTCATGGATAATTGGTGCCAATGAAATGCATATGAACTTCTGATATGCGGCTCCCCAACAGCCGAAAGCTTGGCCAACTCACACGTACTCGAGTACGGTCGTACTTCCAGCCAGCTCCCATCCCAGACCAACACATACCCTTTTTTCCCTACACTAACTCTCATAATAACAGTGAGCCACAGCCACAACCTGCGACTTTAATTCCAAAAGCTCCGCTTCCACGGCTTTTCACCATAATCATGGCGTCTTCCTCTTCCTCCTCCTTAAGTCCGACAACCCGCATCATGAACGAGCTCGCAAACTATCGCAAAGAGCCCAATCCTGCTCTGGAATCCCTCGGTCCAGTCTCGGAAGATGACCTCTTCCACTGGGCCGCGGTGCTAAAAGGCGCAGAAGGAACCGCGTACGAGGGTGGCCGCTGGAAGATCGACATCAAGATTCCAGAAAACTACCCACATAAAGCCCCCGAGATGAAGTTTTTAACGAGCATCTGCCATCCGAATGTCCACCTTAAGGTCACCCTTACTCCGCCCTCTGCTTGCAGGAATGCTGTTACTGATGACTGTGTTGGGCGCAGACGGGGGAGATTTGTCTAGATCTGCTCAAGAATAATTGGTCCGCGGTGTGCTCGATCTCGGCAACATTGACGTCGGTGCAGCAGTTACTCGCCAGCCCCGAGTGGGATTCTCCGCTTAATGTGGACGCAGCGGCGGTTCTCAGGGCTGGGGATACGGTTGGATATGAGAGCTTGGTGAGGGTTTGGAGTGTGCTTCATGCTGGGAAGCCGCCGACGCTTGGGTAGGGGAGGGGGATCGCGGCAGTTGAGGGGGGGAAGGGCGAGCAGGCGGAGGAATGTATTGTAGTGGCGTTTTTTTTATACCAAATATGAATATACGATACCTTGTTTTGCGAGTAGGGTTGGGTTGGGTGTGTTCATGGTTATTAGCTTACCTTAGGAGAGAATGTGGCGGGTGGGGAAGGGGAAGGGGAGGGAGTAATTTGGTTTCACGTCGGCAAATGTCCCTTTGGAGTTGTGGTAAAATTCTGGCGCCTTGAGATCTGGTAAAATTATCGTGTTGGGTGGGTGTCTGTCCGTTCGAGAAGTTTTTGATAGTATATAGCCGCATTACCAAACACGAAGTCTACCGTAACTAAACCCACCACCACCTTTCTTTCCCACGCTCTGGCATCCTCACGTGTATTTCTTATCATATCTAGACACCCCTCCCCCGATTCCCTCACAGTTGAGTAGACTAGCCCCTACTACTATGGGTGCAATAACCCGATGAATGAAAAATTTTCGCTTCTTCTTCTACCAAGGATGGAACTCCGCCGGCCGTCTAACTAGGGTATATTGGTGGCTAAAGAGTCGCTTTTGGTAGTGAAATCGGATCGGTAGGCTGATGTTTATTATAGCAATGTGCTATGATAATCTAAGAAGAAATGAAGGAGGAGGACGCACTTTCTCCGTAGGGGCTCGCTCTAACTTGGAACATGGGACAAAGTATGATACTCGAGTATGATAGATACCAGCAGTAATGTTCATACCGCACGGGATCTCAGGGTACTGTCAGACAAGGTTTTTATTTTATCTGCCCCGCTATGAGAACCCCGCCTCTAAGATTTTGTATGCACAACCCAGCACAAAAGTTCCTCCTTTCAACCCTCTCTCCCTCTCCCTCTACCCTTTACTCTATCTCTAACTCCTCATCCCAATTCTTATAATATTCCATCCCACAAAACTCTATCTATCCTGCTACAATCTTAGCAAGAAGAGGAATGACTACCGTGGATACTCCTACTAAGGGTATATATATATACATCTTTCTTCTTCGGCTCTCTCTCTCTCTCTCTCCCCAGGGTGATTCGAATGAGGCGATGGAGAAGTACTGTACTGTACAGGGCTGACAATTTATTATTATTATACAAGTATGGACAACCCTCCTCACCAACACTAAGTACCTTCCGGGCCTGCTAGCGCTTGACTTTTCCTTGAAATCCGTCGGGTCAAAGTACCCCCTGGTTGTCCTGTACACGGACACCCTTGAGCCGGAGGGCCATGAAGCGCTCAAATTGCGGAATATCCCCACCAAGCGGATAGAGTATTTACTACCCAGTGTCCATAAGGACTATAAGAATGACGTTAGGTTTTATGACTGCTGGAGTAAGTCCCTTCCGAGAGAGAGAGGGAGAGAAGGGGGGGTGAGGAATGGAGGGGAAGTTAGTTAATAAAGGAGTGGGATGGGCGGGAATGTAGGCAAGCTACAGTCATTCTCGTTGGTGGAGTACGAGCGTGTGGTTCAATTGGATAGCGATATGATTCTTCGCAAGAATATGGACGAGTTGATGGACTTGGCGCTGGATGTTGAGGGAGATAGGGTGTTCGCAGCGTCTCACGCGTGCGTCTGTAATCCTTTGAAGAAGGCTCATTATCCCAAGGATTGGTACTGCCCCCCCCGCCCTCCCCCACACTCGGAAGGATACCCCTCCTATAACCACTCACAAATTAACCAGTTAATTAGGATCCCCTCAAACTGTGCCTACACCTCCCAACACTCTACTCCTGAAAAAGCCCTCGAGACCGGTGCATCCAGCACCTTCGGCCTGGGCATCTGCAACGGCGGTCTCCAGGTAGTCCAGCCCTCGCAAAAGCTCTACGACCAGATCGTCAAGACCCTCAACTCCCCCGATGCCACTGAAAACTACGAGTTTGCTGACCAGAGTCTCCTCTCCGACACATTCCGCGGGCGCTGGGTCCCGCTCAGCTACATGTACAATGCGCTCAAGACCATACGCTCGTGTCACAAGGAGATTTGGAACGACGATGAGGTCAAGAATGTGCATTACGTACTCAGTCCAAAGCCATGGGATGATCGCGAGAGTGAGGACTTCACGCACAAGTGGTGGTGGGAGTGCAATGATGCAAGGGTTGCGAAAGAGAGGGAGGCGGGGATTAGTGACGGGTGGTAGCTTTTGTTATCGTGCCTCTAGTTTTATATATCGCCTGGTCGTAGCAACGGTACAAGTATTCGTAGTTGCAGCAGTAGTATCATAGTTATGAACTTTGTTTTTCAGAAAATACTTCATTCAGCACTATCGTAAGAACAAGTTAGAAGCACGAATTGGAAGGAAGTATGAGATGAATGGAAAAAAAAGAAAGAAAAAAAACATTTTTTTTTTGGTCTTTTATTCATGTTTTACTTTTGTTTCTCGGGGGTGTGTAAAGAATGGAGCAAAGACTGGCCCGCAGGCTGAGTCTCATCAGTAGTTTGCGGCAAAAAAACGAATACCCTTTTGAGAAGTCGTCGCTTTTGTGATGGAGGGGAGGAGGGAGAAGGGGGGAGGGAAAGAGGTGGTAAAGAAGGGGGGGTGAGGAGAGAGGAGAGGGGAGGAGGGGGAGGAGGGGGAGGAGGGGGAGGAAGGAGGGGCGTAGGAAAGGGGGGAAAGTGAGGGTCGGTGAGAGGGCGGGTGAGTGAAGGAGCGAGGGAGGAGGAGAGAAGCGGAGGAGGGGGAAGGGGAAGGGGAAGGTGGAGGGAAGAGAAAGAGAAAAAAGTGGGTCTATAAAAACACAGTATCTGATTTAAGAAAAGTAAAGAATGTAAGGGGAGTAAGAAAATAAGAATAAGAAAATATAAAGGAGTGCAATGCTCGTATCGAGCGTGATTTCCCTAAGACTCTATACAAGCAACCTCCCCCTCCCCGGGCCACCACCACCACCACTGCCCACCCTATCGCCCAAGAGGCACTCAATCGTTCTTAAAACGCGTCGGGAACCTGTTCCCTCCAGAACGCCTCCAACTCAGCAGGTGTCGACGGGGCCTTTTTCCTGTGAGGGCGGCCTCCATTACCGGTCCCAGAGGTATTGCAGGCGACACCATCTTTACATGAGATATCCTTAGCCCCACTCGGATGAGTGGTAGAACCCCCCCCGGCGCCTTTATTGCAGTTACACCCTGGGGCGCCACAAGTACACCCCCCAGGCCCCATATTCCCTTTCCCACATTTGGGATCTCCGCAAGGACACGTAGCAGCAGGAGCAGTCGGGTATTCACAAGGGCACGGGGAAGACTTACACCCGCAAGGCTTCTTAACAACTTCCTTGACAGTCACTGGGTGAACCTCCGGAGCGGGGGCTGGTGCGGTGGGTCTAGGCGCTACATCGTACCGGATTTGGGGCTGTCCGTCGTCCAGCTGCATTATGACCGCCTTCGCCTGGACGGCTGGGGCGGCGTTGGCCACAGGCTGGGCTACTATCACACACTTACCCGCGCTGTCGCACTTCTTCTTGCGGATGATTATGGTTCCTGGGGGGTACTCTGGACTGTAGCGCCGTGTTAATTGGAAACTTCTGTTAGCATGTATACAACGAGTGATACATTGTGAGCCGGGGGCTGGAGAGCAAGCAGGTGAACACGTGCCCAGCAAGATATATAGTATCACGCTTCCCCAGAGGATTCTTCTTAAACCTGGACATGGCCCCACCCTTCTTCAGGATGTTGCCCATCGGGCGCTTCCTTTTCCGCGGGTGTTGCTGTTTCTGTGGAGCACTATTAACATTCTTGAAAGGCGCCGCAGCATTACCATTCGACTGATTCGGCTGCTTGTGCACTGGCTGCACCAGCTGTCTCGACTGCCCCTGATTAGCCGGCTGCTTCGGAACTTTCGCGGTTTTGGAACTTGGTTGAGTATTCTGCGGCGGAGGGCTCGCCACATCATCGGTCATGTCGACCGAGTTGGCCTTGCGATTGGTCCCGACAGAACCCTTGTTCTTCCCGGCTGGTGGGAGCAAGTCGAAGGGATTCTCTTCATCCTCCTCCTCCGCTTCAGCTTCAGCCGCAGCCTGAGCAGCCAACTCCTTCTCTCGCGCCTCCTTCTTCTCCCGGAGAGACTTCTGGTAAGCGGGATCATTGTCAATTACGAGCTGACCTTTCTCCTGCATTTCCTTTGCGTTGCGCATCATCTTCTCCGCTTTCGCCCTGATGTGTTCCGGCCAGTCCCGCTTCCTGAACCGTGACTGGCGGGCGACGGGGGTTTTCCAGCTGCCGTCGGCGTCCATCGTCAGGTCTGGTATGTGCGGGTTGAACATGAGGGGGCGGAATTCGCCCGCGTCTCGGGCTTCTCGTTCGTAGGCGTCTATGAGCTTAAGCATGGATAGGTCGTAGCCGCGGATGTCATAGCCGAAGATACGGATGTGGTCCTCGTCGTACTCGGGTTCGTAGTACTTTGGGTATTCGTAATCGGCTGGGGCCTCGCCGTCCACTTTGACGACTTTCTCTAGCTTCTCCTCCTTCTCCTTCTCCTTCTCTTCCCCCTCCTTCTCCTTCCCCCCCTCCTTCTCCTTCCCCCCCTCCTTCTCCTTCCCCCCCTCCTTCTCCTCCCCCCCCTCCTTCTCCTTCTCCTTCTCCTCCTTCTCCTCCCTCCCCTTCTCCCCCTTCTCTCCCCCCTTCTCCTCCTTCTCCTTCTCCCTCTCCCCCTCCTCCTCCTTGACGGAGGTGAATTGTTGGTAAGTCATGGGCTTGCGGTGTGTGATTGGCCGCTTGAGTGGGAGCTCGCTGCGGCGGACTCGGGAGTTAGAGGGCTTAGACGTACCGGAGGCTTCGGCGATCTCTTTTGGTGAGTACTCCTTTCCCATCATCTTCTCTATTTTGGATATTGCGTTGGTTTTGCGCTTGTAATCGCCTCCACGCCCCTCGTAGGGATCATGGTAATTCAAGGTGTCGCTGACAACGCCAAAGGAGAAAGAATTCCAGAGGTCGTCGGAGACGTCCTCTTCCGAGGTGGTGGATCCCGCGGCGTCGTCAGCTTTCACCACTCCCTTTCCAGTGATAGAAGGAGCGGGCTTAGGGCCGCCAAGAGACGGGGACTTTGTAATGCGAGTGTAACTCTTGTTATTGACTGCACCTTTTGGCGTTTCGTTGGTGATCTTGATATTGTTCGAAGAAGTGTTCTCTGGTTTAGGCTGAGGCATAGCATCGCCGGTGGCCTTCGCAGCCGACTTGATGGGGAAGTTCTCATTGCTGTAGTACTTGATAGCTTCCTTCGCCGGGTACTTTGTCCTTGTAAAGTCCGGGCGTCCTGACGCTGGTCTTGACACTGGCTCGTAGTGAATAGCCTCATGTCTGCCCCCGGGGGTGTAGAATTCCCCTTGCCAGTACTTTGGATAGTCACCTGCATAGCCCAAGTTCTGAGGATGCTGCGGAAACTTGGAAGCGTAGTATGGGATCTGTGGTAAAGCGTACGCTAATAAAAAATGACGTATCGGTATCAGTTTTGTTTCCAGCAAACATATAGAGTTCTCAAGATAACCCACCAGTACCGCAAAGACCCACAACGCTCAGAGCAAGGGCATGCTGAGCTGGCTTCATTTGCTGAACCTTTTTTCCCTTTCTAGAAAAAAAAAAAGTTCTCAGCAAGTAAAGATGTGAAAATGCAGAGTTGGTGAGCGTTTCCTTCTTTCCTTCTTTCTCCCTTTCTCCTCTTGTCCCACAATCTCGAAAGAATAGACCGGGATATGCTGGAGGGATAAGTCTCTCGCCACTGGAACTGACCAGCTTTATGTTACATCTTAGGATCATCAATTCGCACTCGGACGTGCTACTTCACCTTGTTTCGGCATGACTCTTTTTCGCGTGGGTCCCTTTGCACATTTGAAAGGCGAAAAAATAGATGGAGATTTTACGGAGACTCCGGCCGAGGTGCGGCTTGCCGAAGGGGGAAGGAGGAGGAGAACAGAGAGGAAGTCTTTTCCCATTCTATTTTTCGTGCTGGGCCTGTCATATGTTGGGAAAGAAGAAGCCCCTCCCCTCTGGGAATCTAGAGTTGAGGTTTCTTCACGAGAGCCGGCCCGGGGGTCTAAGGGAAGGGGATGAATATTATTATCGATTTCGAAAAAGTCGCTCGCTCGCTAGTGCCGGAATTTCTCAAAGTTTATTTTTTTTAAACCTCGAATGCAATTTCCCACAACCCACTTTGCTACTTGTAGCTATGGGCTTTACCTCTCTCGGCTAGAGGCCAATATCAATCCCTCCGTGGCGCCGAGAGACAGTGACGATAAGGTTGGACTGACAAACTGACGACTCTTTCGAGGTCGTTAATAAGACAGACGGCATCCATGCCTACTGGCGGACAGCCGATAGTAGGATAGTAGGATAGTAGGATAGTAGGCATTCTGTCATCTGGCCCTCATAGTATACGGCCACGAGTGATGCCAGGTTAGCGTTTGTGGGGCGGTATAGGGCCTAGTGCCTAATTCTCCATATATAATAGATTGAAGAAAGAAAAGAAACAAGGGCAACGTGTCATGTCTTCATCCTTCGACATCCACCTTACCACGGGGCTCCTCCCTCAAGACCTGTTGTTGTGCGCGCTATGATATGTAGGCAAGGATTAGATAGTCACTGTATACTGAGGTCACATAGTATGATACGGACTCAAAACAATGACCGCAATCCTCTCCCCTAGGGAGGAGCGCAGTGCAAACAACCACAAACCCAATGATGGAATAAACGCGCCCCTTTATGACCATCTAAACCTGGTTCCTTGGAACATAATGTGTAATAAAGCTGTAATGTAGGGCTCACCACGTGACCTTGGCACCGGTAGGATAAATAATTTTCTCAAGACCTATTGGACTCTATATCTAGGCCGGCTTAAGGCTCCCTAGAGAGCCGGGGGGTAAAGGTTGGAATGGATTGCCTCGCGGATATGGTGGGGGCGCCGGGTGGATTTCCATAATCCTCCTTTGGAGGTGCCGAATCTCAACTGGGACTGCATTGCGGAACAGCCTTTTTAAAAGTTCTCATCAGGGTCTTCGACCCGACCCTTTTGAACTGCTAGTGGAGGCTTGGCCAATTGCGGTATAGTTTGATGATACGACGGGGAGCGACATTCTGTAAATTTAGACCCTGCCATCACAACCACCAATATCCAGAATCGCCTTCCCGGTCTTGTGGACACTGGCAGTTGCCGTTGCGAAGACACTCAAGTGCCTCATTAATAGGGCCGACACTCCGGATGCTCGAGTGCAAGTATTCGCTGTTTGGGCTTCTCCTGGAAGGGTAGCTTTCTCCAAGATATTAGATGGCGATCAAATACACAATTATAGAACCACTAAGTAGAATCAACAAGCTAAAGCACAGAATTGAATAATGTGTGGTAAAGACGTAACTCCATGCTTTCTTCCAAGAACAACCCGTCTACCCCTCCCTTTTGAAGCAAAAAGTCAAAAAAACAAACAAAAAAGCCAACCTCTATTCACACAGGACGTCATATATACCCCAAAACAAAAACCGAAATGGGGTTGGAAAAGGAATCCCAAGGAAAAAACATTAGCCAGAGAGCCAACGAGGATGAATTTTGGGGGAACTAGCGTAAAAAGTAAAAAAAAGAACTAAGGGGATGCGCTCAAAAACCAGTCGAGTAACATATCAATGCCTATGCGTCGGAAAAGAAGAAAATGCGGTCAATTGCGCCAATTATTCATTATAATGATAAACCTAATTCAATCAGGATCGTACATATGGATACAGTAGATATACGCAGAACTTACCAGGTAATTCGGCAAGCCGTAAGGCTGGTGACCGAGCCTTCTTGCCATCTTCGCAAAGCCTTCGGTCTCAATGAGGTTGTAGAATGGGAATGGGGGGAACATAGCACCGTCGCGGTGTACCTCCGCCTTAACCAGCAGCGCCGTTCCGCCAACACCATCGAGCTCGGTCACCTGATGCGGATCTCCCCCCTCTGTCCTCTCGTATGCCATCAGAGACCTCCAGGTTGCCATCTCACTATAGCCTTCGAGAATAATCTCGTCCGGACCCATTTTCTCAGCCATCGCAAGGGCAGTCTCCGAATCGTGCCACGAGTTGAAATCGTAGGGACGAACCTTCTCCTTGCCCTTCTCAGTGTACCTTTGATAGCAGTTGGGAACAATTACAGCTTTATCATGTGATGCAAGGTCTTGGATCAAGGTGTGCGGGGTTTCAATAATATCTGCATCTAACCACAAGACCCAGGCTGTCTCTGTTCCCAAAGTGGTATAAAGCAAGGAATTCCTGGCACGGGACATAGCCCCTCTTCGCTCCTTTTGGGCAGGAAGCGCATGTCGCTCCTTCTCGTTCTGGGGCACCGGGGTGTCGAAATCCTGTCGAATAATAGTCACCCCCGAAAATCTGTTTTTCTTTGAGCTGGTTTGTACACGGCGAACCGCATCATCCAATTTTGCTAATGCCGCGTTACCCTCGCGGGTCTTGGGAACGATAAACCCGAGCTCGATCAAGTCGCGAGGATAGTTAAGCTTCAAGAGATTTTGCCAATACCCATCATAAAACCTAGCAACGGGGGTTAAAATTAAAACCTTTTCACGGTTACCAATAGGATCAGAGGAGGTAGTAAGGTTGTTAAGGTAGTAGTGGATAACCGGAGGAGGTGAGTTCGGTGACGTCCGTATAGATGATGACGAAGCAATCTTGCTCTGTGGGATTACTGGCACGGGATTCGACGGTGAAAGGATAAAAATTATAAATCCGAGGAAAAGTACTAAGGCTAATATTAAGCTTATGGGACTCGAGCGGCGGAGAGGTCGAGCCATAGTTTAGTTCGGTACGGGCGTAAGTACTGCGATCGGCGGATACGGTCAGTTAAGGCCAAGAATGAGGGGGTTGTTCCTGGAGAGTACAGCGTGGCCTGAAAACTCCAGAGAGAGAGAACACAGATCGTATGATACCTCTATTAAAAGAAACCCTAAAATAGGGAGAAACCCCGGGGACGTGTGGCCGTCCTGTGAAGTAGAAAGAATTGTGGACACGGGCGATGAAGGAATGCCACGATGTATAATAATGGGAGAAAGGCTGTAAGCAAAATTAATAGGGGAAGCGAGCGGATGTCGACGAGGCAAGGTCTTGAACTTGAAGATTGTGGCTACTTTGGTGTGTGGAGCGGCGAATATGTTAAAGGGCTGAAGAGGCGTCCAGGCTGGTGCCGGGTAGGGAACTCAGCCCCGGGTCTGAAAAAGCGTTTATGCACCTTTTCTTTTTTGCACACAATGTAGCAGATCTCTAGAAGCTTGGCACCCGAACAACGTTTTTTTTCGACCCAAGGGCTGAATGCCTCTCATATGATTGGCCTTTCCTCATTTTTTTGACCCTCAGGGTGACTCAGCCATACAGCAGCACTTGACGGCAGCTCGGGATCTCTCGGCAGGAACAGGGCCGGGCGCACATCAATGCTCAGCAATACCGGTAGACTAACCAGAGAGTCTTACAATACTGGTAAAACAAAGCCTACAATTTTGCCGTTAACATTAGACGTAAAGCTGAGTGGGGCTTACTATGGGCCACCTATGCGTGGTAAGAACGGAATTCGCAAGCCCCCCACAATGTATTCTAGAACCAGTTTTTGGCTGGCGGTGTCCTGGGGCAGGGTGCGGTTGATTGTGAGCAGTACCGGTAGAAAGTTTTACGGCTGTCTCAGGTTTACTGATAATCTTGCAAGGTGCCTCATGAGGGGGTGGAAGCGCAACATTAATTTATGATGGCAAGGTCTGCCTAGAAACTTTGACGATTGAACATATTAGAGCCTTCCAAGGTGTGTGCTCATAAAAACCGGAAATTTGATGGCCTAGATCTGTTTCAATGGCAAGGGGATCACCAGAACTGGAAACTAATAAGACTGCGGACAAGAACAACGAAGAGGTGATGTCCCAAGGTAATGACATGATAATACTCGTCCCAGACAAGGAGTATTTGATATCAAGGGGCCGTAAACTTGTATGAGCGCTCAGATACGGGTCTTTCGCCAGATAATCTGTGAACCCCCGTTATCGAACACTTTTTTTCTGGGACAAGTACAGTACGGGTAGGCGGGAAGTTGGGAAGTCGAAACCATGGGCCTCAAATAAGTCGGTGATGCGGGTAGGGGTCTGCTGCTCTTATAAAAAATACTTCCAACCCTTTCAGTCCTATGGAACAATATACCGGTATGGGTAAGATCCCGAGGCGGCTAGTGCCGGTTTCTAATGTCTGTTATTTTCTATTCCTCGACAACTTTATCCAGTGAAAAGCAATCCCCGCATTGCCATGGAACACCAAGACGTCTTGGAAGGATTTCAAACAAACTTTCTCAAAATCACTAGGTCTTACTCTACCTAGGGCACCCACAGGTCGATTGTCGCCGGACTTCCTTATATTACCAGAGCTTAGCTATTTGTAAATTACACTGCAGACATGCTCTTATCGAGTTACGGCCAGTAGGGTGGTAAATACATTGCCACATTATTATGATACTCTTCTTTTTTTTTGTTTCAAACTCTGCTCTTGTAGCAAGAGCGCCCAGGTTAGATTCCACCCCATGTTTATAAGGTTCCATAGAATGTTGTAAATTGTTCCCTGGGAAATGTATGGGCAAGCTTTATGAACAATCAAGCCCTAGACTAGAGCGTTTATGTTCGTGATATAATTTTATTCCCTATCGTTAGCTAAGAATATGAATGAAGGGAATATTCACTTCTTTTACAAGTAAATCATCGACATGTGGATAGCCCCCTCAACATGGTTTGTGTTAATCTCTGATACTCAATGGGGCTATTGTGCCGGGAAAACATCATGGGTTTTGGTAAAACCAAGGGGCTAGATATGTAAGATGATATTTAGAATAGAGAGACCCCATTGTGCATGAGGCACCGGTGGGGATGTGCCATAAAAAGAAGAGCTCGAAATCCACAACAGTATCTCCCCAGCATCATGATCTCCGGATCAAGACACAAGGGCTCACAGTAAGGATTTACATCTTCCTAGCACGGTATAATATCAGCCACTAGATGCGCCGGGCCCCATTACTATAAGAACTTGAATAAACTGACCATATACTAGGTAGTCTAAAATTTCCTACCCCCGGAAAAGGAGGCAAGAAATTCAGAAAAACCCCAGACAAAAAAGAAAAGACCATCATACCTTACTAGGAAAGGCAACTCCAACGTCCCAGCACGAGGTCCGATCGTTTGAATTCTCAGGCCAGCTCATTCTCGCGATTCTATTAACCCGCTAAACTGGGGCGGGCTGATTTCCGACAATAATCTCACGGCGGATTTTAAGAGTTTTTACTGCGCCACAGAAATCTTGAGAGTCAACAAATTCTCGAGAACGGACGAGAGTTCTCCTGCCCGGGCCTGGATATGTTGTCGGTGCCGAATCGAGAGGAGATTCTGTTGAAGAGCAAACCGGGTGCACTCGGGTAACTCATGCGCGGATGCAGCCTTTTGGCAGTAGATGAGCCCATGTACTAGTACTTGTACTAGTATTGAGATACCGTACAGGCACTATGGATAGCGTGGAAATGCCTGAGGTGGATGTTTGCTTTTCGCAAATTGTGCCTGCCCTATGATACGGTACCCCTGTCGATCCAATTTGTCAAGCCCTGAACTGGAGAATGGGGTGAGAAAAACATGCGTGATGGCCAAACATCGCGAGCGTCGAGAGACACTTGCAATACAGTGCTCCCAAAGCCAGGGTAAGGCTAACTCACCAGATAATAATAGTTTTCCATGTTTCAAACTACCTGGAGGCATTAAAACCGAGAATCCTCAAAACTCAAGCGAATGGGACACGGATGATGGACATGCATTCGCCATTGCGAAGCCCCACGGGGCCTAGAATATGGCTTCTATAGGTAAATACTCACAACCGAGCGATGTTTGGGCATACGGGCAAAATCCAGCTCTTTTTCTTAGATCTTAGCGTCATGTAATAGCCGTCGTCATGTCCACAAAGGTCGTTCAACTACGGGTGCGATACAGCTGCCTGATGGATATCTTTGACCGCCGAGTTCCGCTTCCAGCCGGAGAATAACTGCTCGGAATTCCATCTTAAACTCGCGGAAGGGAGCGGTTGAGGGGCAGATGGGTTACCTTTTTCAACGCCGACCACTGTCACCTCGCATACAGATAACTGGTATCGCGCCATTCTTAGGATCTGGGAGGGGTAATAGGTAGTACCGGCGATGTCGTGACATCTGCTAAATGAACTGCTATCGCATGCAATCAAAACTCGGAGGCTCTAACCCGTTTTTGTCCTCATGCAATCCCAGTTCGTTTTATAAAGGTCATAACATTAGAAGGTTTGCCTAGCCTGACCCAAGTAAAAGTTATTCATGGTGTTGCTAGAGGTTGCCGCATTTCAGGGCCCACGGAACCGCCAACAAATGTCGAGCCTCTTAAACTCGGTCCTTTCAAGAGGCTATAATATAGTGCCCATTTCCCAAGCATCTTGAAATCACCCCAGTTAAAGTATGCTTAAGGAGCATGGCTGCAAAATCATATAGTACCCTCGATCCCCTCATGAAAGCAAAGGTATGATTGGAGTTAGTATTAAGGGCGCTCAATTCTATGTCCGATTTTGTTTTACAGTATCATACAGCTTTCGCACCTTGACCAGGCGGCGGCAAGGAACCAGGTCGCCAAGCTTTGCTATTAACTTATGTTGACAGGACCTGGGTCTCCCTGCTGAAACCCTATGTTAGTAGAAGGGGAGGGATGAGGCATGTACGAGTACTCGAGTACTAGGGGGTAGGCAAAAGTCGGGCGCACCCCATATACAGTAACTATGGTTTTCTACCATACAAACGGCTTTTTGTGGCTTTTTTTTGTATGTGAGCAAAAGTCGGGCGCACCCTCAGAATAGGAAATAAACCAAGAAAACCCGTGGCACCGCGCCAGACTTACCCTTGTACCCGAGTACAACACTAGAGTGCACTTTGGAAGAGCTCCGGGGCGGTGGACGGTGCCCACCTCCCGCGGGGGGTTCTGATTGTGGATTAAATCATATTGAATGTTGATACATATTAGAGAGATCCTGCTCCATTGTGCGCATTATCTCCGGACATCTATGCCAAGAAAAGCATCGGTATACTCCTTTCATGTCCTGTAGAAGGTAGAGTAAGGATACGGGTATCTCTTGGACGGTATGAGGGGCTAAAATTCCTTGCTAGATAGCTTAAGACATATATAGAATGGGTCAAGCATCGTGATTCGCCAAAAGTTTAAAGTCCCGAAGGTGCTAAGTTAGCTAGGCCTCGAAAATGCCAATTCTTGAGATCAACAGTAATTTATCTAGACTAATTATTTGATATGATAACTGCCTTCGATCTGGCTCTCCCAGCAAAGAAATTTTACTGTCCCCCATGACCGAAGGGATCCCACGCAGGCAATCAGGACGACAAAGGTTTGATATCCGCTTTGGTAGGGCTAGCCGTTCTCTGTTGTTTTACCTCCTTCCTGTGCAATAATGTTCCATCACCCTATCTCTGCACCGAGTTCTGAGCCATTGGTCAGCGCGATAAAAAAATTCCACGCCTACGAGTAACTTACCACCCATCCTAACCGTAATTTATGCTTGGCGCCCCTGGCGAGACTGGAATCTCGCTTCCCAGCTCCAGGAGTATGATACCTATCCTGTAAACCTTAAGCACAGTATCAATCATACCCTTAGCATCACGATAACAGATTTCCTCTCAAACCCCTGCTTTCACTACTGCTGTCATATCCTCGACTCGTCTTCGGGCACGCTTATCGTTTCACCCTTAATCCACGAGAATTTGGGTATTATTTACCCCCATAATAAAACCAATGGGGAAAAGCAATCGGACTTAGCTCTCTTATCAAGAAGGCAAAAGGTATTACAAAGCGTGCCATAAAAACCACCAGGCAGACCGCGACCAGACTGACGTAAAGCCCGCGACCCCACAACTGGGGAGGGAGAAGAAAAAAAGAAAAAAAAAACCCTTCCCTCCCAGCCACTATCACCCCTCCTTTCTTTTTTACCCCTCCATATCTCGTCTCTTCTTTTTCCCTCATATCCGGCCTCTAACCCCCCTCTCTCTCCCTTCTCCCCCTAAAATCAGACACATTCGTGAGAACGAAGTCGAAACAGTTTTATTCCACCTACCAATTCGTTCATCATGACTTACGGCGAACTCGACCAATTGGCCATCAATACCATCCGTATTCTAGCGGTGCGTTAAAACCTTTTTGGATTAGCAGTCCTTTTCTCTTGTCCTCTTCCCCACTCCTGGACGAATGAAGCTGAGCTCCTTTGTTTCTAGGTCGATGCTACTTCCGCAGCAAACTCCGGTCATCCCGGTGCGCCAATGGGAATGGCACCGGTTTCCCATGTCCTTTTCAATAAGTAGGATTCTCAACATGCTACTAATACTCCTTTGGAGCTGAATTACTGATATATCGGATTTCTAAAGGTTTATGAAGTTTAATCCCAAGAACCCCTCATGGGCCAATAGGGATCGATTTGTTCTATCGTAAGTCTGCACGAGCCTTTTACCTGTGTGGCGCAAGTTTGAAATGGTGGTATGGACAATCACTGAACTAACCTTTGTAGTAATGGTCATGGTTGCATGCTACAATATGCTTTGTTGCATCTTTTTGGCTACGATCTCAGCCTTGATGACCTGAAAGCTTTCCGTGTAAGTAAAATTTCCATCGCCCACCAGATTGAGTTTGCCCCGAGATATAAGAATAGGAAAAGACCCCCTACGTCTACGTGGTGGAATCTTCTTATTTAGCCTATTTGAGTGCACTGTTGCTTATTTCCACGACGTCTAATATATGATAACCGTGCTATAGCAACTCGGATCCAAAACACCTGGTCACCCCGAGGCATCTGATACCCCTGGCGTTGAGGTTACCACTGGTCCTCTCGGGCAGGGTTTCTCTAACGCTGTCGGCTTTGCCATTGCTCAAGCCCACACCGCTGCCGTCTTCAATAAGCCCGGATATAACGTTGTTGACCATTACACGTACCTGTACTTTGGCGATGGATGTGCTATGGAAGGTATTGCTTCCGAGGCGGCTTCGGCTGCTGGCCATTTGCAATTGGGGAATCTTATTGCTATCTACGATGACAACCACATCTCGATTGTAAGAAATCTTAGTAGCCGATTGTGGGATGGCCATGCTAATTATTTATAGGATGGTGACACCAATTGTGCCTTCACTGAGGACGTCCTAAAGAGATTCGAAGCTTATGGATGGCACACACTCCATGTCGAAGACGGGGACCACGATCTCGAGGGAATTGAGAAGGCCATTGCCGAGGCCAAGGCTGTCACCGATAAGCCATCAGTTATCAAGCTTACTACCACCATTGGCTTCGGCTCTAAGCTCGCGGGTACCGGAGGTGTTCACGGAAACCCTTTAAAGGCTGATGATGCCAAGGGTGTTAAGGCTAAGTTCGGATTTGACCCTGAAAAGAGCTTCTACGTTCCTTCCGAGGTTTATGAGGCTTATGGAGAAACAGCTTCTAAGGGAGCAGCTGCTGAGGAAGAGTGGAAGCAATTGTTCGCCAAGTACAAAAGCGAATACCCTAAAGAAGCAGAGGATTTTGCGAGAAGACTTGATGGAAGACTCCCCGAAGGCTGGGAGAAGCATCTGCCAACGTAGGACCCATCGCTTTTGTTCCGAGCCCAATGTGGCGGTGCTAACAAGGAGTTTATCAGATATAAATCTACTGACGCTGCCGTTGCCTCTCGGAAACTTTCCGAGACTGTTATCTCTAAATTATACCCCGTTCTTCCGGAGCTTGTTGGTGGCTCCGCTGATTTGACTGGGTCCAATCTCACGAGGGCAAAGGAAGCAATCGACTTCCAGCCTCCCTCAACTAAGCTTGGGGACTATGCCGGCCGTTACATTAGATACGGTGTACGTGAGCATGCCATGGCTGGTATTATGAACGGCCTTGCTGCATATGGCACTATCATCCCTTTCGGCGGAACCTTCTTGAACTTTGTGTCCTATGCTGCCGGCTCCGTAAGACTAAGTGCCTTGAGCCATGTCCGATGTATCCACGTTGCAACGCACGATTCGTACGTATAACCTTGAATACTCCACTTTTAGCTATGCGCAGTAAATTGAATGGATACAGCATCGGCCTTGGTGAAGATGGACCCACCCATCAGCCTATTGAGACATTAGCCCATTTCCGTGCCCTACCTAACTGCATGGTTTGGCGGTATGTTTTCACAATTCTTTACAATTCTTCACAATTTCTCTCGGTAGTAGAAGCTAACGGCCCCCAAGTCCAGCGGATGGTAATGAAGTTTCCGCTGCCTACTATGTGGCTCTTACCTCGAAACATACCCCAAGCATTCTCGCTCTCAGTAGACAAAACCTTCCACAACTTGAGAACTCCACTATTGAGCGGGCGATCAAGGGTGGCTATGTTGCTGTTGAGGCAGAGAATGCCGACATTACTCTTGTCTCGACTGGTAGCGAAGTAGGCATCTGTGTTGATGCTGTCAAGTACCTTAAGGATAATCACAACCTTGTTGCAAGAGTTGTTTCGCTTCCTTGCTGGGAAGTCTTCGATGCTCAGGACAAGGAGTACAGACTTTCTGTCATCCCCGATGGCACCCCAGTTCTGTCCGTCGAGGTTATGACCACATTGGGTTGGGAGAAGTATTCGCATGAACAATTCGGACTAAATCGATTTGGCGCATCCGGTCCTTATAAGCAGGTATGTGCCCGAAGACATTTAAGCTCTGCACCGGGGGCGCGCGATAACTGACATAGAATGAAGGTTTATGAGAAATTTGAGTTCACACCTGCTGGAATCTCTAAGCGTGCCGTCGCAACAGTTGACTTCTGGAAGGAGGTTAAGCCTATCAGAAGCCCCATCAACAAAGCTTTCACTCAGTTGATCTAAATACTCTTCTAGATCTAAAGGAAACTCGGATAGGTTTTGGGTAGAAAACCGCTTTTTACTATTATATTACTTTTATTTGGGATTTCGTGTTGAGTCTGCCGTAAGGAACTGTGCTACAATTGGTTTTAGCAACCCATTACCCAAAGCGGCTTGCGTTTTATCCTAGGGCAGAAGCTAGAATCGATATCCATATTGCGGCAAAGAGAAGCATATTCGTACTCGACCATTTATATAAAGGATGAGAATTCTTGGCGCCAAGATAAGTGCTAATAATTCCAAGGTTTCTGAACACCCTTCAAATGGCCAAGTATTATTATGCGAAGAGCATAACATTTGATCACACGTGTGTGGGCTAGGATTTAGTCACCAGTGCCTCCATAGTCCTCCATCGTAGAGTCCTCCGTACTGTGACGGCACCAGAGCGCCTAAGAGATTCTTGGAAGTCGCCATCCCAGTACAAGGCGTTCGCGAATGCACCCGATGACTAAACCAACACTGAACCTTTATTCCGCGTGTACAACCCCCTTACGGATAGCCCAACAACACCAATATGTTATATTTTAGAGTTTATTCCCACCTGACCTTCCCCATCCAACACATCTCCCTAGAGCCAACACCTCATGGGTACTCAATCTCGATAGAAGCGCTCGACTCACGCCCATCAAAACTTACCGCAAGTAGCACCTAAATCAACTGCAGATATTGCACTTACCGCTTCGCAGCCCTATTCCAACGCCTCAAAACTCGTTTCGGCCATAGGACCAACTTTTGAGATCCGTATCCGTATTGGGGCCTTTGGCGGGGGAGGGGCAGCGACAAGTGGTCATGTGGGATCTATACAAGTTAGGGCATTGTTGGAATACACTGGGGTAGGCGAGTGCAATACTGTGCGAGTGAGGGGCTGTGATGAATTGTTTGGTGTTGGTGGATGAGACATGACACCTTAGTGGCACGTGAGCTTATCGCTGATAAACAAGTGCCTGTGAGGAAGTGAAGGGGGGTGACGATGATGGATACAAGGAACAGGTAAGAAGTATTCGAGTACGAGTACTTCAGGCACATGGCTAATTGTCTGTGCGTACTTGTGTCCGAGCGCCCTGCCGAATCGGCCCTCGAATGTTCCGGTACTTTCTTACCTGTTACTGTTACCTCTGTTACCTCTCCATAGATAGCCGGGGCGTGAGCAGCAGCAAGGATATTCCTGCACTTCCCCCCTCCCTTCCCTCCCTCCCTTGCCCGTAAAACAAACGGTTTTATAACGTGGAAGCCACAAAAACAAAAAAAAACAGCAAGGGGAGTTTTTTTTTCTTGTTATAAGTGAAATTCTATAATATTATACTGTACAAGTACGAGTACAGTACAGTACAAAAAAGCCAAAGGCAAAAAACTAAAACTGTTAATGACACACATTTCCAACTAAAAAAACAAACGTAAAAACCTCCTTTCTATTCCCGATCCATCAATCCATCCATCCACTCCCATCCCATCATTCCTGCCCATCCTGACCCGATGCCAACACCAAAAAAGGAAAAGGAAAAAATAAAGTACAGATATTCCAAAAAAAGAGAAATAAACATTCTTCAAAGTAAATACTCGAAAGGAAAGCAAGAAGTGGAGATGGGGAAAAAGGAAAGAAAATAAAAGAAAAAAAAGTGAGTTACAAAGAAAAGGAAAAAAATGGCCTATGAAGTGGTAATTTGTCGGCCAAAGTAAGAAGAAGAAGAAGAAGAACAATAGAAATAAATAAACCAACCAAGACATACAATAAGAAATCGAATAACCAAACATAAAAAAAGGTTTCCCAACCAAAAAGCAACCCAGTCCCCATCAATCAAACAACATACCTCCGACTATCCACCATCCAATTCGCCATACCGGCCGAAAAACCAACAACCAACTCAAGATACTTTCTCAAGTTCTCAGTGCTAGAACCGCTGGTAGTGGTAGCAGCCACGGTAGAGCACGCAGTTCCAGGTCTTCTGGTGGATAGTAGGGAGTCCCTGTGATCGCCGCTAGAAGTAGCAGCGCTCCAACTACTAGTACTACTATCATTACTCAGTGTGGAAAAGTGAGTTCCGAAAACCTTCAGCCCACCACCACCACCACCAACAGCACCAACACCGCCGAAACTACTATGACTACTGCTGCCACCGCTAGACAAGGGGGGTGGCATCTGCACCGTAAGCGCCGGATTCCCACCCAATCCAAATCCACCACCACCGCCAATGAAATCCTCACGATGATTATTATTATCGTAGGGCAACGGCGTCATTGGTGGCAACGGCGTCATGGGCGGTAACTCGAAGGTCTCGGACCAGACCCAGTCTCCGTACTTTGCCAGGTGCTCGACGAGTTCGTTGTGCATGGCTACCACTTGGTCCAGGGCTTTTATCGGCTTCTTCCCGCCCTTGATTAGGATTTGGACTGTGTTGAGCGGGGTTTCCGTCTTGTAGTCTTTTTCCCAACCTTTTTTTTATTTTTATTTTTGTTAGAGTGATATTTTGTGATGTAAATTGATGGGAAATATATATTACCTATAATGTCATTTTGTAAACCCATAATCAATTGCAGTAAGCATTCCACTTTCGCCAGGTTATTCCTGTTGGACTTTTTCGAGGTGCGGAGGAGGTCTTGGTAGTTTTCGGCCAGGGGGTTGCCCAGTGGGGAGAGGGTGGGATCTAGGCCTAAGCTTGCGCGGGCTATGATCATGAAGGGGCGGACTTTAAATTGGTTTTTGGTTAGTTAAGGTTGGTGTTAGTTTGGTAAGAAGGGGTGAATAAAATAAAACTTATTATTATTATTATTATTATTACATACCTGAGATTGTGATTATCCTAACACGCATCCACTCTGCGAGATCGACGTTGCCTGCGCTGCTACTCTTGAGGAGGGGACGCTCGGCGCGGAAGCCTATGATCACTTCGCGCAAGGTTTCGCGGAATATGGGGCGCCAGAGGTTGTCGGCGCTCGGGTGTTGATGGTCGGGGCCGTTGTGGATGCCGTTGGTGGGGGGGATTTTTCCGAGGGCTGTTTCGTCGATTACTGTTCTTAAGGCTATGGAGACTTTCACTATGTCGCTGGTGGCGGGAGATGGGGAGGGTGGGGCCTCCTGCAGGTCCTCGGAAAAGACTTTCAGGAGGTCGGATTCGGCTTTGTCCCAGGCTTCGCCGGTGAGAGTTTCCGTCAAGTCTAGGGGGGGGGAAGAAGTTAGTAATTAAAGTGGGGTGGGGCGAGTGGAAAGGGGGGGGTGGTACCATCTATGATGCATATCCACACCCAGAAGCAACTTCCCAAGTAGCGGGCGTTGGCAGATATTTCTCCATAGGGTAGTAGCTTGGGGACGAGGCCGAGGGGGCTAGCTTTTTCGGAGATGTCTCTGCAGTTCTCGGGCAGCATGGAGAGGAATCTCTCGAAGCTCCCTCCGTGACCTTGCTCTTCGGCGTCGCCGGCTAGTACATGTTCGAGACCCTTAGACGTCATGGTCTCGGGGATGGAGGGGAGCATCAATTCGAACTGCTTATTTCTCAAAGCCTTTACAAGGAAGGTGAGAGACTGTCTCTTGAAGACTGTGCAGCCCAAGTCCTCGGCGCGGGTGGTCCGTCTGGTGGACATCTCCTCGTCGGGCAGATTGATGAGGGAATAGCAGACCTCCTGCAGACCTTCCTCCCTCCCTTGGCTGCCGCCGCTCTTCGTTCCCTGGAATCTGGCCTTGAAGCCAGACTTTATCCCGGAGAATGTGTCGGAGAAGAACTTCTTCTGCCTCTGCACTACCTTGTTTAACGAGAGCATTGTGGCACAATATTCAATCTTCTCCGTTTTGGTATTATCAGTGTGATATTCCGTGATGGTGCGTGGACTTTCAGGATCTCTATTCACCAATGTCCTCAATGAGTTGATGGAAGGGGACGAAGGCAAAGCCAACGATATTATACTACTCCCTCCTCCGCCCCCATATGCTCTTCTGTCTCCCATCTTCGGAATCATAATTCTCAGGCCCGGGGCGTGGGCCCGACTAATTGCCGGCGTGTTGGAATGTTTCAATAGGCTGAAGTGCTCTGAGAATTCGCCCTCCCTGACTGTGCCATACCCCCCACCACTCCCCACCATACCACCACCCCTCCTCCAACTGTTGGTTTCCCGGTACCCATCGCCAACATGGTCACTGGGTGGGGAGGTGTAAGCCGAGGTTATAGAAGAAGACGAGGAAGAAGGTTTTCGCCAGTGACCCTCCATGTTGTGTTTGTTGCCCACGGAACCCAGCACTATACCCCCGCCGCACGAGTGAGCGGCAGGGAAGGGGCGAGCAACGGCGTGGTAGAAGTTGTTAGGGCGAGGATGATGTGATGATTGTAGGGATGCATCGGGCAGCATGATACTGATAGGTGCACCCACCACCCCGTTATCCCCAAAAATAAGGAATAAGAAAAATTAAAAATTAAGGTTGTTGGAAAAGGCGTTTCTATATAGTACCACTCAGTTAAAAAAAAAATAAGTAAAAGGAAGGTAAGGTAAGGTAAAAAGGCGATGCAGCGGGATCTGGTGGAACATACACCTATGCAAGAAACGCTTCAGGAAAAAAGCTGTAGTATCAACCCTTTTCAAACACAAGCACCTATGACGATGATTTCCAAAACGGCTTTTTTTTCTTCTGTAGTCCTAGAAAAAAAACAGCGACCTTCCCCCCTCCTCCCCCCACCCTCTAGAAATATTATTTATTTTATCTTCTTATTTTCTTATTTTTTAAAAATTTCTTCCCGCTTTCCCTTCCCTTCCCCAACTACCGCAAGGCGGGCTCTGAGCGGGTGAGTGACTGGATGAGATACGGCTCGGAGAAAATATGGAAAGTGGAACACTGGAAAGATGGTCGTTGCTGACCCCACCTGACCTCCGGAATGCTGTTCGAAAAGGGAGAGAGAGAGAAAAAAAGAGAGAGAGGTCTATCCCAATGAGAAGCAGCAGGTCACCAATAGACGTCGAATCCGAGCCGGGGAAGCTCGTCGTTGAATCACAGGTTGACATGAAGTATTTGCTCCTGCGGGAGACAAAAGGTGAAAAGAGCGAAAATGAAATCGGGAGAAAACGAAGGCCACTTTCCTTTCTTCCCCCTCTCGTGCCGTCGGGAAATATAAAAATACCTTACACAGGCGACTCCCTTTCCCTTTTCTTTCTTTTTTTTTTTTTGTAAAAAAAAAAGAGAGAGGGCCTTCCCAGGCAAGGCTGCGCTGTCCCAGATTATATATGACGATGCAGCGATCCGCAGCGTCGGTTTGGAGCTGTACAGCACCGTACCGCACCGTATCCGGAGGGAAGGGTAGGAAATAAAGTATAAAAAAAATAATTCTTGGATATCGCAGCGTCCCGAGTTACAGGGAAGGGCGGAAATAATGGGAAACGTGGGAACTGGGAGGTGGAGGTGGAGGTGGGAGCGCAACTGACGGGCCTGGTTTCAAGACTTCATATGGTCTGCTCCCCGTGAACGGTCCCGGGGAATTTTGTGAAGTGCGTGGGATTACGTGCTGTCAGGATCGAAAGGGGGGTTGGATTGAGACAAATGAATGGGAAGAAATTGTTCCCCCCCCGAAAAAAAAACAACAGAGTTGTCGAACCAGAAGGGGAGAGGAGGGGGGTCGAGTTGAGAGAATTGAGGAGACCGCACAGAATCCCTTTTCATTCCCTGGAACTTGGTGAATTCAAATGATATTGGCATTGGTTGGGAGCAATGCACCGAGATGGTAGCTCCCCCCCTCCTTCTCTTGAACTAAGCCTAGTCAAAGTAAGTAATTGAAACACAAAAACAAAACATCTCCATAATAACCAACAAGAGGAAGAAGAAGCCTACGGCGACAGTGGTACGGAACTCCGGCACGTTCAGTAACTTGGCATACAGTAGAAGAACTGTTCCTCTCTACCTCTGACCTTTTCCTTCGTCCAGAGAGGTGAGGGTTAGCCCACATTTGTATTTAGCCTCCCCCGAAAGAGTAAAAAATAGTCGTAGATCATTGCATTTGTTATGCCTTTCAAATCGAGCCCTGAGCCGATGATGATGGCATAAAAGGTCCACATATTGGATTGGGTGTCCTTGGAACGAACACGACTGGTCGGTAGCTCGGGAAGATTGACATTACTCATACCCCAGACAATTCCCAATTCAACCCAACGATGACACCGAACAGCCTCGAGACTCTCCTCATACAGTAAAGACCATCCCCAAAGGATAAAAAAGAAATGAATGAAAAAAAACAAGTGGAGCTGACGATTCCTTGCTTGGTACTTGTGCCCGTACTTGTACCTCTAGAAAAAGAAATAGAAAAAAGAAAAGGGAAAAATCCCCCACTCGAAGTGATTGGATATAAGCCCTGTCGTTGGTGGTTGAAAACGATAGTTCTCCTAATTCCCACCAATACGGTCGTGCTGGGATTTATTAATTGTTACACGGGGCCTACCAAAAGAAATCACAATGGATAATTGGCAACATAACCGATCTTCATTTCGCTAAACTTTCTTTTTTCTTTCTTTCCCATTTGCTAGAGAAGGAGGACTTCGAGATAGGACTGTAGGAGCACAGTACTCGAGTACTGTACTGGTACTCGTACATCCATCCCATCCATCAATCAATCAGCTCTCAATATTTGACATCCACGACCAGGATGGGAAATGATATGCAACCCACTCCACCCAAGCACCATCTTCCAAGTTGCACTTGCCGGCTCTTTCCCCCCCTTCCGTCCAGGGCACCCCACAACCTCTCTCCCTCCATTCGTGACAAAAAAAAACCCACGAGTTGGCAAGACTAGGATCTGAGCATAGGAGAGGCGTGAAAGAAGGGAACAAAAAAATAAAAAAGACTGTTACAGAAGGTGCCTCTCGGAAACAACTAGGTTACAGTTACCGCAGCGAGCAAAAAAGGGAAGTGAGAAATCTAGCGTCCAGGGATTCCGCTCGGGCAGATTCAAGCCCTCCCGAAAGATTTCGCGGTAGGTAAGCAAGGTAAGATACTGTACCGGGGGAAAGTAAGCGCGATGAACAGCCACCCGGTAGCGAACGAATTGTTTTTTTCCTTGTGCGGGAAAACTTGGGAATGGGCGGCGTGAAGGCTTTCGGATCCCTTCCCTTTCCTCCCCATTCCCCCCTCCCCTTTTCCTCCTCTTCTATTGACTTCCCATTTGGGAACTGCACTGTTACTCGAATATGGGGAGGATACTATCACGCTCATCCGCCAGCGCTCCCCGACTTGTTGCCATATCCAATCAGACCCTTTCTATCTCTCTCTCTCTCTCTCTCTCTCTCTCTCTCTCTCTCTCCACACTCATTGATCGCTTGAGTGATTCTCCGCATTAATAGGCAAAAAACAAAATCTTATCATTAGCATAATTCCGTCGTTTTTCCTGGAAAGGTACTGAACTGAGCTAGCACTGTATCATCACAACAACCCTGCGCAGGTCCACCACCACAATCTTCGGTATCATGCCGAAAGCGAACGCCTGCAGTGTCTCAGCCCGTCTAAGACATTAGGAGGAGATGAATCGGAGACGGCGATAGACTTACCAAGCAGGCGAGACAGCCACGAGTGACGTCCTATGAAGAGGGCTATACCACATGGCATGGCTGATCAGACAACGTACGAGCACAACAGACGGCACCGTGCAAAAAATTAAAAATTACGGCAATGTAGGACGGATAAACTTCCTGAGGGCGGGATTCATGTGATAGCACTACTGCTGGTATCATACTCGAGAGACAGCACAGCACTTGAAGTCGCTTTACGATATAGAATCCTCACATCCCTCTATCCATCTATCGGTGGGGCAAGCACGCAGGTGAATTCGGCGTTCTTGTTCCCATCACAAAAAAGAAAAAAGAAAAAAAAAGACTTACCCTAATCATGCGCTTTAGGAAATCCCCAGTTCTATCATCTTCAACTTACTGTAATGGGGGGAAGGGGGGGGTGTGGGTGAGAAAAGTCAATCTGTATTTTTTTTTTCTCTTTCCTTTTCCCACTCCAAAAGAGAAAAAAGAAAAAACCTCTTGAATACTTGAGATACTGGGGAAAAAAAAGAATGGGAAAAAAGAAAAGAAGGAGAAAAAAAGAAAGTAAAGGGAAAAGCAAAAAAGAGATCGCCGACGATTGCTTTGTTTAGGTGAAAGGTTCCTCCCCCCTCCGCCTGCTTCGTAGGCCAAGGTTACAATAAATGGAGACGGAATTCCCCACTTTGCCGGTAACATTATTAGTTGTCCCCGACCTAACATACTGTGCTCCATGCGGTGACAACAGGCGACACAACAGGCGACGAGCGCTACAATGGGATTGAAGGGTTTTTGATATTTATCGTTGGAGCAACGAGTAGCCGGCTACCGTACTGTAGCTATTCGGCGGTGTGAAAGGCGATAGCCTTTCAGTGTGTGCTGGGCAAACCCAACCCACCGTTGGCCACAGAATACTTTTGTTTTTGTTTTTGGAAAGGCACTTGCTTCCAAGAGTCTCTCTTACCGGTTGGGGGTGAACAGCAATAATAATAATAGTCAGGCCTACCAAGTCAAAAGGCATAATACATCATTTCCCCTAATAGGAAGTTCACCACTATCCATCGCATATATCCGACGAAAACCAGCAGCTTTCTGTCACTTTCTTCACTTTCTTTCCTTTCTTTTTTCTTTCCCTCTCTTTCATTTCTTACCTCACGCCTTCGTTCCCACGAGGGTTAAGTGGGTATCCGATGGACCATTTAAGTTTAGACAAGCCGTCCATCATTCTTCATCACCATCACTAGTACGGTATCACTATCACGAGACGTGATCTGTGGTGAATAGTGGGTCTTTTTTTTTTCCTCTTCCCTTTGCTTCCCGGGTACAAACTTTAGCCACAAAGCTTTAGCCCAGCAGCAAGCAGCAGAACCAACGCATAATTACCAAGAATGGAAAAGGAAGGAGAAAAAAGAAAAGAAAAAAACTTCCCAAACAATCAATTGTTATATAAAAAACACCAGCACATACATACCCACATGGCTTCGCTCGATAACTTTATTTGTACACGGTACTGTACACACGCTATTCATTCATTCATTCACTCACTGACCGAGCCCATCACGGCTACCCACTCTTTCCTTCCCTCCCTCCCTCCCGCCGCTGGCTCGCTCGTTCGCTCGCTCCCTGAACCCAGGGCTCCCAAATCGTATCTCGACAGCTGTAACTCGGATAATTGCATTTTCGGTTGATCTCAATCTACCGCCCCAAGAAAGCCAATTAATTACAATAGCGCCGGATTCAGATCCCCCCCACCTCCCTCGCCATCCAAATCACATCGAATATGTTTTGATTCGCCTCGCGATATACGGGTCCATACCGAATGATCCGCAGCAACAAATCGTAGAAAAGGCTTCTTCATCATGTCCTGTAACTGTCCTGTACTGTAATGTACGATATCACCTTTTTTTACTTTTCTTTTCTTCTCATTCCATCCGCCTATCTATTCAGCTGTCTTGTCTCTATGATACGATACCACACCGTATTTCTCCGATACTACCGTACCGTAAGAAAAACCTCAGCCACGTTCGGTTCAGCGCGGCTCAGACAGCAAAGATTCATTAATTTATGAAGCATGAAAAATGGAGAAATGAAACCGCGGTACTTGGTATTCACTCGTCCCGGGTAAGAAGTACCCATAAGTTACTGCACCAGGAAACAGGGATCAAAGAAATATATGGTAAATTATCTGTGGGTATTAATATCTGACCGGCCATATACGGTTACCTCCCCCCCACCCCCCTGCTGCCGAGTACCGTACTTCCCCGCCCGGGAAACGAGTACTCGAGTACCGGCTCTGGAGGCTGAGTTGGCGGCTCGGAGGTTCGGTCCTAGATATCAGAACAAAGAAGGATGCAATCGCGAGTAGGTGCTTGTATATTTTTAAATCTTTATCCCCCCAAACCATGATGATAAGCTGTACTCGAGTACAGTAGTCTACCTCGCACCTCGGGACTTCAACCCCACTTTCTCACTCCGTAGCACTACATTACCAGTATCGGTAGTATATATGCGGACCTTGCCAATCCAGCTGCGAAATTACATCATGGAAACCAAGAAGTCTCACAACGCACCACATCCCAGATCCGAAAACCAGCGTATATAGATAGACTATTCGGTTTTAGGGTATACCGGGTGGGGAAACGGATTATGTCCTGATAGACATTTCACTCTCTCGGGTGGATTGTGTTGCTACAAGACTCGTATTGTTTGCTGGCTAGACTAACTAGACTAGACTAGACCAGACCGGCTAGCTCATTGGGGCTGGACATGGAGATGCAGATGGAGATCAAGATGGAGGGAGGGAGGGAGGGAGGGGGGCAGGTTGAAATCTGACCATTCACCCGGTACAGCACTCGGTAACGTGACGAAGAAAAATGATGATTTTGAAATTACATTCCCCCGCTTAAACAAACCCACTTACCGGTAGAACTATCTATCCCAGCAGCCCCAGCGGGTAACTTTCCATATAGCCATGAATATATTTTTAATCCTTGGAGAAAGGAAGAAGAAGTGAATCACAGACTCACACCCATCATCGCACTGATCATGGAACGCATGTACTAGTACTAGCACTTAGCATTAGAGATTACCGAACAAAGCCGGTTTCGCAAGAGGAGTCCATCACTTGCACAGTGCAGTAGTATGATACCTTATATAAGTAAATTTAGCTGGTATGTAAGTCTCAAGATCCAATTGCGTCCCGAACCCCCCCCCCCCAATCTCCTACAATTACCTACATCTGAGTTCCCTCAAAACCAAGTGAGACTTTGTATCACTCGTTTGGAGCAAAAAAGGCGAGATTCGACACACACACACACACACACACACATACTGTACACACGGAGATTATCGCATTCGAGGTGATTGATTGAGTGAGTGATATGTACACTACATACTCGTACGTAACAGGCGAGAGGGTACACGTACGGTACAGCACAGTGCGATCGTGTTCTACAGCACTGTATGTACACCCGGGACCGAGCGATTGGCGAAAATATCTGGCAGAGGAGGAAGGGAAGAAAAGAAAAGAAAAGAAAAGAAAAAAGTCCCTGCGTTGCGTGCGTGGAGTACCCTATCTGAGAGCCCCCCTCCTCCTCCTCCCACCCATAGTTTTTCGGATGATGGAAACTCTTTCTTGCCCTTTCTGCTCTGATCCCCCCCCCCAGGAGGTATAAGTATCCGGTGTGAAGGCATATACCGTATATATACAGTAATACTTAGTAGAGTTATAGTACAGGAGCAATTGAGTTTGAGGAAGAAGAATGGATGGATGAATGAATGAAGGAAATTGTGATCTGGGGTTCTGAAATTGGTATGGAGGGAGGGAGGGAGGGATCACATGGGCATAGGTAATTTGCTACAGGTTTTTTGAACCCTGTGTTCGGGTAGTGTACCGGTACTCCGTGCTTACTTACACTACGAGTACTTGCAGTGGTGGTAGTACTTGTGTGCCTGTAGGAGTACCGTACTGGTAATTGTACTCGTACACAATATTAGGGCAGATTGCCTGGGACGGGGAAAATCCCAAGGACGAGTCAGCGGGGGGGGGAGAGGGTGGAGCTGCCATGCTCGCACTATGGTACTACTACGGTACGCGCGGGTCTTGAGCCGCAGTGTTGTAGTAGGTGTTAAGGGTGCTTCATTGGTACAGTACCAGTTTGTGGTGGTGGTATCTTGCGCTATATTCCGCAAGACATTTCGATAAAAAAGCTCGTTACTACCTTGAATCTAGATAGTCTACGATAAAGTAGACTTCTGAGCGCTCTATATAGACTCTAAGTTACCTGTGGTGAAAAAAGAATTTGAAAAAAAAAACAGAAAAAGACCCTTTGCTATCCATCATATTATTATCATTCGAACCTTAACTACACCCTCCGGTAAACCCTAACGAAATACCGCATGTTCTCCAGGTCAATTGGGTACTTCAAGCCCTCCGGTAATCTATGCCACCGACTCTCATCTTTGAAAACAATCTCCCATTCTCCACTCAGTAGTGTGTGGTCTAGGAGCATTCCCATTGGGAACATCTTCCCGTTGATTTCAACCGTGGAGTATGAGCCTGCGCTTTCCAGGACTAGTAGCAAGCAGCCAACGTGTGTCAAAGCAGATAGGGATAGTAGGAAGCGGGTCGTGTCTCCGCGAGATTGGGCGTAGAGTTCATTTGTTGTGAATAGCAGGGTTATCAGTGATGTGTTTGGTGGGAGAAGGGTGGGTGGAGGTGAAGGTGTCGAGAGAATGTCGTGGTGGTGGAAGGTGACGGAGTAGGTAGATGGGGATATGAAAGAGGACGACGTCAAGCCGGTGCGAAGAGTATCGATGATGGGTGTCCAGTCTGCGATGTCTATCGCCGTAACATGCAATCCCCTTTCGCTCTTCCCACCCTCCTCCTCCCCATTCCTCCTTAGAAACCGTCCAACAGCAGCCGCCACAGCCACAACCTCTGCCCCCGCGCCCCCACCAATACACACAACCTCCCTCCTACTCCTATCCTCCCCCTCCCACCCCTTCCGTAAATCAAAAACCTCCGCAACCTCCCCACACATCCCCATAAACACCTCCGTATAGCAGAGCGCCCGACTAGGACTCCACCGAACAACATACCCCTCTAGATTCCTCTTCACTCCAAAGGCCGCGGCATAGTCCCGATTAAACAAGTGCTGCTTGACAGTCTGCAGGAGCGGCTGCAGGGCCGGCGTGAAGAGCTCCTTGAACGCGCTTCCGAACACGTCCAAGATTTCCTGGGATTCCTTCTGCCCCGCGGGAGCGGAATCGTAGGTAGGAGCGGCGGCGGGCTTCGATGAGGCTTTTCGGGGCCTTGGCTTCTGCGGGTTTGGTGCGCGGGAGCCACGGCGGCGGTCGGATGGGGTGGGGTTTTTGGAGGGCATCGTGCTTCGCTTTGCTGTCCGTCCCTCTGCTGCGCCGGCAGTTAAGTCGGAGCGATCAATAGTGGGGGGAGTTGGGTTTCTGCGCAATTGCAGTTGGGTATGATGCTGTTCTGTTCTGTTCCTTCGCCACTGCTCTTATCGCTGAGGAGAGAGAGATTTTGTTTTTTTTCCCCACTTAGCTAGCGTCGCCGTCGCCGGTGGAAAAACCCTAACCCCCGTGACCAGCAAGGATTTTTCTACTGCACGTCACTGGAAAAAAAAAAGGAATACTCGAGTAAAGGGGACCCCATGTTAGCCCACCCTTAAGCAAAAGTTAACCCGACATAGACTATCCCCCATCCAAGGACACTAGCGAGTAAAACCCTCCACACTTAATTCTCAATAAGAGGAACCACTCACCAACCATCACTCGAATGATTCGTGCACTAGCGTGTTACAGCATCGTATCATACCTCCACCAGCTCCTAGGCACGAGAAACACAATCCCGTGTTCAAAACCCGTGATACGTTACCCCGAGTCAGAGAATAAGTAATCCGGGTACTCGTAGCCGGACAAAAAAACAAAAAAGGGCTTCTGGCAAAAAATTCCGGCATGAACTGCATGCTAATTTATATAGCCTCGCTCCGCGGCTATGATTTTTATTTTTTATTTTTATTTCCTCCTCTTCAAAATTCTCGTACCTGCATCCGGATATAATAAAATAGTAGTACTCGTACATTTCTCTCTCATCCCCCCCCCCAAGGAACGGGGCCATAATAATACCGGTACATGGGGTCTTCCGAGATCTCACTGGACGTCATGCCATGTTGATTATCGGTTTGCATGAAGTGACCGGGTAATCGGGATTGTTGGTTGGTTGGCTGGGCTGGGTGGAAGTTGTATATAAAATATCGGTCTTCACCTGATTTATGTGGCGTGGAGAGAGTCACGAGCGAGTTGGTGTCTTTTTTCTGACCGGTAGTTTTTGGGGTTTCCCCAGTTAGTAAGTACGGTATCGTACTGTTGGTACGATAGTGGGTAATTTATTAGTCCCGCACATTTTTGACATCCGACCCTAGGTTAGTCTACTTTTCGCACTCCCATCCCATCCCGTCTACGCCCCCCTTCTCGCCGCAAGGAGAGCACCAAAACCTCTCACTCGCTTCAAGCTCCCCAAAATTGTGCTCGTAAGGTTCCAAGAAACTCCGTACTATGAGCCGCCGTTCTCGAGTGTGCTGAGCGAGCGGCTCTGGTCTCGGGGCTGCGGCAAGTATATCTCCGTGTGTGGGAAGTTCTATAATGCTTCGCCTTAGTGTAATAGCCACGCCACCCATTTACAGGTCTTGTGAGCACCGCATAGGCCAAGCGGTTACAACAACTGGCACAGACTAGATTAGGCCCGTAATTCTGTGATCTGTTAGCGAACCCTGATCAAGTTTTTATATACATAATATTGTTGCCGGGATTAAACACGTTATAGATATTCACAAGAACTCACTCGTTGAATGCTTCGCATACAGATATATAGCCCAATGTTGTCATATCCTCGCTTTATCATGAGCCCTTGCAGATAACAAAGCATCCATAATCCACTACTTGCCTAATATATACTCCCCTCACCGCGACGGAGCTCATATCCCCTCCCCCCTGTTACTGTCCTCGCAGTGCCTGTGACAATAGGCTCCCCACCCCCCAGTATGTTCCTCACACCTCAACTATTCTTCCATATCGACTACGTCAGATAGTCAGAAAATGGGGTCCGAGACCTGACCGCTCTCTTCCTCCTGCTCTTCCTCCTCCTCACCCAGCATCCATCCTTCGATTGATGTCACACTTCCCCCGTAGCTTAGTTCCCACACCTTTTACCAACTCTCGTACTGTAAGAGCTAGGATAGTCGGGCCTCATGGTAGAACTTTGGGGTCGACCCACCTAGTAAAGTCTGTTGCCTAAGCAGAGAGCGCTGAAGATGGGAATTCTAAACGTCTTATCGTGAAGTTCAATTTCTCCAGCTCTCACTCCCCCCCCCCAACCCAACAAAACTACTTTTTCCCGCGCCCAAGATCTCATGCTATTTCAGGGAAAGAAAGGAAAAAAAGGCTATAATACTCTCAGTGCCACCCCCAAGAATAAAGACTGCGTCCATAGGGGACCCAAGTTGATACATAACTATACCGATACAGTGATCCTACTAGGGGCAACGGGGGTATGGTATGTGTGGATAAAAGAGCCCGTGTTTTGTCAGCATTTACCTCGATTTAATTCAGCCATTCCAGGCTCTCAGTTATGTTTCCTGTCAGTCAGTGAGGGGAAAATGCCCACGGTGAGCATGAAGGGGGAGAGGCATATAGCAGTCTCTAGAAAGGGAAATAATGGTTACATACTGTAGCATATATCGGTCACGGCTTGTTGTTTGTTTGTCTGCTGTTCTTGTGTTTTGGGGGGATTGGGGGCATTGGTCTTGGGCAATTGAGGGAGGGAGGGAGGGATTTGTGTCACTGTGATAAACGGTGGAAAGGTTGCCGGGTGCGCGAGTTATGGTAAGTGGTGGATTCTGAGTGTTAGGAGCAAAAAAAAGACATTCTGGGGGAAAAATGGCTGATAGATGTTGGTGACTGGTCGTTGGGAAGGTGTGATTAGTTTACAATGCGATCGTTTTGCAAAAAAGAGTGGTTATGACGGTGAGATTGTGCCCTTACACTAGCTTAGTCGTGTGTCTATGCTGGAGAGTCTGCAAGGTGCTTAGAAATTTCAGTTGCTATTGCGCATCGGGCCCGGGGGGGGAGCATTAGCTCTTTTCAATAATTATTTTCCTTTATTGATTCCACGCGATCACTAACCTTGAGCCTTTGTTTAGAGGCAGAGTCTATGGCCAAGTTCCATGTTATATTATGGTATATACCTCCTTGAAGTAAGTAGCCCCCATTTCCCTAGCAGCCTTATGGAGTGAAACCAAGGCCTTCCTGCCCTACTCAACGGACTACCCAATCACCCCTCCGTGATGAGCGAAATTAAACGCCTAGGCTCCTCCTGCCAGCTGTACATTAGTTAATTAGCTCTTAACATTTCAACCACTCTTTCAGCCATGCGCCCCCCATGCAATACCCCCTCCAGAACGAATACTCCTCCTGATAAGCAGGTGAATTCGTGTTTTCTCATCTAGGTTTGCTAACAACGGTTTATGTTATTATTATTATTATTATTACTCAATATTCAATCATGGGGAGTAGGTACATTCTCAAGAGAAGGGAAATTACAGACATTGAAACCCCTGATCGATGGCATGATCCCTTCGCGCTTAAAACAAAAATAATAGCCGGAATGTCAATGATAAAAAAAAAAGCAGGTTTAGCTAAGAGCAAGACAGTACGGCGCAGTACTTGATAAGTGTATATTAACATAAGAGTGCTTCGATACTCGTGAACTTGGCTTACGATAGCCCAGTTCATGAGCGAAAGGCCCCAGCGAGCGAGTGACTGCCCATGACAAACTCGCTGGGCCGTCCTTCCGAATCACCTCTTAGAGCCGGCACGGCAGCTCTAGATAAACGCCCCCCGAGGCAGTCCCAGAGAAGCGCTAGACTAACAGCTCTGGCGTTGCCCTTCCATCTAAACACCGTTGCCTCCATCAATGAACCACTCCTCCTTCTACTCCAGAAAAGCAATGCGAATAGAGCCACACGATCATAAAGGCCTTTACCAGAACCTCTCTCCCGTCAGGCCTTCATCTAACTCACATATCATATATAGCTGAACACGAAGAAGGGCAACCACCCTAGTAACCCATACCCACTTGCACCCCCACTGTGATCACTTACTACCGCACAAGGCGCTTACAAGTGAACGCTCGAACAAGGCTACCGTCACGCCTTGATCTGAAGGAAGGAAGGGGGAAAGAGAAAGAAAACGCTGAGTAATGCCGCAGAATGAGCTCTTCCGATCACACTCCCACCCCCTCAGACTACTCCAAGACATCACCCCCAACCACAAGATGCTTTGCGCACCTTCTCAAGCCCCCCCCCCCTTTCCCCGTCCCCATATTTCACACCTAGCGCTTACACACATTCACACCACCGGCGCTAGCCCACTCCGCTCCAACACGAAAAGTAAGGTAAGCAAAAGCGGGCAAGCGGCACCGATCAAGATCGCGACTTATGCCCCCCCCTCAAGCTACGAGCGGTGCAAGGCCAATTGTGCTATATTGCGCACAATACTTAAAAAAAGCATTGCAAAGCGCACCCAGTCCAATCCAGCGGTCGCGGAAGGCGTTCCTTGAATATTCATAATGAGATACAAAGATCGGTACTGGGGGTTTGAGTGGTGGTCATCGGGGATCACTCGGCTGATTAGTTGGTTAGTCAGTGCTGCCGGCTTGAAGAGAGGTGGGGGGTTTGGGTAGTCTGTCTTACGATTTCATTGTACGAAGTGGTATATTTTTTTGAGATTGAACCTCCAGGATACTCTTTCATGCCTAGAGAGAGATCGAGAAAGAGGCAGAGTTAAAGCAGCATGCGGTAGCACATTGTATATACACTGAAGAATTTGGAAAGAAAGAAGAAAAAAATCGTCAACGCTATAGATCCATTTACTGCCCACTGCATTCATCGATACAACTGCCTATTATCGCCTATCTACCCATCAAGAGCCTAAGGTTCCAAACACAGAAACAAAGACGTGCTGATAAAACCCAAAACAAAAACGCCAGAGAAAAATTTCCCGATGCCCATCTCTAACGACCCATGAAGGAAAGGGGGGAGGGTAAAAGAAAGAAAACTAGGGAGAAACCACGATCAAGTCGCACTCATTGTTCTATATAGTTTAGGCAAAATTCAAGAGACTCATCTGACGCCTAAGCGGACTACTCTTCCCTGTCTCGTCGCTGTCGGAATCGTACACGCCACTATCAGTGTCGATATCCCACTCTTCTACAGGGTTGGGTCCATCGCTTGACGTGCTGTCGCCTTCCCAGGCCTTCTGTTGTGCGGCGCGAGTGTTCCAGCGGAGAGTGCGCGAGACCGAGTCGATCCATTCGTTTGGAGCACTGAGAACTGTTGGGAAGGGGTATTGGGAGGCAGCGATGGTGACGTGGTCGCCTTGCTTTAGTTCGATGCGCCCTTTGCCATCAAATGCACACCAGGCGGTAGCGCGGGAAGATTTAGGGACGGATACGCGGAGTAGCACGGAGTCGTTGAGGAGCATGGGGCGGAATGACAAGGTGTGTGGACAGATGGGGGTCAATAGAATGGCAGGAATGTCTGGGTGGACAAGAGAGCCGCCCGCAGAGAGGGAGTATGCCGTGGAGCCTGGATATGTTAGCCTTGGTTGGCAAGTAATGAAAGGTCAAACATACCAGTAGGAGTAGAAAAGATACAACCGTCAGCCTGAACGACGGTCAAAAGATCGTCATCTCCATACAGTTCCAAGTTGGAAACATACGGGGATGGGCCACGGTCAATAACAAGTTCATTAAGAACTTCAAATTGGTCACCCTCTGACATTTGGCCGTCTCCCTCATCTCTATAGACAGTGCAAGTAAATCGCATCCTCATGTTGACCCTCATCCCCTCGGTCAAGACCTTATTCAGATGTTCTTTGTAAGATTCAAACTGAAAGTTTGTCAAAAATCCCAAAGAGCCCAACGAGAAGCTAAGGATCGGCGGAACAACACGCTGGAATAGCCAAGAGGTGAACAAGACAGTTCCATCTCCGCCGAGGGTCAAGACAAGATCAAAAGTCTCGGGATTGCTCCAGCAGAGATCAGGGGTCCAGTATCTCAACATGTCTTTAAATTTAGGCTCCTCCCTGAATAAACCCGCAGCATCAAATCGCTTCGACTCCTTCAATTTCTTGTCAACGTACACGTTGACGCCGAGTTTACTTCCGTAGCGGGGCGTCTTCATGATCCAGTGAGCCAATTCCCGGGTGAGGTTGACGAGCTGATTATCCCGTGCCTTCGTAACAATCATAATATTTTTGACGTTCATCTTGCAGTTACGTCGTTGCAATTGACGAGCGACCTCACGAACACCCAGTGCGGTCTGAACTAGCCGGGAATGCGAGGTATACTCATCGCCGGTGATTTCCTCGAGGACACGTTCGACGTTGACAGCATTGTCGAAGCGCTGATGGTAGAAACAGGGTGATTGGAGTGCTGGTAGGAGCCTTGCGGTGTCGGGGGCACTGCTGATGGACTCCATTGCATCGTGATACTCGGTAAAATTTCCCTCCTCGTTTAGTAGCGGTGAGTAGCTGGCGGATTTTGGAAACGGAGAAGTCATTACGTTGTCGAGGCTGGCTGTAAACTTGGCTGGATCTAATGACGGGCGCCGGGAAGCTAACGCTTTGAGTAGAGTCTGGCGAGGGACGCTCTCGACCGAAAGGATGGAGTTCCTATGAGTGCTAAACGAGGTAGGAGACTTGAGAAAGAACGAGGGCTTCGAGGGCGATTGCGGTTGCTGGTGTTGTTTGGGGGAACTTGGGGCAGGAAGGTCATCGGGAAGGTGGCGGAGGGTGGGGGTTTTTAAGATTGGGTTGGGTACAGGATTATTAGTTGCGAGGGTTGTGGAGGGTGGAGGAGAGAAGGTTTGTGGGACAGAAGGAGTAGGAATGGATGTGGTTATAGCAACAGTCCCAGTATTTGTTGCACGAGTGCCGGTGGAGGAGTTTCCCTCCAGCATTACTTCCTCCACACTCTTCTCCAGATCTGCGGGCTGATTGTGCGAATATGGTAGTGTTGCGGCCGGAGTAGTCGAAAACATGCTTGATGACATTGTTTGTGAAATATGATATGACAATGGTTTTTTTGTGCGAACAGAACACCTTTCAGCTTGCTCTTTAGTTTTGGTATTCTCCTTCTTGGTTCTTTTTTTCTTTTCCTATTTTTCCCCTCTCCAATTTTTTTCAATCCTTCCTCCGTCCTTCTATTTTCTCACAAGCCTTCCTTGTTCCAGCAAGTTAATGCCCAAAATGGATCAGCGTACGCGGCAAAACTGCCCAGACAATCTGGTAGGCGGGTCCTTGTTGTAATGTAATGTAAAGTAGATGCAGATGCAGGGACTGGCAGGATTGGGATATTAGAATATCTCGCTCGATCCAGGGTCAACCGCTGTTCGCTGGACCAATGGGTTAAGAACCTGACCGATGACTATTGAGAATTCAACAGAACGACAAATCTCCCTAGTACGCAGAACCACAATAGATTGTTGTGCCGGAAAGAAATTGAAAGCAGGGGGGGGGGAGAACACCGGGATCGGGGAGCCTCTCGGACTTAGGTTTTATCGGGTCGTAAGACTGCTATTAAGCTAAATAGAGAAAACAAATCCTTCTCCGCGGCCCGCTCCCAGAGTTCCAGAACTACAGAGATCTGCCGGATCAACCTCAATTGCACAGATATAACTCTTCGATTTCCTTCAAAATGGAGGAACTCAAAGTGATTATCACCCAACTTGTCGACAGGTCGAGGTCGGAGGTACTGTACCGCGGGGGTCGGCGGAAATAGAAAGAGTATAAAAAACAAAAAAGAATTGGTCCAGAAAGGAATATATGGCTAACTGATTCTCTAGATCTCCAGTGAGCTCTTCTGCATTAACCAAGTTTTACGATCTCGAGGGGAGGGAATCATTGTCCTCATATGCGCTCCTCGAGCCATGCAGAAAGCTCGGGTGACACCAGGCAGCAGCATTAACGGGCGCCGTTAGGCTCTAAATTTACTACCCGGTTTTCAAAGTGCATGAAAGGGGGAAGGTTGCGGGGAAAAAAGAGAAAAAAAATGGTGGGTGAACACTTACAACAACACAATCCAAACTACGACAACAAAAGTTATCCGGGAAGTGGACTAACGCTATTTTCGATTAGGATTGATCGTGGGGTACCAGTATGGCGCAGATTGATTCCTGAGTGGTTCCTGTACCTCAAAAAGAAAGAGACAGAGAAGAGAAGTTGGCTGCAAGGCAGGGATTGAAAAATAGAAAAGTATTACTATGCTGTGTATGTTGTAGATAACCGAACGCTTCCAGAGCGATATTGGGAGAACGGAAGTGAGAGACAGAAGGAAAGAAATGGATAAACCAACACCACCAACCAATGCAGGTGTAAAGACGCGAGAGGAACAACGGCCTAGAGTGGGAAGTGTAAAAAAAGTGATATCCGCTCAGAGACAAGGGAACCACATAAACAAGACAAGAGATATAAAAAAATCAAAAGAAAAGAAAGAAAGAAAAAGGAAACCAACCAAGGGAAAATTATTGGTGAATGAGTTCGTGTGAATGAGCTTCAAGCTGAAGAGGAAATGAAAGTGAAAAAAGAAGGCGGGGATAACCACCATTTTTGAAGTCATCAATATAGCTACATTTGTCCTTGTATCCACCACTCCTTACTCGTACAGATTCACGCTTTGATCTTTTGTAATAGAATACTTTACAGGCTCTCGTATCACCATCTTCTTTTCTCACAACCCTACTCCTTCAGCCCCCCCCCCTAGCCCTGGTATTTCATGCGTGAACATCTCGATTACTCGTGTAAAGCTGCACTCCGCGACCTCTATACTCGAGTAGGTAGGGGAGTACTCACTGTCAAAACAACAAAGCATCAGAGGATATGATTCAGGATCTTAGTTCACGGATCCCATCAGTACACAGTGGATCTTGGAAACACGGCTTGCCCGACCTCTGCATCTGCTCGCAAACCATGAAAGGGACAACAGCTCGTTCCCTCCTACAGAAAAGGAGGTTGTTGTGGTTGTGGTTGATACCAGTCTGGTTTCAATATTTGACAGGGAAAAGGGTTTACCTAACCTGGTTGCCGGAGGGAGGTTTCTACTGGGCAGTCGTACAGTAACCCCAATTCTTAAGGCAGTCTCGTACGCTTGAGTAGTATTACCGTACACAGAACGACACCACAACACAAATTGATGCCTCTTATTCCTTCCACGGCTCCCCCCACCTGTCATTAACGGATATAGTGTTCAACCGGGCATGACCAAGACCATAAGTCAGGATGAGTGTCGCTAGCACAGGAGAGAGCCTGCAAGCAGAAGCGCACCCGAAAAAAAACAGGGATTGGAGAGACGTCTGGGTAAAAAAAATCTGTGTATATCTGAGCGCTAGTATTTTGATACCCTCCCTGTTTTCGGGTACTGTATGTCTTTCTAGGAACGAGTTAGTACTCTGCATGCATAACATATGGTTGTAAACTGCATAGCAGGACGGGCTTTTTTTCTTTTCTCCCCCCAACAGAGCCGGGGATGATATTTTTTCCTGAAAAAAATGAAAAAACCCCCCCCCCCAAATCCTTCCCCATATAGAACCAACACAGACAATAGATGCCTTTTTTAGCAAACCCCATCTTACCGCATTCCCAATACAGTAAACCTCCTCCAAACCCAGCATTATTTCCCAGTTTCTTCCAACACCTTGGGGGCAGCATCATTCCTTGCGGCTCTAACCGCCCACGTGCCAAAATTCCAAAGATGACACAAACCTTTCCCTTGTACAACACTCGACGTCTCAAGTCCTTCCCGTACCCCCCCTCCCCTTTATTAGTTTTCTGTAACTATTTGCCTTCTGAACCCGGTGAGCTCCGCTACGGTATGCTGGACCGAAGAAAGAAAGAAAGAAAGAAAGCTTCTGAGAGGCTACTGATACGCTTCCTAAGGAGGGAATTGAGGATAACTGTCAGCCTACACCTGAATTTTTGCCTTGGACTTATAGGCTTGTAGGAATGTAGTGTATGCACGACGATGGGATAGCGGCAAGGTGCCTTATCGTACTACCAGGGGTAGTAGGCAAATTCACGGCACAGCTACCAGGTACCGGCAGAGTGCTCGTAGCGAACTCTAGTGGGTACAGGCATCGCATTCGCTTGTTCGCAATCCCTTGGACAAAAGTCACAAGGGGAAGAGAGAGAGAGACACTAGCCAAACCAGATGGACGGATATTCTTGGGCCTTTCCTCTTTTCATTTTAGCCCCCCCCCCCCCTCTGTGGAGAACAGGAGAGTAGGATTAGTCGCATGTCCAATAATCCAAGCGATGCCATTGTAGTACAGTCTATCCCAATACAACCAAACAGGGGAGAGGGAGAAGATAAGGTTCTTTCTCTCCCCGGTTGATGTTGGCAGATTAAATGACAGTGCCAGAGCTAAAATCAACTCCGTCCCCACATCTCGAATCATGTGTCTCCACCATATATCCTTTTATCACACCCAAACAGTACCGCATGCCAAGGATTCCCAAATGCATTGGGGGGGGCACAATAAGGATGGGTAGTTTCAGCAGTGGAGGAATCTCACATATGAAATAGGCCCAATGATGGAGGTACTCGTGTATCTTTGGCACCCAATCAGTGGCTTCAAAACAAAACCTAGCAGAGGGGTGCGGTGAAGGAGTGACTTCTGGGGGCATGCTGGTACGCTCTGGTGTATATCATATCTGCTTTTTTGCTGTTGCTCAAGCGCTCTTTGTTTTGCTTGAGAGTGCTGTATGAGTGATAGCGCATGAAGGATTCTGCTGGTGCAGACCGTTACTGACTAGACCAGTCATGTTTTAGGCCACACCTTTTCTATATGTAGTTATGCAACCAAGTGCTAAAGTGAAGCCGAGTGAAAGTGATATAATAAGTCCATACTACTAGTATGTGCCGTACCCACATGTTCCCGTGGTGTAGGGCTTCTGAACCTCTAGGGCAGCGGACCAACCTGAATATGTCGATCTTGATAGGCTTAAGATACTATCATGGATTCGAGTAGCAAGATGAACGGTAACTTCCTTACTGAAAGTATGCCGGCACTTGTATAAATAACCCGGTAATCGTGCGGAAAGCGGGGAATTGGGTGGGAGGGGTCAAACGAGGGTCAATTTATAGAAACCGTACCTGCATGACTGAGACCACGATGCCAACAGAAAGTGAGCCAATCATTGGTCGCAGCCCTATATGCACTGTGCGGGCTGTTCGATTGGTGGTGTAATTTAGAAAGAACCCAGGATTGAAGGCGCGATGCTCGAGTATTAGGGACTTTGTGACCCCGCATACAGTGCCAGATCCTAGCAATCTGGTTGGTCCAGAACTGCACTTGCCTCACATCCAGAGTCTTTTTGTAAAGTCTCTATTGAACTCGACTATCTCGAGGATGATTAAATTTAATATGAGATCCCTAAAGTAGGGACACGGTAGTTAAGCGGTATCCCGAAATCTGACAAGGAACGGATCTGATTGATGTGCCAGCCGCGCCAAGTAGAATACATCGATTCAGAAACTCATAGAATACGTCATATGAGTGAATCGACACATCGTTCCTATTGTGTTAAGCTGAAGGAGTGCGGTTACTTACCGCATCTCGAGAGCTAATCCCAATCCTCGCTCAAGTTAGGTAGGTCAACGGTAAGAGTGGTTTGTAGGTAAAGGGAATGGGATACTCTCTATTAGTCGTAGGGTTGAGAATGAGCCACGAGCAAGGCTCGCAGTCATGTATTTCCCCTTAGATAGCTCGAGCCGGGGCCAAGAAATAAATCGTTCCTTCCACCCAGCTACATCTGTAGTTACATTTTTCTTCTGAATCTGTGGAACAAGATGGAGCGCGTCATGGGGAGGGGACAAGGACAGGAGGGGTACAGCAAACAGCTCTACCAGGTTTGATGTTTTGCCACTACACCTTCGATGTACTGTTTGCCATCCCTCTCTATCTGTGGTTCCCTCTACTGGTGGTATGTTAGTAAAGCCTGGTGTTGTGCGAGAGGCAGCTAAAAGCGGGAAGGAAGAAGAAAAGGAGGGGGAGGGAAAGGACTTCTAAACATCTATGCACCATGAAGATGTAAAGGTCAGGCTAGACTAGTCAAGAAAGAACGCCTCTACGTTGCATATTCTCCAACCCCCTAAAGGTTCCACGTCGGCGCCCAGTGCCTAGTCTACATTATAAGGTTTTAATAGCAAATCGCACGAACTTAAGCAATCGCCTCATTGCCTTAGCGTGTCCTGTTGTATCTCAAGGCCCAACGACGAAGTAAAATTGAGGACCGATGGCATGAGATTATCTGCTCCTCGCCAGGATGCCTGGTTCATCGTGCATCATTCGGGAGCATAGATTTGCCCCGGGGATCCCGACCTTGGGTAGATTGCCGTTTTGCTAGCGAACAGATTCTGTAAATGGCGATTTCTGAAGTCGGAGGGTGGATGGATGTTTGTTGGAGATTGGCTTAAAGTTCCGGAATATTGTTGAGGGTTCGATATCTGGGTGGTGTGTGAATGCTTTACAAGAGTAGAGCAACTTGATGTGGAAACATATATTGTTTGCTCCGGGTTCTAGAGTTGTTTCGGCTGGTTCATTGTAGTAAAGTGGGTTTGCTGCTTATCCCAGAACAAGCTGTGCTTGTGTAACCGGGGTTCAGAGAAATGTGAGAAGCATCGAGTCATTGAGCGATGATGTGAGTATCCCTCGGGTGCTGTGATGCTTGGTATGCTCCCAGCTAAACTTAGAGGTTTTTGTTGCTACTCAAGCACCTTGGCCTCCTGAACAGGGACAAGCAGCTAATCAATCTAACCGCAAGTTGGTATATTCGCCCTTCGTTTTTTCCAACTCAAGTATCCAATATTATAGGCACAGCACACTTGCAGTACACAAAAGGCCCGAAGAAACACTACGGTAGGTACGGTCTGTTCCAGCATCACGAGATTCCGGCACTAAGACAAACCGAACAAAAACTAGGTGGTACTACTCGGGCTACAAAGGCTTGCTATTGTGACACTGGAACGCATTGTATTCGTACTTGTAACTATGCAGCCCCTCATGCACATCAATGAGCACCACCGGACAGGAAACTGACACGGAAAGCCCCCGGAACCCGCTCGGCCATGCATCCCAGTATTACCACTCCGTCAAGAATATGTTGCCTGTCCGCCCGTGGGAACCCCCCGGGAACAAGTGTTAAAAAAATGTTGGGTAAAATGGATCCGTGTGTATCTAAGCGCCGATACGGAATGTACCTTTCTTATTCCCGGCTACTTCTTGCATAGGATGAGTACGGTACAGTACTGAGTACCTGAGAGGGCGCCCAGTATGCACCAGGAAACGTCAAAAAGCTTATTCTCCAATTATGAGCCTGTTCACAGCAAGCCACTCTCGACTTCCTTTCTCGGTTGGCGCCTAGCGGTGAAACGAAAGAGCGGCGGAAGGTGTTTGAGTGCTCGGCGTTGGAGTACGTGAGTACCGAGGTAAGGTAGTAATCATATCACCTCGTTGTCTGAGTTTTTTGGTTCAAAGCGATGCCCCATTTCTCTGTTTGCAAGTTATGTTGTTTTCTTTGAGGCGGTTTGTTTTCCTTGAATTACTGGTACTCTTTCGATGTTTGGCTTCGCATTTCTGAGTCAGCCTCCTTGTGCGGCTAATTGAATTAACATGAGTGATCACTTGTGCTCGTCCTAGATGGGGGAGATAAACGACACGTTGGGGACAGGCGGAATATCTTTGAAATGTCCTTGCCCCCCCCCCAATCCTTCGAACACTTGCCTGAGACGAGTGAAGAAGGAGAATCCAAGAAGGGGCCCAAAAATTATACAAGCACCCTAACAGTTCCGGTGTATATCTTAAAGGATGGAGCGCACGAACTGTTAAATAATTACCACTAATGCTTGAACAATCTTAGACCCCTTCACCCACAGAAACCAGGAACCACCTAGGGGCCCAGCTTGATGCCCCGTTAACAATTATTTCCAACTAGATTGGGCGGTAAAAGAGGGCAAACATTCTCCAACAAGTCGGTGGGATCAACGAGATGACCCGAGGGCAAGTTTATGTCAGATGCCCAGCTGCACACAAGCGCCCAGAGGTAGATGCCAGATACGACAGCCTATGGCTTCCCCAGATGCAATTCTCCGGATCCTATGCCTTGTGTCGAAAGAGTTAGGGCCTGTTTGGCACACCGTGATTTGAGATATGATAGCCATGATTTGAAATCATGATTTGCAAAACAGCCCTCGGCTAAATGTGACTACAATTTTCAAAAAAAAATAAAAATTTGTATGATAGCCCTAAGTATTCATACAAATTGTGAAAATTTCCCAAATCGTGATTAGAAAACACCACCCAGCCAAACACCATGAATATTTCAAATGATGATTTGCGTCTAAATCATCATTTGAGATGGCGAACAGCTCAAATCATGGTGTGCCAAACAAGCCTTAAGTGTTTGGCCAACTGGATATGAAGGTTTAGTTAAGGGGGAGGGCACACTATGTACTGGGTCGGCCGGACGCAGGGGCCCTGACTGCATAGTGGACGAGCGAGCACCAGCATTTGAATTTTGCTACACAAAGCTTAACGGGTCGCCCCTGGATATTGGGGTAAAGTCGTTGAAGGGTGTGTGTAGTTTTATGGCGGCCTTGAGAGAGAACTCCCTGTGGTCGAGGTGAAGCTGATGGTATAATAGTCCCAGCAGTGGAATGTTGTATTCGGAGCAGAGAGGAGCGCAGGCAACAGGAAGCGCACAGGGGATGGAGGAACACCGAAGTGTGGACGAGTGAACGCTCTATCCCAGGAACGGATGTATAGGGTTATATGTAGAGTTACCACTGCTTAGGCGACCTTTTGCTAGCAACCTCCATAGAGAACAGACACCACGACACCATTCTCCTATCACCACACCTACACAACCATGCCACCGCCTCCATCAGAAGCTACAAGACCTTTTGTAGCTGAGAGACATGAGATTCAGAGAGAAGCGCGAGAGTGAAATGGGAGCTTTATTACACAGTGACCAGCCTTGGGGAATCACTAATTACTAAAAGAGAAGGTTATAGCGCAGCGACTTTCGGGTAGTCAGACATGGGGTGGCAAGACAAATGGAGGATATCAAGGGGTATGGGCATAGGCGTACGGTGACCCATAGAAGTTGCCTATCTATGCATACGATACGAATACTAGCTATTATGTGGGAACATTGGGTCAATACCCTTAATTTTTTAACAAGAGCGATTCACATAACAACCGCTGGAAGAGTGGGACAGGCATACGCTTACACCGGCGGGAATGTGAAAATCCTCCTATGGGGGCGGGGTATATTCCCTAAAGCCAGTGTTGCAATACAACCCGAAATTTAACTTACATTCGGACTTGTGTCATAGCTCCTAAGTATAGGCTAAGTTAATCCACAAATAGCGATCACAGATCAGGCCCTAGGAAAATAAGTAACAGGTTTTATAAGGAGCAGGAGAGCATGCCCTCTAAGATTCTGAAACTCCCGGGAGTGGACGAATGCCATCTGAGCGAGATAAGATTCCGGTGCGACGACTACTATAAGATCAGATATGGCGGGCAATAGCACAAGATTTTCCTTTTAGATAATTGCTGGCATTTAATTGACGAAAGGCTTAAGGGCCCCTGTCCCCCACCACCACCAAGGGTGGGGGTGCCGAGGTGCCGTCGAGAGCCTGAGTCTGTACGCGAGTGACCGGTCATGAAGCTGTTAAATTACAGTTGCACAGTACTGCTACTGCTGGGGATAAATATTAAAGTGGTGAGGTGAAAAGGACAGAAATATATTGGGGGGGGAAGAGAAAAGTGAATAGAGAGGCTTTGAAATAATGAGATCACTGTGTTGGATCTATAACTTAGCTTGTTCCTCTCTATCGATGAAGGTGGTAACAGCAAGTGCGAATGGGTGGGCTTTAGGTTCATAGATGAGGGAAAACCCAATATTTTTATAAGAGCAGTCCCTACCCGGTTGATCCCTCTTACCCCCAGAGCTCCCCAACTTGCTTTATTGATTACATGTTTAAGCTTTGGTTTAGCTTGTTCCGTTGCCCAGAGAGGGAGAGAGAGAGAGCTCTAATCCACGAACCTAAAAGCCCCTCTAACGCGCAAATCCAGCATGACCCAAACCTGAACTACCTAATATATCGAAATCCAGGCTGACTCAAACAGCAACCTTGAGCCTGGAGGGGAGAGAGAAGCAAAAGCTGCGAGATATATATAATTGGAATGAATTTCAAGCCAGTCAGATTAAAAGAAAGGTTGGGGTCTTTTGTGTTCTTTACAGCTATGATAACAGAGTTATCATACCACTAATAATAGCTCCCCAAAGCCATACCCCTACTAGCATTGCTCAGCGAGGAAAGATGAACATTGAGCGGATCTGTTACGCAAATGGAATTGATGCTGAGAAAAAGAGAACTGAATGAGGTTTATAGTATAGTATGGAATAGGGGGCTGAGTGCTTAGTGCCAGTATCACCGTCTGTTTACCTGATGTTCGCGGTCTTTGGCAGGGGCGGCACACCTCTAGGATGGAGCCAAGAACCACAATTTCCATCGGGGATTACGGCGGATACAGGGAGAGGGGGGGGGTGTAGAGGCTGAGTGTAAGCTGGGCCCCCTATGGATTTAATGGTGAATTCGTGGCTCGTAAAGGGATGGGTGAACAGTTTTTTATTTTATTTTTATTTTAAGAATTGGTGGGCGGGGGATATAGCGGGTGATATATGGTGATCATACCCTAACCTTAATATCAATAAGATGAGCGTTGTGGGGCTTCAAATGTGCTCTTATGTGAAAGTTAATCCCTCCCTGGGAGTTGAGCGGGGCGATCATTCAACCCACAAGAATAACCTGTAATACGTATCGTAAGGAAGATGCAACTTTCCATAAGTTCCCACACCTCCTTCATCATCATTTCCATGTTCTCTCAATTGAATTCCCGCCCGGCGGGGGACATGATACGTTCGCACAGCATGTAGAGACAGCTTTACAACAACAGTGACTTACTGCCGAGGGACAAATCGGTAGGCTCACTCTCGTAGCACGGCATTTTCAAATTTGCTCAAAAGCTTGGTACGGTTTAACAAAAAATTAGTAAACTGACATAGCAATATACCATGTTCACCCTTCGAGTACGATATTCCGGTAGTCAGTAGGTCTAGTGGAATCTTCGAGGGCTATCAGCATGTGTATGTAGGCGCGCGGGTTGGTATACTACCCTACTGTACAGAGTCTAAATGAAACACGAAATTCAAGACTGGAGAAATTGGAGGTGTAGAAGAGCCAACGGCCCGAGCTTTGTCGCCCCAGCACACATCACCTTACTTCCCCCCCTCCTCTCTCCCATTCAAACGGAATAAAACAGGATATATACCTATGATCTATAAGAACTAAAAAGGGGTAAAGGAAGTAGAAAAAGAAAGAAAGAAAGGGAAAAACTCCAAAGAAGCCGAATAAGCCGCCAATGCCCTCGATAACCAAAACCTTCCCCGGTGAATTCCCACCCAATTCCTTCCTGAACATATATTACATATCATACGCTTCGCCTAAAGAACCGCCCCCCCAACCACAACCCCCAAAACTCCAACCACCCCCACCACAACCCACCCCTCCAATCCACCGCTCGCCCTCACCCTCCCTACCGCGGCGCTCACCCCAGTAGCCTTAACAACCCCCACACTCCCGGTAAGCGTTCCCAAGCCTATGGCGCCAGCGCTGGGCGTATGCAACTCGCTCCAGCTATTTGTGAATTGCTGGGTGTATATCGAGGCGACCTTTGTGACAAGGCCGCCGGCGAGAGTCGATGGTACCCTAGTGATAATTAGCGGGGGAGATTGAGGAAGGGGAGAGTGTGAGTGTACCAGACTGTGGTAGGCTCGACAGGAGCATTCGTAGGCGTTGGGGTTTCTTGCATACCGTCGCCGCCGCCGAGACCTTGTGCCAGTGTCGGTGGTAACAAAAATAATGTTAATGGGATTGTTAAAGTGTGGAATTTCATTCTGTGTTTGTGCAGCCGATCTCGCGGGCGAGAGGGAGAGGGAGAGAGAGAATTTGGGGGTCTATTTGCAGATTAGGGGGTGAATGAATGAATGATAGTTCGAATATTTAGTTTACCATATTAACTTGAATAAGAGAAATATGTCTTGGGACGTCGAAGCTTTCCCCTTAAGTAACGCGTCGTTTTTTGTATTTTCCCCCTGGCTCCGTCAAAATAGGAAACTTGGACGTCCTGAGACATATTTCGCTTATCCAAGTTAGTACGATACTGGGCTTGAACGAGACGGATCAGGGGGTAACACCCCTGTTGGTCAAGATTACAGATGAAGAGGCGGTTTGGAAGGGGGGAGCCGCATTTTTGGGTGAAGAGGAAGTCAGGTACTGTACAGTGCTTGGACATAGTCTGTTTGGCTTGTTGGCTTTATTATAAAGATGGGATGTTCAGTGGGCTCCGTGATCTACGGTACCAGCACGCTCGAGCATTCAACACCGGCAGCCTATTCCTGGTGGTGGGTAAATGATTCTGTAGCGAGAATCTATGGCCGCCAAGGGTTCACCATTTCATTCCGTCATGACAGAGAAAACAGCTAGACGGGCGGGGAAGAATTAAGGAATGGCCTGCACGTGTCGGTACAGTGCCGTGTCATACAGTTACTCGAGTACAGTTGCGATAGTGGGAAGCTCGGGACACACTACCGGATGTTATCGCCTGCCGTATGCTTAAGCCTATCATGAGTACCGGTACCGGTATCTGTCTCCATGAGGTCAGCCTGATGATCTTCCGAGTGAACGGGGCGAGTTGTCGTCACCTTAGATCAACTTGCGAGTAAGCGCAGGGCAGTGCAGGGGAGGACGGTGATACTGCTGTGCTCGTACAGTACCGGTACTCGAGTATCGAGTACCATACAGTGCGAGCAAGCATCATACCACGGGGGTGATGGTGAACGCTCTGTGGCGGTGCGCTCTCTTACGAAAACCACCAATTGGGCTGAAGGCCATCGCCACAGGGTGTCCATCCCTCGTGCGGGTAGGCATTCGGTCCAGCGAGATGAGTTATGTTGAGCTTATCGCGATTCTCTTCCCTTCCACTCCACGATATGATATTACGAGTAAATCAACCCGCCCAGAGATCTGCCGTAGCAATCCTCACTCGAACGGAGCCCGTCGCAGTGCTTGGCAAGGTTCCGCCGTCACAATTGTAGAACTGGTGCTGAAGCCGCCAAGGCTACCGTATTTCCACCTGCGACCTGCACGCACGAGTGCCGATACTACTAGTACCGGTACAACAGACTCGGAATGGGAGAACCTGTTCAGTAAATTTATTACATATTCGTGCTTTCTCTACGAATGCTATGTTACGTGAGGTGCTCCGTGGAAGCTTACAGATATAGGTTCCATTGGGGATGCTCGTGTGTACAGATACCATTTATCGGCCCTGTTCCACTTCCTTTCGCACGAGCAGGGTGGGTTACAGTCTACCCGTAATGAACTCGGTTCCTGAGGGGGAGGCTTGTGCGGTATCACCTATTGCCTTATCATTGAGTTACTGCAGTGCGCTACAGTACTGTACTTCCACATCGTGATACCACCCGGAGGGAAATAGGGTGCAAGATGATTCGATTGAAAGGCTGCTGGTGATAGGTTACAGGCTACTTATGCTTGTGTCGTGGAGCTCTCTGCATTACTCGAGCACCGTACTGTACTCGAGTACCGTACATTGGCACAGAGTTTCGAGGTGAGAATTTTTCTCATGATGGCCATTTATTTTTGGGTGAGATTACGCGTCTTTTGTTAATTGTATCGTACGAGTTATAGTATGTATGATACCGGTATGTATGCCATTTCGGGGTCGGGCCCAACCAAGTTTCTTTCCTGCTAAACTGGGGTTGCCTCTGAGCCAACGGGTGCTTGAGGACCATCACGAGACACACTGTGATGGATAGTATGAGTATGAGAAAATATGAAAAGGGTGATAAACTATGACACTCCACTATACTCGAGTACAGACAGGGCATGCGCGGGCCAAGTTATCCATGGATGGAGCACAGTCAAGTTGGTGGTGAGCTTTCAAACTAATGAATGGATAATTGAGCATTTCACCCTAGCATGACGTAACCCGTTCATAACTATGGGGCACCAGCCACATTGCACCGGGATAACCGGGCTTGAGGTTCGGTGGCGGGTGGCTGCAGGTATGACGTTTGGTCTCTAGATGCGAGCCCACCCTTTTTCCTTTTTCCCTTTCCCTTTTCCCTTTGAAAGCTGCGAATAAAAGACCCCGGCGTCCCTCCCCACCACCACCCCCTTTCATTTCTCCTCATTCGTTTCAACAAGATACCCAGTGCAATTCCAGTGCAATTTTGCTTGACATTTCATCGAAGCTTCCATCGAACGCCTAAGACAGAATACTACCAACCACAACCGCAATCACGACATCATGCCTTTCACCACCAGGTATGTCAGTCCCTTTCTAGTTACGGGGGGAGAGGGAAGGCGAGAAGCTTCTGGGAATTGGGGAGGTTGATTTGAAAAGAAAAGAAGAGAAATGGAATGCTGATTATTTGTCTAGTGATATTTGCAAGATCATCCTCGCCGTCCTCCTTCCTCCCCTTGGCGTCTTTCTCGAGAAGGGATGCGGTGGTGATCTGTTTATTAATATAATTTTCACTTGCTTGGGTTACTTGCCCGGAATCATCCATGCCCTGTGAGCTTCTCTCTACTCTCGTGTCCTTTTTCAAATGTCCCGGTTGCTAATTCCTACCCACCACCAGATACATTATATTTAAATACTAGAGAAATTCAAAGCTCCTACCATCCTTATTTCACCAAACGTAAACAACGCCGGTTAATGGAGGAGGGATAGTAATTTTTGAATTGATATCGTCTGGGAGGGCGACGATTGCCTGTTGGTCGGTCTTTACTTGAGGGGTGTTTTTGGGCCAATAATGTCGGGCACTTTTTTTCTTCCTTCCTTTCCCCCTCTTTCCTTCTATCATAGTTGCGAGCATGGGTCTTTTTCTGGTTTGGTTTGCTATGCTTCCCCTCCCATTTTTTCTCTCTCTTGTATGACTACAATATCATGATGGTGATGACTTGAAATCTGCAACCATTTCTCCCGTCGCGATTGTGCACTTATGAAACGGTATCGTAAAGTATAATACGGTAGTCGAGTTAATTGAGATTGTGGTGGCTTGCTGCCTTGTGGGGTGCATGCACGCGGGGTTTAAGTTCGGGGAGGCACAGCAAAGTAGATCTTGTTGGCACCGAAGTTTACACCCTCATCATCCGTTTCCTCCCCCACCCATCAACACCTGTCCTAAGGGAGAGGGAGGGAGAGAAAGACAGGTTCATCGACGGCTGATATCTAGAGATGTTTTAATCCTTTCGCTTTCTAACCCTCCTTTCCCATCTCATCTGCCCTACGTCGAATTCCTCCACTCCGATCTCTCCCCGCTTGGTAACTTGCAATATCCACGGTTCGCAACGCGTGGTCAGCCCCAAACCCGGTTGCTTCCCGCTTATCAGGATAAGGGCAGGCCAAGTCTCCCACTGATTTCGGCACCAATCATTCTCCTTTTCCGCCTCTTTCACACATACCGGTAGCCAATCCACCAACCAATCCAGCCAATTCAATTCCCCCACATCTGCTCACCTACACCAAGCTACCCTCCAACAATGTTCCTCTCAACCGAGCCATTACCCACTGAATTGGTCCGCGCCCTGACAATCTTCACCGACCCATTTCAGAAAACCGCAAATGCCTTCCTCAGCATTCCCACCGTCCGGGAACATGTCTTCACGCGCATCTGCGAGCTCCACAACACCCTGGAAATCCTTTCGACCGCCAACGAACCTATCCGCATCCTCATGCAAATGCTTGGGCCTAGAGCTGCTAGCGGCCACGAATCCGCCCACGATAGAGCCCGCGAATACCTCGGTTTCATGCTAAACGCGGAGTTCATCCTGTTTGAGGCATACCGGATATACGGGCTACGCATGAACCCGTCGCTCGCGCACTGGGTGGATGTTTGTCGGGAGTATGAAGCGGCGGAGAAGCAGAAGAAACGACAGCGGGGTGATGATCGGAGTGCGCAATCGTCAGACATTCGTGAGGAGGTACTCAGGATTCGGGTTGCGTTTGTTAAGGGGATTCTAGGTGAGCATGGGGATAGGCTAGCAAGTCTTTCACCGCATGAGGTCGCTAGTCGGGGTTTGGAGTTTGTGGTTGATGTGGAGTCTTTTACGGAGGCTTTGTACCAGCAGGGAATTTATGATGCGCCGATAGGGGGGAGGAAGAACCTCACGGAAGGTGGTAGATATGCCGGAAAAGGGCACGGGAAGGAATTGGGCGTTGATGGGGCTGGAGCGAGTGTGGGTGGGAGTGGATGTTCCTCGGCTAGCGGACTTACCTCTGGCGCTCAAACGCCTTCGAACGAACGCCCTTCACCACTAGCCCAAGATACAGCGGCTGAAGTCTCAACCTTCCTCCTCAGAGCCATGTCGGAAGAGCTCCGCCCGAACGTCGCAAACTCCCTGCTCGCAACTCTAAAATCCACACCGTCCCTCCTAACCGCATACCCGCTGGACTTTCTCCCGTCTCCTACCCTCGGAAGCCTGATATCTAACAACCCAGTCTTGGCTCGAGGGATCATTCACCTCCTCCTCCTCTCCTCGCCCAACACTACTACTACCCCTACCACGAATACTACACCCACCCCACCGTCAGCCGCAACTCCGCCATCACCGCCCTCTACCTCTCAACGCCGCCAGGAAATCCTCACAAGCCTCTCCTTCTTAACCCCCACCCTCAACGCCTTGGAAACCATAAACGTCTTAATCACCCAAACCTCGGCCCTCACAAAAGATGAGACAAATCTGCTAATACACAACTTTCTGTCAAACGGGACGCGCTCGGCGGAGAAAATGCTCGACGGCGAGTACCGCGATGGGGGCAGCGGGAAGAGGGCGCAAGCGCGACAGGTGCAGCTACTGTGTCTTTTCGTGCAGAGCCTTTTGCGCGCGGGAGTCATTTCCCTACGGGATGTGTACTATGAAGTGCAGATGCTGGGCGTTACGTTCATATACGTTAAGGAGGCGAGAGAGCTGTGGAAGGCTATTTGTGGGTGAATAACGAAGGGAGTGGAGTTTTACGATGGTATGACGGAATGGGGGGGGGGGGGTAAGTAGATGTCCACTCGATCTCGCTATGGTTTGTTTTTCCTTTGATTTAGTCCTTTGCATTGAATGGGAATGGGAGCTTGCATTGTTGGTTGGCTGGAGGTTTGACTGGGATTTTCTTTACTCTCTGGTGGGGGGGCCTGGCCGGCGTTATGATGTTTGCTCTACTTCACTTTAATTCGCTTTGCCTTGCTTTGTATTTTATTTTACCCCTTCCCCTTGATTCCTGTAATAGTATTCCGAGTGTATGCGCGTATATAATGTCTCTCATTCGCCTTGTTACATCTTCCTTCCTCTTACATTTTCATCTTTGTCACGGTCGTTTTGTACAGTGTGGAGTTTGTTGGGTCGATCTGGTGGATGGGATAGCATAGGATAGCATCATACTCATGTGTCGCGAGTATCACTCTTGCTAATGCATAAAGGGAGTGAGAGTCTGTACCAGTATACCACTGCAATCTACGGCAGAAAAGTTTAGCCTGCGAGTTGCGAGTATCGCACATCTATTATACTTCTGCCCCACCGAGTTAGCTCCCGAGTGATAATTCGTGAACTGCTATTGTGTATTCATCTAGATAATCCGCTAGCATTACACCACGTACCGCCGGCTGCTTGGGTGGATGAGCACAGTGCGATGCAGTGCAATTACCAAGTCCCCCACTCGGGGCCTCGAGCGTTGCCATTTCGCCCCCGAAGGCGTTGCCTTATAGTGATGTTTTTTTGTTTTTTTTGTTACTCCTCGTGGTGCTTTGCACACACCACAGTATTATAAAATTTCCTTTCCCCCCTTCCCCGCTTGCTGGCTTGGAGTCGGCCCGCAAGCAAGCAAATCAGAAAGAAAGAAAGAAAGAGAGAAAGAGTAGGGTTAGGTTGTGCGTGAGGGGTGGAGACTGTTATGATACAAGTTCCCGGCAGAACCTGAACACAAGGGATTAAAAAATTTGTATTGCTGATTGTCTAGGGATTTAAGACCCTGCATAGACAATTAATCCTCCATACAAAAATTTAATCCCTGATGTTCAGGTTCTTCTTCTTCTTCTTGCCGGTAACTTGTAGACGTTGTGATCGATCCTGGAAGAAAGTGATCCGGATTCCTCTTCGGGAGTTTGATAGAAGGCCTACTTTACCTATTTTCGGAGAGGATTCCCCCCCCCCCTTTGTTATTACAGGGGTGCCTGGAGGAATGTGGCGATCTCGGGCTATCTTTTATTTACACTTGGGCTTAGTTAGGTGTGGAAGCGAAGAGTTATTGAAGTCCCACTCCCCCTGCGTTGTCCGTAGAAGTTGTCATTCCTGGGTTTTCCAAGTGAATTATTCCCATTCTACAGTTCTGCTGCTGTGTTATCATCCGTCCCCATTGTCACACTTTAACAGTATACTGATCAAATAGTCCGTCCGGGAGGAGGGCACGGTCTATTTCTGGATGGATAGTGTATTGGTGCTGCTCTTGATAACTATGGTGTATATTATTGAGCTCTCAGAGTGGACTGTGTTGGGTATAGTGCTGAGTCCCTATTGGGCGGGGAGAGGCCAGCCGGCCAGCCACGGAAGTCAAGAAAAAAGTCCGAAATCCATAATAAGCGGAGCGGTTGACCGATCGATCGTCTTGAACTTTTTCTGTAGACCGCTCATCACATCCAGATACCTAAGCAACCTACCCTTTGTTATATATACCTCAATTCAGAATTTAACATGGTATCATACCATACCTAAGTTACTCTACAAGTGTTTTGGACGCATCCCAGGTTTGTGTTTTGGGCGCGAAGGAGGAATAACACTATCCTCTCTACAAGCTCCCACTCCCTTTTTGTCATGAACGTATATAGGCTGTAGGCTGGTCCGAGCTTAACCAGGAGCGGATTGTAATGTATGGGGGTGGACTGAATCATTTGTCTTGACATAATGTCAGGAGGGGGGGTACTGATGGTTGGCGTTGGTTACTAGCCATCATGGTAGATCACTCGCAGTTTTGAATTTGGAAGGTTCCTGGTGAGAAAAATGGTCTTTTCGGTTGAGGGATGAAGGCTCGGTCTGAGCTTCCCACTGGCTATTGCGGATATGAGGATGGCGGCGGAGGCTGATATTCCACGCAATGGCTTGCCTCATCGAGATAGGGTATATATATACACCGTAAAAACTTCAATAATCCGCACCATGTGCTATATCGTTGGAGCTGCTTCCCGAGCCCCGGTCTTGCACTATCCGTTCACTAGACTTAGTGGCTACCGGGATAGATGATGGTGAGAGTCAAACTGGCTACATAACGGTTTCAGACATAACTAGCGTTGTTTATAACGGTATAGATTTCTGTTAACTTCTGCAGTATAATGTATAAGGTACAGAAAAGCAAAATGCATGTTTAGCTGCCTGGAGAGAGAAAAGGTTCAAAAAATTCTTACACGCCATGCGACTGAGATATAGGCCGGTGGAGATTTTCCTCGGTTAATTAGATTTTGCCACTGTCGTACCAAAAAAAATCCTCAATACCATCCCAGCTCTTGATCATTTACCATCAAACCCCTTTGCTGTACTCGAGCAGACCGTTCCCCCCTAAAACCATGATCGCCCGCCTAGAAAAAGAAGAAAAGAAAAAGAAAGTTCAGAGGTGAATAGTTCCTCTTAGCGCGTGTCAATAAATATTTACAAAATAATTTCTTGTGGACTGTCTTTTCTCCTGATACTCACCCACTGTGGCGCCCTCCCCACTTACTCGCGCCTCGATACCTATAGCCATTATGATAATGTCTCTCCATACTTATTATACAAAAACCTTTCCCCCTGTTCTGCTACCCCCCAGCCTCTACCCGAACTGGATTCTACCAATTGCTAGCCTGGGCATGACTTACTTCACGCTGACTCCCAACCTTATCGATGAAAATTAAACCCTTCGATCCCTAGTTCTTATCAGGCAATATTGTCGGTTTTCTAGCCCACCCCGTGTATCGTTCAATGATAATAAAGTCGGGTGACAAAAAACTCGGGCAGTTTGCTATTTTACCAAAAACAGCCATTTTCAGAAACTCATACATAGCTCAACACTACCCTAGGTAAGAAATTTCCTGAAAGTTGCAAGAAGCAAAGAGAACAACTATTTCTCTCTATAATGGAAATATCAAGCCAATAAATTAATAACTCATGATTTTTTTTTGTCCCATGGTGTAGTAAGACTAGAAAGTGACTTGAGGCTTTTTTGTATGCGGGTGCCAGGGAAGGGATACCTGACAACCACCTTTGTTGTTGGTCAAGTTTACCCTCAATTCTATAAACCTTCTGCCCAATATTTTTTCTTGAAAACTAAACTACTTTCCTTCCTGATTCCCCAGTTTGATCAGGCCGAAAGTGGAACTTCCGGATCCGTTGGGGCCCTCCGCTCGAGAATTTTTTGTCACCCGACTTTAAACTCACCATCGTAGGGCAGGACTGAATTCCCACACCACTGCTAAATTCCACAGGGGGGTGATCCGTTCTTGACATCTTGGCCACTGCACCAGCAATGTATTTCACGTAATATCACCATGGCCAAACGAATACCGGTACTTATCCTGTAGTAGGTAGATCTTGACTCATTCTTTTATTTTTAGATAAGGTTAGCGATAACAATGTCTCATTATTAAACATCGAACGCAATGTAAGGGCAGACACATCCTAGAGATAAGAGAAGTTTTAATCACCGATTGCTGATGCCTGGGGAAAAACCAGCCCTTCGAGCGCAATATTGCGGGGGCCCCGTGTGTTTAGCTCTGACATGCCTCCCAGTTTTTTGGTTAGTGGCTGTGCGAGTGATCAGCAGTGAATGGGCATAGGTCTTCCTTCATGGAGCAAGGATGTTTGGGTGATTGAGCGATTTGACGGGGGATAGTACTTGTAATAAGAGCAGGGGTGTTGGAGTTTCCGTATCGATTGGGGTTTGATCGTGGTACGGTAGCAGAGAATGGGCTTAGGGGGTACAAGTATATCTGGGGTGAAGAACAGAAACCACTACCGGTACTGGAAGCTTGCTTGTCGGAATTACACGGGGTTAACGGGGTTTGTTTTCCCCTCGTTAAATCCGTGGTTTAACTTGAGTACCGTACAAGATGTAAGCTCACCCATTACATACAACCTTAAGTTATGACATATACGCCCCAAGTGCTACTAACAAAGGAAAAACATCCCCACTCCTGCTTAATTCCCTCCAATCTAATAGTCCCTCTGGTATGGAACCGACCACACATCCTTCTCCAGAATACCGGTAGGCAAGGAGGGCAGAAAGTGAAAGCACTAGCAGTAGGCTCTAGCAAAAGAAAACAAATAACGGGCAATCCCCATTTCCATTATCCTAGTCATAGGATAACTAGGGAGACACTTGCCTTCTTTTCAGAATCAAGAAGCCTTTGGTGATACCTGTGACCAGGGCCTGCCCGGAAGTACTGTCCTCCGAAAAAGGGTCTTTGTTCCCCATAGCCTAGGTGAGGGTACCACTAGGAAGGAACACGAAGTAGCAATCGGTGCCAACCGTCGCTCTTTTGTGCTCTATATTTTCTACCCTAAATCCTAGTGTCATAGGAGGAAGCAGTGCTATCCTACCCAGCCTATGAAGAACGTCTGGTGGTTTGCCCTGTATTCATCTTCCTACTCGGGGAGGCGAAGGGCAGGGTGGGGGAAATTGGTGGGGAGGGGTTTGATAGGGTTAGAGAGGGAGGTGCGGGGATAGCTTGAATATTATAGCCGCAGAGCAAGAGGCCCTGAGAAGATGATATATCATACTTTAGGGGCTGTTTAGCTAGAGGTTATTTGAGCTACCCCCATCCCACCACGGCATCCTGTACAGTTGCTCCAACGGAGATGTGTGCCAAACGACTACAGCTACCTCGACACTAGCTTTGTAATAGTGTTCTGCCAAATTCCCGGTCCCAGATCCCCGCTTTTTTTTTATGCTAATTGCATTTGCGCATTCATTGTTAATCTTTAAATAGATATAAGAAATGACCTTTCCTTGATGGTGATTGGGGAATTGAGTTTAATGATTCCAGGCCGTAAAGGTTACTAGTGCCTCCAACATGCATGTTAAAACAATGCTGACAGAAAGTTTACAAACAATAGCGATCCAAATACTACGGTCATTGCAACATGGGTTTTGGCCCAAAGCCTGTGCTGAGATGACGAACAGTTCAAACAGCTGCGAGCCAAACAGCCTTTTGGCACCCGGGGTAATTAGCGATCTGGTAACAAAACATAAAACATGAAAATAAATTATACATGGCTTCATAAAGGGCATATAAATGTGTATATTATATATAAAAAACCGTGATACCAAGGGTATCTGAGCACTCATACTTTGCAGGCAGATCAACAAATGATACAGCAACCCTGGAGCTTCCTGATAAGTTTTGGAGCAGCCGTTTTGGCAAGTATCCCAAGTTCGTTTGGTGGTCCTTGTTGCTGCTGCTGATGTTGCTGCTGGTTCCCATAGCCCTGCCCTCCACCCCCACCATGCCCCACCCCATCCTCTCCGAGCGTAACAATCAACTTCCCCTGATTCCCCGCCTCCTCCTCAACCTTCAGGCCCCGCTTCCTGCACAACTCTATAACCGCAGGCCCAATCTTCCTAACCCCACCCGTAGAATGATTCCCCTTACCCACAATAACGTTCAAGTACCCTTCCCCCCTACCCCTCACCGCATTGATCCTCTTCTCGAGAATCTCCTCAGCCTCCTCCACGTACAGCCCGTGAAGGTCTATGGTGTCGGAGGGCAAATGCGCGTTGTTGGCGCGGAAGATGTAGTTGCGGGCTTGGGCATTGTACTCTTCCACAGAGGCTCCGTGGCGCTTGCCGGCCTCGCTCAGGTCGTGGGCTGCTGCGCCATCACCGTTGGCGTAGGCTTCGCGAGAGCGGGTGAAGCAGTCCGTGCGCAGGCGGGCTTGCTCGTGGGCGACTACCGGAGCGGAGGGTGTTGGTTAGGTTGCATGGTGAATAGTGAGGGAGGGAGGGCCACTTACGGGCGCGGAGGCGGTCGTATTCGACTTCGTCTGCGTCTGTTGCACCCCCGCTATTATGGTGACGGCTGGCTAAGTCGAGATTAGGAATCCCACTGCAAACTTTCTTTTTGCTGTTCCTTTTTGGAATTGGGACTTACCACCGCTACTGCCTCCTGCACTGGTTAACTGGCCCATAACGTATGATGCCATTTTATTTTTATATAGATTATGCCCAGATATTATCTCGCGAAACCGTACGATATGATAAAAAGGCCCCTTTTTGTGTTTTTTTTTTTTTGCTTCAATCAGAAATTTCAGGGGTAATCTCAGACCAGACCAGGAGACAAGCGAAATCTTCCCGTTTTCTACGATAAACGAGGGCCAAGCTTTCCTTCGGGTAGCGCATCAAGAACCCATTCGATGGCTTGGCTGATCATTTTAGAATGGTTGTGAGTTGGCAACATTCTTTCCTGGTTAGGAGAGGTGGGTGTCGGAACCGATGATTGGGTCTAGAATTTGAGATAATTTTGGCGTTTGTATGGCTTGATCGCTCTTTTTCTAATGTTGTGATCAGACAGATGGGCGAAGGACCGATGGACTAATGCCCGAGTGATGAGTTATGATGCCTTGCCCAGAAATGCATCTGCATGTGTGGGTGTCCACCCACGAATCATGGGTTGAAGGTTCATGGAATGCTCAGTCAAGAAGTGCAATTTGGAAGCCCGTGGTCCCCTCCCCGCAAACTATTTGAGCTAGGTGCTATCCCCTCGTCTACATTTGTCGCCTTTTAGTTCCATAGAGTATCCCTAGATCAGGAACAGTTCGAACATGACAATCGCGCAAATGCCTTCCATAGGTTAGGTAGCGGCAAGAGTCCCCCGACCAGACCACCTCTGGCAATGTTCTTAGTCCAGCTTGGAACCATTAAGTGCACACAGATCAGGGATGAGACCATCCTATCATACATTCTTCTTGGTGGTGCAGCATGGGAGGGATACCGGTAGAACGCCCCCGGTGTATACCTAGGAGTTAAAGGAGATATCGGCTTTGCCCAATTGATCGAGAGTTCTCTCGGAGAAATAGCTGATCCGAGTGGTGCTCATGGGGAGCCTTACACGCTGCGAGACCATCTTATCGTTGCATCCAATAGGCCCATCATGGTCCATTGAAACGGGATTTCTTTCCTCCGTGTCAAATCGCACGCTAGGGGGCTGGCCGTAAGGGTTTCTATCCCCGATAGAGTATTCACTTTGCAGACATTGCTGTTGTTTGTCACTGTGATGGTGGTGGCTGTTGTGATGTGTGCTGTCGATGAGGCTCCTTACTGTGCTCGATAGATGACTGTGTGGAGGGCGCGGGACAACTCTAGAACTACAACCCAGTACTGTACTTGTACCAGCAGTCATACCGTGAACTAAATTGGAATCCGCTGGAGTGTGAGGGAAAGAAATTGTTTAAAAATTTGCAGGCTATTATCATGATCATTCGAGTAAAATCACGACTTTCTTTTCTTCTTCTCCCTCCTCTCTCCTCTTCTACGGTATTTGGCAATTGCACTTCTACTTTCTCCGCTCTTCGCTTCACAGTAATCAGATACCTTTCCCCTTCAAGAGGTTGCACAGTACAGTATATCACCCTTCTACTCCAATTGTTTTGCGCTGGCTTTGCTTGATAGCTGCAGGGCCACGCAGTCAGTTTTCCCCCCTCCAACATCCTTCACCCTTCCCCATAATCATCATCATTGCAACCCAAATTGGTAGCCCCATCACTTTTTTTCGCTGGCAAGCCCCACCCTTTCTCATCACAACATCTCACGGGCCCCCTCTCTTGGGAGGAGAAAGACAGCAATTAGACAAGCGGGCGGGAGAGGGTGGAAGGGAAAATAATAAAATATATAAACGGGCTTATATGCGACCCCGTCCGGCTTCAGATCTCTCCAGATTTCTGCAAAGTTTGCGTTCGTGCTTGCTGCAGAGTTACAGCTTCATTCCCAGGAGTTTGTCTTCACACAGCCAAATCTACTGCAACGTCGTACCGCATTTCAGTGCCGTCTCTTCTCCTACGATAACCCCCACGAAGATGTCTAGCACCCAAGCAACTATCGCTAGCATCTATAGCGCTTCCGTGTCTACACCACAGAACCTCTCGAGCTCGCCAGAGGGTGTAACTGACAAGTCTCACCACTTGAAGAATGGAAAGGGCTTTACAAATCCCTGGCCGAGGTATGAATAAATAAAAATTACAAGGACGGATGATATTCTGAGCTCGAGCACGCCTTTTTCCCCTCCTCCTCCCCTCCCACTCTTTCTCGAGTTGTTTGCTTGTTTGCTCCAACGCTTCTGCTATGCAGCTTTGTCAATGTTTCCTGTCAACACAATTTAAATGTACACAAAATCCCTCCCTCCTGCAAGACCGCTTACCCCCATCCCCCCCTCTCTTGCGAAAAAGTAGACTTATTTGAAACTGAGCGGCAATATACTGACATCTTCCAAAGTTGGAGAGATTTAGATCCGGTCAAGGCTCTGAAAACCATCGCTCGGTAATATTTTTCCTCTTCCTTGACTTTATCTCTCGTAATTCGAATACCGACCTGACTCGCTGCTCCTGCTTCTTTTCCCCCTCTTACTAGACATCGCATGGGCCCTGACTCCGACGGAATTTGGGGTCCCTCAACTACCCTGCCAACAGTTCCAGTCGTAACACCTCAATTCCTACCAATCCGTTCCACTTCCTCTACTGAATTCCGTGCGACATGGCTCGGTCATGCTTGCTTTTATGTTGAGTTCCCTGGTGGTTTCCGTGTTCTGTTCGATCCAGTGTTTTCAGAGAGGTGTAGTCCCGTACAATTTATGGGTCCAAAGAGATACACCAAAATGCCATGCGATATTGCGGATATCCCTGTTGTGGATGTTGTGGTCATTAGTCATAATCATTATGACCATTTGGATTATAACACAGTTATAAAATTGAAAAAACACCATCCAGACGCCTGGTACTTCGTGCCGTTGGGTAACAAGGCTTGGTTTGTGCCCCCTCTGCAGCATGCGCCTCACTGGCGAAGATGGCATGTGTTTGAAGCAGGCCTTTTTCTAACAATACACCGGTGTCGGCAGGTTTGCCTGTTCCGGCGTCGAGAAATGTATCGAACTAGACTGGTGGGAGGAGCGAGATATTGTGCTCGCTCCGTCAAATTCCCAGACCTCAGCCGGAGTCTCTCCCTCCACCGATTCCAACGAATTGCCACCGGAAGTGCAAACAGGGCCCATAGAGGAAGGTCCCAAGGCTAATAACATCGCTGCGAGGATAGGCTGTCTTCCATGCCAACATACTAGCAATAGGGGATTGACTGATCGAGGTGCGACGTTGTGGGCCAGTTGGAGCATAGAAAGTGGTGGAAGGAAGGTTTACTTTGGAGGGTGAGTGATGATATCATTTCCCGGGGCGTTATCTCTTTGGTGTTGTGTTTCCTTTTTCTCCCATGATTTCTTTTTGGTTGTAGCTCGCCCTTGTGTTGGTCTTCCCCCCACGAGGACTCGGGCTTTTGATAACCAAAATGCCCCTACTGCCCGTGCTAAACCCCTCATATTGGCTGTTTGGTGGTGGCCGGGTTCCCAGATGATGCCGGGGCCCGAGCTATGGGTCGACCGACGGCCCCAATGATCTCAGAAATGGATTGTTCATACTTTGGGCATGGGCAAGTTATTTACTGGGCTGGGGCAATGGCTTCGGATGGATGACGGAAGCCTACAGTTTGGGGGCGGCCAGCGGCTTCCCGTTGGGTGCAATATGAGGCAGTCGGCCCTCCCAAATAGAACTGTCCGGGTCGAAGCATGGTCCCCTCCGATGTCGGGGAATTTTTTTATAATTCTTGCGAACACCCGGCCTCCCCCCGCCTTGCTCGCTCTGTTGATCACTTGTTACTTGAGTACTGGTAGGAGGGAGTTTGCCTATCCAACCTTATTATAACCCCTAGGCTACTGTTGCCCATTACTTCACCCCAATTTGTGCCACGGCCGTAAAGGCCGAGTTATTTTTTTCCTTGATGCTTGATTTCCAAGCCCACTCAGTGTTTTATTTTTTATTTTTCCCTTTCCCTCTGGCTGACAGGAAATCATACATAGCGACACCGGGTACCGTGCTGTCCCTCCGGACCTTCCGAAATCTGTTGATGATTATGGCGAGGAGTTCAAAGACCTGCCAGTATGTCCGGCTTTCAAGCAGATCGGAGAGTTGAGAGGGCCGTATGTGTTTGCCCGTCAGTGCATTCTAGTTTTCATGGATCCATCAAACTGATTACTTGGGCTAGGTTCGATGTTGGGCTGATACCCATCGGCGCCTACATGCCAAGATGGTATGTTTCTTCCAACAATGCTTTTTATTTTTTATTTCCATCTCAACTGAAGGCTTTCCTTTTGCTCCTGCCCTTGCTTTTCTTTCATTCTCTTTGCATGGAATATCCCAGATGCTGCACCCTGTTTGACGCATGAGATTTTGCCCCCCCCTTGTATGACATTGAAGTGCCTGTAAGGTGTGATTATGTACTCTAAGGTAGACGCGGTGCGTCCCGTGCTCGAGTACTTCACCTCAACATACACCCAGCGCGACGGCTCGGTCGGGAATCTTCCAGAAATCCCTCGTTTTTGCATGGGTGACAGGAAGGTCACAATGTCGGGCTTAATTCTTTCTTTTTCCCACTTTTTCTGACTTTTACGGAGCAGATGATTTCTTGACTCAGGTGAGATTTTGAACCCAACTAACTTTGGACTGTGTGCCTAGGGTCATGAGCCCCATGCATGCAAATCCATACGACGCCGTGCGAATTTTTGTTGATACAAAGTGCAAAAGGGCACTCGGAATTCACTGGGGTGAGTCACCTGGATATAATTCCTTCCTTCCTCCTTTCATCCCCATATCCCCCGTTTTTTTTGCCATCTCGGGACCATTTTCGAGGTGGAGGAGGTGCGGGGGGGCAAACCGAAACCTCTTTCACTTGGTTTGTGGAATTGCCAAATTTAGGCGCTTTGGATGGTTACCCCGCATTTCATCTCGATGGGATGGAATCCATCTTTCCATCACCAGCATCATCATCGGGGATGAGGGAGAAACGATGTGATGGGGGTAGAGTTTTCCTGGGGATCAAGACGGCTAATTTTGATTACCTTGTTTACGGGGGGTGCGTTTAGGGACGTTTGTATTAACTGATGAGCCTGTACTCGAGCCACCGAGGTTACTGAAAGAAGCACTCGGGAAAGAAGGGATCGAGAAGGAAGGGGTGTTTGACGTTCTCAATATCGGAGAGACTAGGGAATATTGAGAACAGGCCGAGATTTGTATGAGTGAATGGGAGCTGAAATACCGGTAAGTGGAGGGGGGGTGGGTGGGGTGGGGTGGTGTGTGAGGGGGAACCGGAAAAAAGGTCTCGCGATAAGAAAGGTCTTAACCGCGGCTGCGTTGCTCTGCGCAGCAGGGGGGAAGGTAAACCCCGTCCCTCCATCAATCGATCGAGAGGTCGTGTGCCTGCTCTCGGGAGTTTTGGAGTGTTTGGGGTTTAGCAATCAATCAATCAAGAACTGCTTCGTCCGGCTGTAGCTTTAGCGCACTGCACTTTATCTCGAGCGATTCATTACTCGAATAAAGCTCTGATGCGTAATCCTGTATTGTATCGGACTGTACTCGTACCTGCAATTTACCAACGAGATGGCGATGGGCCGGGGGAGGTGTTGGTGCCGTCAGTACAGTATGAGCAGTCCGGCGGGATTACTTTTTCGCAGTGCTCTCCAGGCAACGGCATAAAGAACACTATCCAAGTACAGTCGCGACAAGGTAATAAACTGACAGAAGGGGAATCATCCGTGTGTGATCCGCGTTGCAACAGGAAAATTAATTCTTCTCTTGTCCGGTCACTACCTTGCCACCACTGAGTCCAAGAGTAAAGCATCAACAGGCAACAAGCATCTACCTTATCCATCCATCTATCAAAAAACCTTGCTGAATGAGCAAGCTAGCAGCAGATCGGGGCAGGGCAGGACTGGGTAGGACAAGGCAAGGTTGGTGCCTTGTCTGTTTAACCCATCCATCATTTTTGCACTCAAAAGAGGCGAGGAGGCAGAGCACCGATGATGGTGATAATAATAATAATAATACGGCATTATTCACCCCATCTGTTCACTTTACGCGCAAGCACACCCACCTGCAACACACGCGCGCGATACGACACCAAACACCAACCTCAGGTCGCACCGTGGACAGGTAGGGCCATCGAATAACGAAACGCACATCCCATCCCATCAAGGGTTCCGACTTTTTGATTTTCGGTTTTGGCTCGGTTTGCGAACCACCGATCTGTGAGATGGATATAAGTACTGTACATATGCTGACGCTGATGGTCGGTCGCACACCCGGAGCGGAGTGGGAAGGGATGCATCGTATTCCCTCTGTTCGTTAGTTCGTTCGTCCCTTCCGCGCTCTGCAGCCAGCTACCGGTGTCTCTGGGCAGTGCTGTCGCCGAGTACGGTGGGGCAAGGTAGGTAAAGTTGGGTAGGTATGTGAGCCTGGGACAAGGTCATGTCAGGTCGGGTCAACTATTAGGCCCTCCACCGTACTGAGTACCGTAGATGTCAGAGTATCGGGAGGGATGGAGGTCAAGATTCTGTACCGGCACTCGTACTTGTACATGTTGATCTTTTACCGGTTTTGTCCTATTTGTCAATCATAAGACCTACCTACCGTACCAGCACACTTTCCTTCCTTTCCTTCCTTCCTCTTCCTCATGACATTTACAAGAAGGAAAGGAAGGAAGGAAGGAAGGAAGGAAGTTTTGGGGGAGGGGTGCTAAACCTCTGACAATAATGGAATAAATAAATAGATGATATTACCGTGGGTCTTTGATAGTTTTTTCCTTTTTCCCTCTTCTTTTTTCCTCTGAAGGGTCCTTGATATATTGATTGATCACAATTCCAATAAGAGTGCAGCAACGCAAGCTAGCGCCAATACCACCACCAACTTACCACCACAATACCGGTATCGTACAGTACGGTATTGTACGATGCACTCGAGATAACTCGCACTAGAAACCGGCTTTTGCAAGTGAATAATATTATTTATATTCCCCCAGTTCTAGACTCCCCTCCTTTCCCCTTCCTTCCCCTCCCCTTCCTTCCCCTCCCCTTCCTTCCCCTCCCCTTCCTTCCCCTCCCCTTCCTTCCCCTCCCCTTCCTTCCCCCCTTCCTCCATTTTCCAAAAAGTTGAAAGAAGGCCATAAAAGGTGTGCGCATGATCGTAATTGTCCCCCCTTCCCCTTCGTTATGCACAACCGTCATGGTTTCCGAACCGACGACCAAAAAATTGCCCTTGTGGCCAACTTTTTCGATCCGAAATTTCTAGATTTGGAATAGCGTCTTTCTCCAGGGTAACGCAACCTTTTTTTCTTTCTAGGGCTGTTTAAACGAATATAAACTTAGAGGGCTGAGTTATGATTTGTTTTTTTTTATTCTTATTTTTATTTTTTGAAATCTTACAACCAAAGTTCGTTTCCATGGTTGGAAGTTGGAGATTGTTGCACGAGTACGGACGGTACTGTATGATACCGTATCATATATCTCCTGTGAAACGGCCCATTTATGGTATGACGGTAGGATTCAAGTCATTGATTCCGAACTTACCGTATTAGTATCATATGATAAAAAAAAAGTGAAAAGTGGGGATATCATACCGGTACTGGAAAAAAAATCAAAATCAAAATCAAAATCAAAATCAAAAAAAGGTTTTTATTATTATTACCGGTATCACAAAGGGGGGGGGGTTTTTTTTTCTTCCTCCGAATGTTGGATGGGTTTTTTTTTGGTCAAGTATAATGCCGGTATGTCGGTATGATACAAGTTACACTTACCGGTATACTGTACTCGTCATGTCCTGACGTTTGTGAACAGGACCACTATTGCATGATGCCAAGATCCGGGCAAAAAAGCTGAATTTTGGGTGTATGCAATAGCAGTTGTGTTCACAAACGTCAGGACATTACGAGTACCGTGCCTATCATGCCTCCGGTAGGTTCTACAAGTACCATAGTTGAGTTCTCTCCCTCTCTCGCTCGGATCACATTCTGATCGGGGAGATTTGATATTATATACCAGTACACTTCAAGAGGTGCAGGTTCGGCGGTAGTTGTTTATTTGTTTATTTATTTTTGTTTGTTTTGTTTGGGCGCAGTAACTTTCACTGCAGACACACACACACATCCACACAGGCACACACACACACTTGCCAAGGACATGGGGCCAAGGTGGGGACGGATCCTGGTCGATTTTGGGCCTTTTTACTCGGTGGATGGAGGATGGGAGAACGGTGCAAGGGGACGCTCTCTCGTTCGTTGAATGCCTTTCCGGTTGGATTTGAAAGTTGGGTTAGGTCAAAGACGTTACTGTGTCTTTTGGCATTATATCATACTGTTGACTGCCAGTGGTGCCTGCGGGATTACCAATTACTACTTTTACTTGTATAATAATATGTACTATTGTACTCTTACCGTACCGTACTGTACTGTGATTGAAGGGTACTATCATAGTACCGGACAAATATCTATCAACCCCAATCCATGAATATTTGAATGCCCCAAAAAATCTCTCCACTTCCATCCCCTCTCTCCCTTCCTTCCTTCCTTCTTTCCCTCATCTTTGCCCCCCCTCCCCCCCGAGAAAAATAATGACCGCCCGGCCTGACACTGAAAATATGTAAATCCATCCATCAAATACCGATACACTGACTAAATAAATTAAAAACCCCACAACATCCCCCCTCCCACTTCCCATGATTGGTTCATGATTTGCTTTTTCCATTTCCATTTTTCTATTACTGTACCGGTCCTGTGCACGAATTGAGATTTCTGGGTGGAGGAAAAGAGGCGGTTGATTACCGGGAGGGTTTTACTTGTGCGAGGTCTGATATTTCCCTATTTAGGGGAGTTACGGGATTGGAATTGACAGTAGGAAGGGGAATGTTTTGTTGGGACACACACTTTTCTTCTTCTTTCTGTCTCTGTTTTTTTTAATTTCGGCTTCGTGACATATGATCTTTTTTCTTTTCTTTTTTTTATGTCTGGGCGGGATGGATGGGTGTGTGGGAATGGTTGAAAGGCTGAAGAGGAGTCCGACTGGCTACGGTATTCTGTTCGTTCGTTTTGCGACCGCAGTGGTTTTTCTGATGAGATGTGTGGGGTGAGATACTCCCATAGCACGGTATGTAATGTAGGTAAAGGAGTTTATGAGCGCAGGTACGGTATGTTATGCGGCGCACTCAATTTGTGGAAAATTTGTGGAAAAAGGCCTTTTTAACGTGATGAATGATTGAACACGTTCGTTTGGGTTTCATGCCCTTCCTTGCCTTTGCTTGCCAACTTGATGAACAATGGTGAGCACCCCCCCTTTTGATTGTGGATTTTTGGCAGAAAAGGAGAGCGTAATCCTTCACGTATTGTACTCGTATGAAGCACTTTTTGGCCCGCTATCAGTTGCGGGGTCGCACAAGCACCCAGATATTCCTTTTTTTATTTTATTTCATTTTTACTTCACTCGCTCCCGAATTCTCGTCCTTTTCCCTCTGACTGAAACAGTTAGTTCCTTGTTTAGGTCAGGATGTCTCAGGAGTTGAGGGCGGTGTTGGGTCATACATGTATCGCACAGTACTCGTACAATCCCAGCCGGCTCCCACCCCTCCTCCTCATTCACGACTGTGCTCTGGAGGACTGGGACAGTTGAAGATCGCAGGCACTCGTGCAGTACTCGTACAAGTACTTGTGTATGCTGCAGCAGTCTGTACGAGTAAAGAAGTGGAATGAATCTCACTCCTTTTCCCTACTTGTCTTGCTTTTTTCCTCTTCCGCCGCTTCTTGCCCTAGCTAGCTTGTATCATACTCGTACAGTAGTTTCGTCTTATTTTTTTCCTCGGGTTCGGAGGGGTTCTTGATTTGCAAGCTAAATGTCAAGCGTGACTATGTTTCGCAAGGGGGCGGACCGACTGACACTGGCCGCATCCATCATTCCTGACCGGCTAATTGGCTGAGAGGATGTGAGTGAACAGATGTGTGGGTGCCGGGGCAAGCAAGGAAGAAGGAAGGATGGCGGAGAGAGAAGGGGGAGCAAAAGGCATGGGAAGGGAGGAAGGGGAAGGGGGTTATGGAGGGGGAAGGAAATTGACGATGCGTGGTGATGGACCTGATGGTGGGTAGGTTCTGGTAGGGCTCATTTACTTGTGCATATGCCGCAGGAAAGAATGTGCAGAACATAAGAAAAGGGAAACTCCCCCCCCCCACTGGTCCAACCCCCCCCCTTCCCCCTTCCGCTTCGCCTCTTTGCTCGACCGAGTTTCTCTCTCCCTTCGCCGCCCTTCCTCATCCTATCTGCTTTCTTCCTTTCCACCAAAACTCTCCGTTGCCGTTCATAGGGGGGTGTTTATGCGTCATAATATGTTAAACCGAAAACAAAACCACAACAACCCGCTGATTTCTGACACTCTGATTGTTCGGCCTGCTGCTGCTCCCATCTTCCCCCGTGTTCGCTCATCGCTGGATCTC